>RCND010001894.1_pt1 | contig 11713 bp, 10 predicted proteins | sample 2041351 | NCBI WGS metagenome assembly RCND01 (sample SAMN09708230, study PRJNA481090) | Marine sediment metagenome, whole genome shotgun sequencing project. | biome: marine sediment; feature: ocean; material: sediment; isolation source: Sewage treatment plant 12B marine sediment (STP12B) ...
CCACCCTTTCCGGCAGCATCACGGCCCTCAAATATGACGACAATTTTCAGCCCTTCGTGCTTGACCCATTCCTGCAGTTTGACCAATTCGACCTGCAATCGGTCCATTTCCCTCTCGTACACCCTTTTTTTGATGACGCCTTTGTTAGTATAGATTTCGTGATCAACTACCTTCTTCATGATGGCTCCTGTTTCTCTCCTAACACCGGGGTTTAATGAAATTTGCTCAAATTCGACGACAGCATACAAAGCATTGAACAGATTCTCCAGCAGAAAACTGTTTGAAGGCTCCAAAACAGTAAACTACGTCATCGCGAACCCTGATGCTAAACTGATTTTTCGAGTAAGATTAGCTTTTATATGTTGCCGGTTCCATTTTATCTCACCTGGTTCAGCAGAGCTCACAATGTCCCAATCAAAACCCGCACACGATCCGCTCATCCATCAACTTCAGTCGATACTGCCTGATTCATGTATTGTTTCCGATCCGGTCTCGATGAAACCCTATGAATGTGATGGTCTCAGCGGGTACCGGCAAATGCCGAGGGTGGTTGTTTTACCGGAAACGGTTGAACAGGTACAAGCGGTGATGAAAGTTTGCCAACAAACGGAGACACCCGTCGTTCCGCGTGGTGCCGGCACCAGCCTTTCCGGTGGCGCAATGCCACACAAAGACGGCGTCGTTCTGTCGCTAGCCAGGCTAAACAGAATCCTCGATATAGATGCGCGAAACCGCAGTGCGACCCTGCAACCCGGTGTACGCAACCTGGCCGTATCTGAAGCCGTGCAGCACCTTGGACTCTATTACGCACCCGATCCTTCCTCACAGATCGCCTGCACCATAGGCGGTAACGTCGCAGAAAATGCCGGTGGTGTACATTGTCTTAAATATGGTTTAACCGTACATAACATCCTGCAAGTCAAAATGGTGAACCTCAGTGGCGAGATAGTCAGCTTCGGGAGCACAGCCCTTGACGCACCGGGTTATGACCTTCTGGCCCTGATGATGGGCTCTGAAGGCATGCTGGGTATCGTGGTTGAGGTCGTTGTCCGTCTGCTGCCCAAACCTGATGTCGCCAGAGTATTGATGGCTGCATTCGACGATATCGAGAAAGCCGGCAACGCAGTGGCTACGGTCATCGCCTCCGGTATTATTCCAAGTGGTTTTGAAATGATGGATCATGCAGCAATCCAGGCTGCTGAAGACTTTGTCAGTGCGGGTTACCCGGCTGATGCAGCAGCGATCTTATTGTGTGAACTTGATGGTGTCGAGGAGGAAGTCGCAGCCCAGATTGATAAGGTGAAAACTTTATTGGCTGAGACTGGTGCAACAGATATTCGTCTTGCGGAAGATGAGAATGAAACCAGGCGTTTCTGGTCCGGACGTAAAAATGCATTTCCCGCAATGGGCCGCATTTCACCCGATTATTACTGTATGGATGGAACCATTCCACGTAAGGAACTGGGCAATGTGCTGACCCGCATAGCCGGACTTTCCGATAAATATGGCTTGCGGGTTGCCAATGTTTTTCATGCCGGTGACGGCAATCTGCATCCACTGATTTTGTACGATGCCAATCAGCCCGAGGAATTCAGAAAGGCAGAGGAATTCGGTGGTGAAATTCTCGATCTGTGTGTTGCTGTCGGTGGCACGATTACCGGTGAGCATGGCGTTGGGGTGGAGAAAATTGACCGCATGTGTGTGCAATTTGACCAGGCCTCACTGGCCCAATTCCAGGCGGTGCGGGATGCATTCGATCCACAGCGACTGCTAAATCCGGATAAGGCTATACCGACACTCGCACGTTGCGCGGAATTCAATGCAATGCATGTCCACAACGGTGAGTTGCCTCATCCGGAACTGGAGCGATTCTGATGCCCAGTTTATCGAGTGAGATCGTCAACCAGGTGCAGGCCGCATACCAGGCCAAAACGGCGCTCAATATTAGCGGTACCGGAACCAAATCTTTCTTAGGCCAACGGGCAGAAGACAACCAGTCACTCGATGTCACAGGCCATCGTGGCATTATCGAGTACGATCCGGCCGAACTGGTGCTGGTGGCACGTGCCGGTACGCCATTGCGGGAAATCGAGAGCATATTGAAAGATCATGGCCAGATACTTGGCTTCGAACCACCTTTTGCAGACAGCGGCGCCACACTCGGTGGTGCAGTTGCTTCCGGGCTGGCTGGACCGAGGCGTGCTTATTCGGGCGCGGTGCGCGACTTTATCCTCGGTGCCGGATTTGTTAACGGCAAAGGTGAGATCATCACAACCGGTGGCAAGGTTATGAAAAATGTCGCCGGCTTTGACCTGTTCCGACCCATGGCCGGCGCAATGGGCACACTCGGTGTTTTGTTAAAGGTCGCGCTCAGGATAATCCCAAAACCCGAAATTGAACAAACACTGATCCTGGACGAAAGTGACGAGCTCAACGCCCTGAAAATAATGAACCTCTGGGCAGCTAAAACCCAGGCCATCAGTGCCGCCGCCTGGGATGGCATGAATATCCGTATCAGGCTATCGGGCTCGTCTGCAAGCATCGCGCATGGCTCTGCTCTCATTGGTGGAGAAAAACTCCCCAACGGAGATTATTGGCAGGACCTTAACAACTTCAAACTGGGCTTTTTCCAACAGCAGGGCCGTTTGTGGCGGATCAGTGTTGCCCCAATGTCCGAGTCCATTGGCAAAAACCTGAATCAGTTGGTGGACTGGGGTGGTGCGCAGCGTTGGCTAAAAAGTGATGAATCAGCCGAAACAATACGCACCTGGGCAACCAGGCTCGGAGGCCATGCAGAGTCTTATAGCCAGGATCAGTCGACAGCCACCTATCACCCATTGGAGAAGAATAGTTTCGCACTCCACCAGCGTTTCAAAGCCGCACTTGATCCTGCCGGCATTTTGAACCCCGGAAGAATGTACCCCGGTTTGTAGATTAATGGAAATCCACCTCGACAAGAAAATCGCCGATCAGGATTGGGCCAAGGAAGCGGAAAGCATCGTACGCAAATGCGTTCATTGTGGTTTTTGCAACGCAACTTGCCCTACCTACCAGTTACTGGGACATGAATCCGACGGCCCGCGTGGGCGAATATACCTGATCACACAGCTGCTTGAGGGCCTACCGGCAAACCGTCAAACCCAGGCCCACCTGGATCGATGCCTGCTTTGCCGCGCCTGTGAAACCACCTGTCCTTCCGGGGTGAAATACAGCCGCTTGCTGGAGACGGGACGTCATATGCTGGAGCAGCAGCAACGACGACAGGGCTTTGACAGTTTAAAGCGGAAAATCATGACGGCTGTGGTTCCACGCAGGGGCATAGTGCAAACAGGTGTCAATCTCGCCACGCCTTTGCGAGCACTATTGCCAAAACAAATAAGAGCTCAATTACCGATAAAGGGAAAGAACCTGGATCGGCCGAAGACCATTCATCCCCGCAAGATGCTGCTATTGGAAGGTTGCGCACAATCGAGCCTGACACCGGAGACCAATGCAGCGGCAGCAAGGGTTTTGGACAAGTTCGGTATCACGCTACTGACCGAGAGAAAAAACGGTTGTTGTGGCGCGGTCCGTTTACACACCTCAGCGCGTGAAGAGGGTCTGCAGGATATCAAACAGCGTATCGACACCTGGTGGCCGGATATTGAGGCTGGTATCGAGGCCATTATTTCAACAGCCAGTGGCTGTGGTGTAACGGTCAAGGACTACGGGCACTTGCTGAAGGATGATCCGGTTTATGCTGAGAAAGCGAATAAAGTATCAGCATTGACCGTGGATCTTTCAGAAGTCATCAGTGCCGAGACCCACAAATCACCACCCGATCCGGATATAAAAAACGATCACAAAGTGGCTTTCCATTGCCCCTGCACACTTCAACACGGTCAAAGGCTGAACGGTCAGGTTGAGAGCGTGCTTCAGCAGTACAACTTCACGATGCTGCCGATCGCTGATGGCCATCTTTGCTGTGGATCTGCAGGTACTTATTCGATGTTACAACCAGTGCTTTCGGAGCAGTTGAGAGTTGAAAAACTGGAAAACTTGCAGGCCCATTCACCGGATGTCATTGCTACCGCAAACGTGGGTTGCCAGCTTCATTTACGAAAAGATTCCAAAGTGCCGGTTTTACACTGGATTGAGTTACTGGACAGTTTGACCTGATTACAATGTACAACGCCTTGCAGATCGTGCAAAATCCGCATGGCTGCACACCCGTGAACTCCGCCGCTACAGCGACCTGAACAACTCAAATATAGGACAAGCAATGGACGTTATCATCATCAAAGGCGGCAAACCGCTGACCGGTAGCGTAGTCACCAGCGGTGCAAAAAACGCGGCATTGCCATTGCTGTTCGCCTCCCTGCTCGCCGAGGGTGAACACAGTTTTGACAACGTACCTTTTTTGAAAGATATCGAATCAACCGAACTGCTGTTAAACCATCTTAATTGTGAAACCCGCAGAGTGGGTTCGCAGCTGAAGGTTTTAGTGAAAAAACCGGAAAGCCTGGTGGCTCCCTATGACATCGTTCGCAAAATGCGTGCCAGCATCCTTTGTCTTGGCCCTTTGCTGGCACGTTATGGCGAGGCGAAAGTAAGCCTGCCGGGTGGTTGTGCAATCGGCTCCCGTCCGATCAATCTTCACATAGAGCCACTGCGTCAGCTTGGTGCCGAGATTGAAATTGAAAATGGCTATGTTCACGCCACGGCAAAAAAGCTGCTTGGCGATCGTATCGTTTTCGACTTTGCCACGGTTGGCGGCACTGAAAACATCATGATGGCAGCCTGCCTGTGTCGCGGCACAACGGTGCTTGAAAATGTGGCCAAGGAACCCGAAATAGTCGATCTTGCCCGTTGCCTGCGAGGCATGGGTGCCAAAATAGAGGGTGAGGGCTCCAGTGTCATCACCATCGAAGGTGTCGATGAGCTAAAACCTGCCCGACACAGGGTCATACCCGACCGTATCGAGGCCGGAACCTTACTGCTCGCCGGGGCGATTACGGGTGGAGATGTGAAGGTTTTGCAATGCGTGCCCAAGGACCTCGACTCCCTGATCAATAAACTGGCAGATTGTGGCTTCGAGGTGGAAACCGGGTCGGACTGGGTGCGTGTGAAACCCTGCGATCGATGGGTTGCTGTCGACGTGGATACCGCACCACATCCGGGTTTCCCGACCGACTTACAGGCCCAGTTCATGGCCCTGATGACCCAGGCAGAAGGTACTTCGGTGATCACCGAGCGTATTTTTGAAAACCGTTTCATGCACGTACAGGAGTTGGCACGCATGGGTGCCAATATCACACCTAAATCGCAGGTGTCAGTTGTACGGGGTGAAAAAGGTGGTTTGAGCGGGGCACCGGTGATGGCCACCGATCTGCGGGCCAGTGCCTGCCTGATACTGGCCGGACTGGCTACCAATGGTGAGACCATCGTAAACCGGATTTACCACCTCGACAGGGGTTATGAAAAACTGGAAGTGAAACTCCAATCTCTCGGGGCCCAAATTGAGCGCCGCTCTGAATAAGCAGGAAAACCAATATGCCAAAGGCAAGTGATTTGAAAAAAGGTTCCGTCGTAGAGTTGGATGGTGGTGTGTATATCGCGCGTCAGATTGACAAACGCAATCCGTCTGCACGTGGTGCATCGACGCTTTACAAAGTTCGTTTCTTCCATGTCCAGACCGGTCAGAAGATCGAGCAAACACTGAAAGGTGATGATTTCATAAAGGACGGCGACCTGGTCAAACGCTCAGTGCAGTTCTCTTATCGTGAGGGTGACATGATGACCTTCATGGATTCAAAAGATTACAGCCAATACACCCTGAATGCCGATGCACTCGAAGAACAATCGGGTTATATGACCGAGGATCTTGAAGGCATGATCGCATTACTGGTAGATGGTCTGATCGTGGGGATTGAATTACCGCCAACCGTGATACTTGAGATTACCGATACGGCACCTGGAATCAAGGGAGCCAGCGCCACTTCCCGTACCAAGCCGGCAACGCTCTCCACCGGGCTTGAGATACAGGTTCCGGAATACCTCGAAACCGGTGAAAGCATCAAGGTGAATACGGCAAATGCGAAGTTTTTATCACGCGCCTGACAGGTTAAGGAGCCTCAGGTCGTGTTTTCATTTTTCCCAAACGACTTATCCAACGGGATCAGAAACGTCACAATAAACGACGGCACAGTCGCTACCAATACCCAGATAAAGAAATACTGGTAACCGATCAACTCCTGTAGCCAACCGCTGAACATACCTGGAATCATCATACCCAACGCCATGAAACCGGTACAAATGGCGTAATGTGCGGTTTGGTGGGGCCCATGTGAGATGTAAAGCATATACAGCATGTAGGCGGCAAAGCCGAAGCCATAGCCAAACTGCTCCACGCCGATGGCGAGGTTGATGATCAGCAGGTTGTCGGGTAGCACGGTAGAAAGAAAAATGTAGACGGCATTGGGCAGGTTAATCGCGAGGACCATCCAGACCAACCAGTATTTCAGACCATTCCTTGCTGCCAGGAAACCACCCAGCAGGCCACCAAGGGTCAACATCAAGACACCGATAGTGCCATAGGCGAAACCAACCTGAGTGGTGCTGAGAGCCAGACCACCAAGCTCCGGTGAATCCAGCAGGAACGGTGCTGCCAGTTTTGCCAATTGGGCTTCAGAGAACCTGAATAGCAGCAAAAAGGCCAGGATCAATCCGATTTGTGGTCTTTTAAAAAACGCAACAAAGGTCAGGTAGAACTCCTGCATGATACCTGCGTAGGTCTGATGAAGTTTTGGTACATCATCAACAGGCCGTGGCAGGGCAAACCGGTGCCAGGCAAAGAACATGATGAACATACCTGCCATGACATAAAAGGTAATCGACCATGCCAGGGCAATGCCCGGGTCGATGGAAGCTTCCACACCTGCAGCTGACTGGAAGGCTTCTTCCAGCAACCCCGCCAACATGATAAGAACGCCCTGCCCGGCAATCATTGCGAGGCGGTAGAAAGTACTGCGAACCCCGACAAACCAGGTCTGATCATGCTTGGACAAACCCAGCATGTAAAACCCGTCGGCGGCAATATCGTGTGTGGCTGAACTGAAAGCAAGCAACCACAGGAAAGCCAATGTATTGCGCAGAAAATCATCAGTGGGAATGGTCAGTGCCACACCACCCAGACCGGCACCAATAAACAACTGCATCGCAATGATCCAGGACCGCCGGGTCTTGATGATATCCACCATCGGACTCCAGAATGGCTTGATCACCCAGGGCAGATACAACCAACTGGTGTACAGCGCGATATCCGTATTTGATATCCCCAACTTCTTGTACATGATGACGGATATCGACATGACAACGACGTAGGGCAAACCGCTGGCAAAGTAGAGACTGGGTATCCACGACCAGGGTGATGATTTCTTTTGAGGTTGCATTGTTTGCATACTTAAGTAAGTCACGTTGGTGTTTTATCGAACTGGAATCCTGTCAGGATTCCAGTATTTTGCGGCCAATGATCAGACAGCCCATGACAGGTTCGCCCACCATTTTTACACTACCAGGAGGTGGCTCCAGTTTACCGAGCTGGCTCATCAACTCACGCTGGAAAAGTTCACAATTGCAGACAACACCCCCGGCTACTGCCAGAGGGTATGGGCTGTCAAATTCCAGCGTCTTGGTAACCGCTGCAACCAGTTTGACTGCTTCAGTAACGGCACTGATGATGATCCTGATCGCCACGCTGTCATGCTGATCGGCAGCATTCATGACCACAGGGGCGAGTGCTGCAACTTCACGACGCGTATCACCACCGGCAGATACTTCTTCGAGAATACTCCTTGGGTCGGTGGTTCCAAGTTTTTCCATAACCAATTCAGACAGTATTGTTTCCGGCCCGATATCATCAGACGCTTCGGCCACCGCCGCAAGGGCTTTATAACCAAGATAGAAACCACTTCCCTTGTCACCGAACCAATGACCCCAACCACCCTTGGTGACTGAATTCCCGGCCGTATCAAGTCCCACGGCTACTGACCCGGTACCAACGATCAAGGCAACGCCCCAACCTTTCTCTGTGCCAAATGCGAGAACGGGATCTGCATCGTGGACAATTTTCACACAGGGAGAGAGCCTGCGTTTCTCAGCCCAGTCTGAAACATCACGCTGAACATTTGGTGATGTGCTCCCCGCCAGTGCCAGAACAGCGCAATCCAGGTTTTGACCTTGCCTGTGCGCATCGGTCAATGCTTTATCAATCGCCTGGTCGAGACTGGCCAGAGATTGTTCTCTACCTGCCAACATCAGGTTGGATGGCCCGCCGCGACCACGCCCAAGGACATGAATCTCGCCATTCTCACCGAGGCTGGCAATCAGGGCCAGGGTCTTGGAACCACCGCCATCCACAGCCAGCAATAGCCGGGATTTAGCCGCCGGGGCGGTGATCGTTGGAGCGGCCTCGGAACTGGTTTTCACTTATGTTGCTCCTCAGTCGGATCCTGCACTGACTCCAGGGCCTGCCGCAGATGTCCGTTGAATGACCCAAGCCGAACACGGGCAACGTCGGGGGAAACACCGAGCTTGCACGCGACAATGGCCGTTTTGACCTCGCCATCACATCGGCCCAACAGATCACCCGCTTCATCATTGCTGCAATTTGTCAGAGTCGCAACGATTTGCCTGGCCCTCTCACTCAATTTCAGATTGGTAGCCCGCAGGTCAACCATCAGGTTGCTGTAGGTCTTACCCATACGTACCATTGCACCAGTGGTCAGCATGTTGAGTACCATCTTGGTTGCAGTACCGGCTTTCAAACGTGTTGAACCGGACAGGACTTCAGACCCAACCAGGGGCGTGATATTCAAATCAGCGTGTGTTTGTATTTCAGCGTCCTTGTTGCAACTGAAGCCAATGGCGTATGCGCCGGTTTCACGGGCATAATCAAGCGCTCCGATCACGTATGGCGTACGTCCACTGGCGGCAATGCCCACCACGACGTCAAGATGATCCAGAGAAGATTCCTGCAGGTCTCGCCGACCCATCTCCAGGGAATCCTCAGCACCCTCAACCGCACGTATCAAACCTTCCGGGCCACCGGCAATCAAGCCAACCACCATCTCCGGCTGTGTATTGAAAGTTGGCGGACACTCCACCGCATCCAGCACACCCAGACGACCGGAAGTTCCGGCACCGATGTAGATCAACCGCCCTCCCCCGGAAAGACGGTCTGCGATCACCTCGATCGCCTCTGCGATGGATTCAGAAACCTCCGCCACGGCATCAGCGACCTTTTTATCCTCCGAGTTGATCAGATTTACAAGCTCAAGTGCGTTAAGATTATCCAGATCAAGAGTCAAGGGGTTTCGCGCCTCTGTCGTCAACGATCCAAGGGACGTCTTATTGAAGTCAGTCATAAACAATATCCGTATATTGATTGTGTTTCTGGTCACCATCGCCGTGACAGGGATATTTGTGTTCTACGCTTTTTTTACAGGCATGATGTCCACAGAGCCAGCTGACATTGCCGCTTCGAACACGGTTAAACGTACTGTCCTGACGGGTATTGACGTGCTTCAACGTGAAGGCTTCACTCAACTGGCCGGTCGCAATATCGGTTTGATTACCAACCAGACCGGCATCAACCGTGAAGGCATCAGCAACATCCAATTGTTGCATGATGCAAGCGGGGTCAATCTGCTTGCCATTTTCAGTCCGGAACATGGATTGTTCGGCAAGCTTGATATCCCGTTGATCGAAAACAGCGAGGACTCCCTGACCGGCATCAAGGTGTTCAGCCTTTACGGCAGCACCCGTGTACCGACCAGTGACATGCTGATCGGTATCGATACGCTGGTTTTCGATATTCAGGATATTGGTACGCGTTTTTATACTTATATTTCGACCATGGGCCATGCGATGCAGGCCGCGGCTGAAAACAATATCCGTTTCGTTGTTCTTGACCGGCCAAACCCGATTAACGGCATCACCGTAAGCGGGCCTGTTCTGGATGAAGGCCGGCAGTCCTTTGTTGGATTCCACCGTCTGCCCGTTCGACACGGTATGACCACTGGAGAATTGGCCCGCATGTTCAAAGCCGAACTTCTGCTTGAACTCGACCTGGTAATCATCCAGCTTGAACACTGGCAACGGGCTGAATATTTCGACACTACTGGATTGAAATGGATTAACCCGTCTCCCAATATGCGCAGCCTGTCTGAGGCGATTCTCTATCCCGGAATCGGATTGCTTGAAACCACCAACCTGTCGGTGGGAAGAGGCACAGATAGCCCTTTTGAATTGGTCGGTGCACCCTGGCTTGATGGCACAAAGCTGGCCGCTGAACTCAAGCGGCTCAAGTTGCCCGGTGTACGTTTTGATGCGATTGAATTCACACCCGAATCGAGTAAATTTGGAGGCGAATTGTGTAGCGGAATCAGTATCCATATTAGCGACCGGGAACAATTCAACTCTATTCGAACCGGCCTCGAGATCGCCCTTCAATTGCGGCATCTGTACCCGCAGATATGGGAGATCGATGCCTATGACCGCTTGCTTGGCAGCGAAGCGACACTGGAAGCCATCCGGCAACGGCTTCCATTCTCGAAAATTGAGGTTATTTACAGCGACGGACTGCTTGAATTCGCGTTCCGGCGTTCGCAGTACCTGATCTATGAATAATGGCTGTCTATTCCCGGACAGGCTCCTAGCCCTCATGGACGATCCCAAACCGTTGTTTAAGTGATTCGTTCTGCAGATAGGTCCACTCGTAGTATTCCCTGTTCCTGAGCCTGGCTGCAGCAGTCTCGTCAAGCAGGACTGTCACACGTTCATGCATCTGCAGCACAGAAGCCGGACACATTGCCGAAACAGGACCCTCGACCATTTCACTGACGGCTTTGGCCTTGTCATCACCCGTTGCCAGTAACAGAATCTTTTTAGCATCCATGATGGTGGCGATACCCATGGTGATCGCCAGTTTCGGTTGAAATTCACTTTCCGAGAACAAACGACTGTTGTCCTTAACCGTCTGTTGGGTCAGGGTTTTAACCCGAGTACGGGAATTCAGACTCGAACTGGGCTCGTTAAAACCAATGTGACCGTTGTAACCCAGCCCCATGATCTGCAAATCGATCCCACCGCTCTCTCGTATTTTATTTTCATAGCGTGGACCGACCAGTACCGGGTTCTGCCCATCCTCGCAGGAAGGCAGGAAAGTGTTGTCTTTGTTTATATCAACGCGGTCAAAAAACTCGCGATCCATGTAGGCGCGGTAGCTTTGTGGGTTACCGATTGCAACCCCAAGGTACTCATCCAGGTTGAAACTACTTGTGTCACTGAAGGAAATCTCGCCGGCATGATTTTTTTCGACCAGCTTGCGATAAAGTGAGAGCTGAGTGCTGCCTGTCGCGAGACCAAGAACTGCATTCGGGCGTACACGTAGCAATTCAGCCACCAGCTCCGCACCTGTGGCAGCGACAACTTCGGCACTTTTGAGAATGATAATTTCCATGATCGAAGCCTCAGCCGTTTATCTCGCCGTCAATCCAGGTGCTATACAAATTCAGGTTTTCGTCAACTTCGACAAAGCTTGCCTTGTAACCCGGGCGGATGTAACCCCGCTGATGGTCCAGGCCCAGGGCATGGGCGGGATATGTCGATGCCATGCGTAATGCCTCGGACGGACTTAAACCGGCAAAGTGGGCTGCGTTGCGAACCGCTGTCA
>RCND010003510.1_pt1 | contig 11709 bp, 8 predicted proteins | sample 2041351 | NCBI WGS metagenome assembly RCND01 (sample SAMN09708230, study PRJNA481090) | Marine sediment metagenome, whole genome shotgun sequencing project. | biome: marine sediment; feature: ocean; material: sediment; isolation source: Sewage treatment plant 12B marine sediment (STP12B) ...
CCCAATGTATACGGACAGTGCAAATCTTGGCTCGACCAGGGATTGCATCCCCGTGCCGTTAGCCGCGATCTGGATTGGGGGGTACCTGTCCCAATTGAAGGAGCGGATGGAAAGGTACTCTACGTGTGGTTCGATGCACCCATTGGCTATATCTCGGCTACCAAAGAACTGACTTCGGATTGGGAACTTTACTGGAAGGATGAAGAAACCCGCATGGTCCATTTTATCGGGAAGGACAACATTGTATTTCACTGCATTGTGTTCCCTACCATGCTAAAGGCTGAAGGCTCTTACATCCTGCCCGACAATGTACCTGCCAATGAATTTCTGAACCTGGAGAATGATAAGATCTCCACCTCCCGGAACTGGGCGGTATGGCTCCATGAGTATCTGGAAGATTTCCCCGGGAAGCAGGATGTAATGCGTTATGTTCTCTGCGCCAATGCTCCCGAAAGCAAGGATAATGATTTCACCTGGAAGGATTTTCAAAACCGCAACAACAACGAACTGGTAGCCATTCTGGGTAATTTCGTCAACCGGGCCATTGTGCTAATTCATAAATACTTTGAGGGAAAGGTGCCTGAAATCACCACCTTAACAGAACAGGACAAAGCTACCCTGGCAGAGATCCATAGTATCGCAAAGGGTGTGGAGGAGAGCCTGGAGCTCTTCCGTTTCAGAGAAGCCATCAAAAGGGGTATGGATCTGGCTCGCCTGGGCAACAAGTACCTTGCCGATACGGAACCCTGGAAGGTGATCAAAAGTGATCCCGACCGGGTGAAAACCATTCTGAATATAGCCTTGCAGATCTCAGCCAATCTCACCCTGCTGCTGGATCCTTTCCTTCCCTTCTCCATGGAGAAGCTGAGGGGATTCCTGCAGTTCGAAGGAAGATCCTGGGAGCTGATCGGATCCGATAGCCTGCTGGCCCCCGGACACACCATTGAGAAAGCCTCCCTCTTGTTTGAAAAAATCGAGGACGAGCAGATTCAGCAGCAACTGGATAAGCTCAACAAGACCAAAGAGGAGAATGAGGAGCCGGCTGAGCTTAGCCCGCAGAAAGAGGAGATCACCTTTGATGACTTTACGCGAATGGACCTGAGAACAGGTACCATCCTGGAGGCTGAAAAGGTCCCCAAAACCAAGAAGCTTATTAAAATGCTGGTAGATCTGGGATTCGAAAAACGAACCATTGTTTCTGGTATCGCAGAATACTTTGAACCCGATGTACTACCCGGTAAGAAGGTGTCGGTACTGGCCAATCTGGCTCCCAGGAAAATCAAAGGGATTGAATCACAGGGTATGATCCTGCTTTCAGAAAATCTGGATGGATCACTGCACTTTGTGGAACCATCCGAAGAGGCGCTAAATGGTTCTGAGATTAACTGATCCTAGTTTGAAAGCAGCCAACACGACTGCAAACCAGATTGCGATTTAATCTTTATGAGTTCCTTTTCAGCCTCTGCCTTGGTGGCATAGGATGCCACGCTCACACGGTACATTCTGTTCTCAGTGATCATCACTTCCGCATGAAACCCTCTGTTATTTAGCTTATCCTGCAAATCACTTGCATTCTTCAGCTTATTAAAGCTCCCGGCAATAATAAAAAAGCTGTTGGCCTCTTCAACCGGCAAGGATTGTTCCGCTTCTGGTTCAGACTCCACTTGCTCTGTTTCCGTCGGCGTCTCCTGCTCATCAACTTCTGCCTGCGGCTGATTCGCAGGATCTTCCTGCTGATCGACTACCTCCTTATCCGCTTTCTTAGAGAACAAGCCTTTCCTCTCCCCATTTTCACCTTCCTCTGAAGGAATGAGGATAAGGACTGCCAACACGATAATTAATACAGCAGCCACCAGCCAGATCACCCGCCATTTCTTACTTTTTGGTTTGGGCTTAGGTGGAGCAAGTGTTGTAACTTTTGGGGCTGCTTTGGATTCTGTCCCACTCTCCTGAGCTTTTTCCTCTTCAATGGGAAGCTCCTCTAATTCAAGTAGATCCATTGACTCCAGACCATATTGATCTGGCTCCAGCACCCAGGCAGGATCTGCCTGGAAGAGGATCTTGCCATCCGCATCCTTTGTAAAAGTTCCGGCTTCAGGGAGGACAAAATCTTCTCCTTTGTCCAGGGAAAATTTGACGGCATCAACCAGCTCCAGCACACGCTGCTGCGCTTCATCCCTCTCCAGCACTTCTCCAGCTGCCATTGTTTCGGCCAGTACATCATCATCCTTGCTAAAGCTTGTATCAAATTTGACCGAAGTTCCCGGTGGATTGATCCGGTTTCCGGATGGTGTCTGTGTTCCTTCGGGTACGAATACTTCCAGGTTTCCAAAGCCAGGAAGAATTACGCGCTTTCGCTCATCAAGGAGCATTCTGATATATTTTCCGATGATCATGCAAGTCGTTTGTGACGTAAAAATAATCAGTCGCTCGAGGAAATCAAAACCAAGTTATCAACCCGCCTTTTTTTATTATCTTCGTATATTATTTCTGTAAGCCTGTATAAATGAACGAGATAAAAATGGTAGACCTTCATGGTCAGTACCTTAAAATCAAAGATGAGGTTGACGATGCTATTCACCAGGTGATCGATTCCACCGCCTTTATTAGGGGCGAGGATGTGCGAGAATTTCAAGAGGAATTATCACGCTATTTGAATGTAAAACATACAATTGCATGTGGCAATGGTACGGATGCACTCCAAGTTGCCATGATGTCTCTTGAGCTACAACCCGGTGATGAGGTCATTACGACCCCTTTCACATTTATAGCAACTGTGGAAGTGATCAGGCTCCTTGGATTGAAGCCTGTATTTGTGGATGTAAGGCCCGATACCTTTAACCTTGATCCGGAACTACTGGAACAGGCCGTGACAGATAGAACCCGGGCCATTGTTCCTGTACATCTCTTCGGACAGTGTGCAGATATGGAAGCCATCATGGAATTTGCAAGCAGCTATAGCCTTTATGTTATAGAAGACAATGCTCAGGCACTGGGAGCAGACTTTCTCCCGGCAGATGGATCGAAGCAAAAAGCCGGCACCATCGGGCACTTGGGAACTACATCTTTTTTTCCCTCAAAAAATCTGGGGGCATTTGGTGATGGTGGCGCCCTCTTTACCAATGATGATAACTTTGGTAAACGGGCTGCATCTCTTGTTAACCACGGGATGCAAAAACGATATTATTACGATCATGTTGGTGTCAACTCACGTCTCGATACCATTCAGGCAGCCATCCTCAGGGTCAAACTGAAGCACCTGGATGAATATCACCGCCTGCGCCAGGAAGCTGCAGCATGGTATGATAATACCCTGTCGGGTATAGACGGACTCCAGACGCCGGTACGATCACCCTTTAGCACCCATATTTTTCACCAGTACACTATGCAGGTCCAAGCTTCCAGAAGAGATGCCTTGAAACAGTGGCTGATTGAGAAAGGGATACCCTCCCAGGTCTATTACCCGGTTCCTCTGCACTTGCAGAAGGCTTATAGTGACCTTGGATACCACAAGGGTGCTCTTCCTGTTTCAGAAAACTTATGCAACACTGTGATCTCGCTGCCCATACATACAGAGATGGAAAAGATACAATTGGAATATATTTCCGAGCAAGTACAACAATTTTTTAACTCTTAAAAGATGAAGAATTTCTTTGCCCATGAAAGCGCCGTAATTGATGACGGCGTCGAGATTGGAGACGGTACCAGAATTTGGCACTTCAGCCATATCATGACTGGAAGCACCATTGGTCAGAATTGCAACCTGGGTCAAAATGTGGTTGTTTCGCCAGATGTTATTCTTGGTAATAACGTAAAGGTCCAGAACAATGTTTCCATTTATACCGGGGTCATTTGTGAGGACGATGTGTTCCTGGGACCCTCCATGGTTTTCACCAATGTGATCAATCCCCGAAGTGCAGTCATCAGAAAAGATGAATACATGAAAACAGTGGTTGAAAAGGGCGCTACCATTGGTGCCAACGCAACCATCGTTTGTGGTAACAAAATTGGAAAATTTTCGTTTATAGGAGCAGGCGCTGTGGTTATCCGTGAGGTCTTACCCTATGCCTTGGTAGTGGGCAATCCTTCCAAACAAATTGGATGGATGAGTGAATACGGACATCGCCTGGAATTTAACAATGAAGAATTGGCCTCATGTCCCGAAAGTGGAGATAAATACAAACTCAATGGTGAGATAATCACGAAATTAGAATCAGCAAATGGATGAGTCCCGTAAGAATTTCGCCGTAATCGGCATTGCAGGATATATTGCCGTAAGGCACGTGAGGGCAGTAAAGGAGACAAACAACAACCTGGTGGCGGCACTGGACCCCTTTGACAGTGTAGGTTTCATGGATAGTTACTTTCCGGAAGCAGACTTTTTCACTGAATTTGAACGTTTCGATCGCCATATTGCCAAGTTGAACAGGCAAGGAACCCATGTGGATTATGTAAGTATTTGCTCGCCCAACTACCTGCACGATTCACATATCCGCTTCGCCCTGCGTAACGGGGCAGATGCCATTTGCGAGAAACCTCTTGTTCTGAATCCCTGGAATATCGATGCTCTGAAAGATTATGAAAGGGAGACGGGCAAAAAAGTATGGAACATTCTTCAACTCCGTCATCACCAGGCCATTATGGATCTGAAAGAGCAAGTGCGCAATGATCCGCCCGACAAGGTTTATGATATTGATCTATCCTATATTACCAGCAGGGGAAACTGGTACCATTATTCCTGGAAAGGGAAAGATGAAAAATCCGGAGGTGTTCACACCAACATAGGAGTACATTTCTTCGATATGCTTACATGGATCTTCGGGGACGTGAAGGAGAACCGGGTCAATTTTATAAAGGGAGACAAAGCTGCCGGATATCTCGAACTGGAAAGGGCCCGGGTTCGCTGGTTCCTGAGCATTGATTACAACGATATACCGGCAGAGATGAAGGCGTCCGGGAAACGTACCTACCGTTCCATTACAGTGAATGGGGAGGAAATTGAATTTAGCGGTGGTTTTACCGATCTGCATACAATCTCCTATGAGAAGATCCTGGAAGGTAAAGGATACGGACTTGACGCTGCCCGCACCTCCATTGGAATTGTCTATAACATTCGTAATTCAAAGCCTATTGGATTAACAGGTGATTATCATCCAATTATTAAAAGCATTCAAAAATGATGTATGACGATCTGCTGAGCGGCAAGAAGAAAATGGCTGTCATCGGTCTTGGTTATGTTGGGCTACCCATTGCCCTTGAGTTTGCAAAGAAAATTTCTGTCATCGGATTTGACATTAAGTCCGAACGTGTGGAAATGATGAAGAACAAGGTGGACCCCAGCAATGAACTGACCAGCGAAGATTTTGAGGGCTGCGATATCAAGTTCACTGCCAGCATAGATGAGCTCCGTGAAGCCTCTTTCTACGTGGTGGCTGTGCCCACTCCAATTGATGAACACAAGAATCCGGACCTCTCCCCGGTACTTTCTGCAACAACTACTGTTGGAAAAGTACTGTCAGAGGGAGATTATGTGATTTATGAATCAACCGTATATCCCGGATGTACAGAGGAGGATTGCATTCCCCTGCTTAGCGAGGTATCCGGTCTCAAGTTCATGGAACAATTCAAAGTGGGATTCTCACCCGAACGGATCAATCCGGGCGACCGCGAGCATACGCTTACTCAGATCACGAAGGTCACTTCGGGTTGTGATGCCGAATCGGCCGAAGAGATAGCGAAGACTTACGAACTGGTAATCGAGGCTGGTGTACACCGGGCCAGCTCTATCAAGGTGGCTGAAGCTGCCAAGATCATAGAAAATTCACAACGCGATATCAACATCGCCTTTATGAATGAACTCTCCATGATCTTCAACAAGATGGACATCAATACTTATGAGGTTCTGGAGGCAGCAGGGACTAAGTGGAATTTTCTCAACTTCTTTCCAGGCCTGGTGGGGGGGCATTGTATTGGTGTGGATCCTTACTACCTGACCTATAAATCGGCCAAGTTCGGACATCATGCTCAGATCATCACTTCGGGTCGGGGCATCAACGACGGTATGGCTGCCTATGTGGCACGCCAGGTCACACTGAAACTTTCTTCAAGCTTCTCCAACCTGAAAGATTGCCGGGTGTTGGTTATGGGTGCCACTTTCAAAGAAAATGTCAGTGATATCCGAAACTCCAAAGTGGCTGATGTGATCGCTGAGTTGAAAGAGTTTGGTGTGCAGGTCGATGTGGTCGATCCCTACGCCTCTCCCCAGGAGATCAAAGAGGAGTATAAATTTGAGCTTTCACCTGCCATCGAAGGGCCCTACCACGGGATTGTAGTGGCGGTTAATCACAGGGAATACATGGAGCTGGATGAGGCCTATTTCCAATCCATTAGCCATGAAGGAGCCATTTTTGCTGATCTGAAAGGGATTTACCGCGATAAAATAACCAAGCTCAACTACTGGAGCCTATAAGCAAACAACTATGCCTAAAATTCTAGTAAGCGGGGGAACGGGATATATTGGATCCCATACTGTAGTGGAACTGCTGGAGGAGGGAATGGAGGTGGTAATTGTGGATGATCTCTCAAACTCTGAGCGGAAAGTCCTGGATGGCATCGCATCTATTACTGGCATAGAGCCCCATTTCGAAGAGGTGGATCTGAAAGACCGGAAAGCTACCTATGGGGTGTTTGAAAAATATCCCGATATAAGTGCCATAATTCATTTTGCAGCTAAGAAGGCAGTTGGTGAAAGTGTGCAGGAACCCCTGGTCTATTATGAAAACAACCTGCTTTCCCTGATTCACTTGCTGGAAGCCATGAAGCATTTCAATATCGACAATATGGTTTTCTCCTCCTCATGCACTGTATACGGGGAACCTGATGTACTGCCTGTAAGCGAAAACGCCCCTCTTAAAAAGGCGAATTCCCCTTACGGAAATACCAAGCAGATCTGTGAGGATATCCTTCTGGATACCATAAAATCTACAGAGGGCTTAGGGGCGATCTCCCTCCGCTATTTTAATCCCATAGGAGCCCATCCATCGGCCAGCATCGGGGAGCTGCCCTTAGGGGTGCCCAATAACCTGGTGCCTTTTATCACACAGACTGCTGCAGGGCTCAGGGAATGTTTGAGTGTATTCGGAGATGACTACAACACCCCGGATGGATCGGCCATCCGTGATTATATCAATGTGGTAGATCTTGCTAAAGCGCATGTGAAAGCCATCAGGCGCCTGCTTGACCAGAAACAGCTTTCTGCTTTCGAGGTATTTAACCTGGGGACCGGCCGTGGACTCTCTGTTCTGGAGATCATTCATGCCTTTGAAAAGTCCACCGGTCAGAAACTGAATTACAAAATCGTGGACCGCAGGGAAGGAGATATTGAGAAAGTCTATGCCGACACTACCTATGCAAATGATGAGCTTGGATGGAAAGCCGAAAAAGGGATTGAAGAGACCCTGCAATCGGCATGGAAGTGGGAAATGAATATTCGATCAAAACATAAGAAGGCATGAAAACCATCCTTATTACCGGCGGTGCTGGTTTTATCGGATCACATGTGATCAGGCGAATGGTCACCTTACATCCTGATACCCGAATTCTGAACCTGGATATGCTTAGCTATGCTGGGAACATGGAAAACCTGAAAGATATTGAGAGAGCTTCCAACTACCACTTTGTCCGGGGAGACATCACAGATGCTGCTTTTCTTGAAAAACTCTTTGGTGATGAGGAAATTGATGGTGTAATTCACCTGGCAGCTGAGTCACATGTGGACCGCTCAATTGCCGATCCCATGGCATTTATAAATACAAATATTATTGGAACGGTGACCCTGCTGAATGCCTGTAGAAAAGCGTGGACCAGTTTCGAAGGAAAACGGTTTTATCATATTTCCACCGATGAGGTTTATGGCAGCCTGGGGGATGAAGGCCTGTTCACCGAAGATACCGCTTATGACCCCCGGAGTCCCTATTCAGCATCCAAAGCCAGTTCTGACCACCTGGTCAGGGCCTATCACCATACCTACGGCCTGCCTGTGGTGCTTTCAAACTGTTCAAATAACTATGGGCCCAATCAGTTTCCGGAAAAACTGATACCGCTCTGTATTCACAATATTCAACATATGAAACCCTTGCCAGTATACGGGAAGGGTGAAAACATCAGGGACTGGCTTTATGTGGAGGACCATGCTTCAGCTATCGAACAGATTTATTATGAAGGTGAAATTGGTCGAACCTATAATATCGGGGGACTGAACGAATGGACGAATATAGACCTGATTAAGCTGCTTTGCCAAATTATGGATGAAAAGCTTGGGCGTGAACCCGGCTCCTCGGAGAAACTCATCACTTTTGTAAAGGACAGGGCCGGACACGATCTCAGATATGCCATTGATAGCACCCGAATTGAAAAGGAATTGAATTGGAAGCCCTCGCTTCAGTTCGAAGAAGGGCTGCAAAAAACGGTGGGATGGTACCTGGAGAATCAGGAATGGATGGAGCATGTTACCTCCGGTGCCTACCAGTCTTACTACAAAACCCAATACGAAGAGAGGTAGGAAGCAGGAAGCGCTTCAGACAGCTATTCCACTGTCACTGATTTGGCCAGGTTCCTGGGCTGATCCACATCGCATCCCCGCATCAGGGCAATGTGATAAGCAATGAGCTGCAGCGGAACAACGGCAGTCAGGGATACCAGCGATTCGTCCGATTTAGGAATCTCAATAATATGATCGGCTATCTCCTTGATAATAGTATCTCCTTTAGTCACAATAGCAATTACCACTCCGTGCCTGGCCTTAACCTCCTGGATATTGCTTACGATCTTATCGTATGAACCATCCCTGGTAGCAATAAAGACCACCGGCATTTTCTCGTCGATCAGGGCGATGGGACCATGTTTCATTTCTGCGGCCGGGTAGCCTTCAGCGTGGATATAGGAAATCTCCTTCAATTTAAGAGCACCTTCCAAAGCCACCGGGAATGAGACTCCGCGGCCCAGGTAGAGTGCATTAGAGACATCCTTGTACATCTCAGCAATATGCTTGAATTCTTCATTTTGTTCCAGGATTTTTTCAATCTGTCCCGGTACATTATTAAGTTCTTTGATGAGCTGACTGAAACGCTCATCCGATAGCAGTCCCTTTTCCTTCCCGATCATCATGGCCATCATGGTTAGCACGGTCACCTGCGCTGTAAAGGCCTTTGTGGAGGCGACCCCAATCTCAATCCCCGCATGGGTATAGACTCCGGCATGGGTTTCACGGGAGATGCTTGAGCCGGCCACATTACAAATACCAAGTACCAGCGCTCCAGCATCCTTTGCCAGCTGTATGGCTGCCAGGGTATCGGCGGTCTCCCCGCTCTGACTTATGGCCAGGACCACATCTTCGGGTCCGATCATGGGATTGCGATATCTAAATTCGGAGGCATACTCCACTTCAACCGGTATCCGGGCAAGGTCCTCAATCAGGTACTCACCAACCAGCCCGGCATGCCAGGAGGTTCCACAGGCAATAACCACAATGCGTTTGGCATTCACAAGCTGATCCTTTACATCCAGCAGTCCACCCAGCTTGATCTCATTTGTCTCGAGCTGAATCCTTCCCCTGAAGGTATCCATGATGGAGCGTGGCTGTTCAAATATTTCCTTAAGCATATAATGCTCGTAGCCCTGCTTCTCCATTTCGGAAATACTTATATCAAGGGTCTTAATATTGACCTTGGTGGATTCGCTTACCAGGTTCTTAAGGACCAGTTCATCTCTTCTGATCAGTGCAATATCATCATTGTTCAGGTAAATCACCCGGTCGGTATACTCAACGATTGGTGTAGCATCGGAGGCGACAAAATACTCATTGCTTCCCAGGCCAATCACGAGCGGACTGCTGCGACGGGCTGCAATCATCAAGTTGGGATCTTCGCGGGAGAGTAACACCAGTCCGTAAGCACCATCCACCTTCTGTAAAGCCAGACTTACTGCTACCTCAACACTAACATCTTCGGAGGTATATATATACTCTATCAGGTTGGCAAGTACCTCGGTATCGGTTTCGCTGTAGAACTTCATCCCCTTATCCGTCAGGGTGTCCTTCAACACCGAATAGTTCTCGATAATCCCGTTATGGATGATGGTAAACAGCCCCTTCTCACTTTGATGCGGATGTGCGTTCAGGTCGCTGGGCTCGCCATGAGTGGCCCATCTGGTATGGCCCATCCCAATTGTGCTAAGGGTCTCCTTTCCACGCACATAGGCTTCAAGTTCACTTACCTTACCCCTCTTCTTATAAATGGTGGTATCACCATTGAGCAAAGCGACTCCGGAAGAATCATATCCCCGATATTCGAGTCTCTTCAATCCCTTGATCAGTACTGGATATGCATCTCGGGTACCGATGTAAGCAACAATTCCACACATGGTATAGAAAATTAAGAAATATAGACTTTAGCTAAAATAACTATAGCTTAAGGTATACTATTTCTAACCTTATACGTCTTTCGTTGGCAGGAAGGTTACTCCAAAGTTTGGAATATAAGGGATTGATCAGGCCATCATCCAGCTGAAGGATAAAATCATTATCATTTTTCTCCCCATCAAGCATGTATTGAAAGTGAAGACCCATGTTGAAGCGGTAAGTATAAGTGGTGTCGCTGAACATTCCCTTTGACTCGGCTTTTTTATATCCCCCAAACCTGCTGCCTACCTGGTTAGGATCATTAGACAGCAACACATAGTAATCGTAAATAGGCTCATACTCATTATTCTCCAGGACCGTGCCAGTCATCAACCTGTACGGCAAATCATCATAGAGAATTCCGCTCTCCTCTTCAGGAACCACATCAAAGATCAGGGTGGCACTATTTATAGCAATTGGATTCTGATCCATCCAATCTTGCAGATTGCTAAAGGAAAAGCGGGTGTTGACTCCCGACATACCCTGTACATACAGATAAGGAGTACTTGCTTGCTCATCATCGAGGATGTCCTCAAGCGAAGTTCCCGTATAAACATGCTCAAATATATTGATCTTCTGGGAGGTGTACTGATTAATGGCAAAATGAGCATAAGCAAAATCCCGCTCGGCTGTAGAGTCCACATCAGTGGAGTCATTGGCATACCTCATAGTCAGCCTGGTCTTTAAATCTGAAAGCAAGATTCGGGCCATGGTCCCTTCAGGTGCAACCGGTTCTGCAGTAATATAAAAGCCGTTAAAATAGTCCTTGAAGATGGAATCGTTGTAGAAATAGTTTGTATCTGCCTGAACGGAATAAAACTTATCCAGGAAATCCTGATCCTCGATTAACAATTCATAGGTAGTCCCATTCACAGGCGTGATGGTCTTCTGCACCAGGGGAACCGGATCATATTTCCCCTCCATATCATAGTCTGAATAGTATTTATGGTCTGCATCCAGGTATACTCGCTCTGTAAATTCATAGACACTCAGATTAACATCCTGCTCCACTTCCCCCAGAAAGTCATAAATATAAAGGGCCAGAAACAGGGAGTCTATCTCTAAGTTATTTGCAACCTTGTAGGTAGCAGTGGCATTAAACTGGGTGACCACCTCCGCCTTAGACTGTCCTATAATGGTATCTTCCAGCGAACCCAGAAGCATCAGCCTCGTTGCTGAAAAAGTAACCTCCGAAGTTACAACCTCCTTTCCCCTCATGGTATAGGCATCAATCTCAAATATGGTATCAAGAT
>RCND010002593.1_pt1 | contig 11706 bp, 12 predicted proteins | sample 2041351 | NCBI WGS metagenome assembly RCND01 (sample SAMN09708230, study PRJNA481090) | Marine sediment metagenome, whole genome shotgun sequencing project. | biome: marine sediment; feature: ocean; material: sediment; isolation source: Sewage treatment plant 12B marine sediment (STP12B) ...
GGAAGCGGTAGCAACCAAAAGACCCACATATATGCTATTTCAAAATTCTCAGGCATGTGTTCTTATCCATTTTTTTGCAATATCACGGAGCGCTCCAATATGCGGTGCGCTATTCTCGACAGCTTTTTCTGAACTAGGAGCTACGAGCAAATCGAATTTCGTAAATGGGGTTTGTCTACCCGTTTTCTCTAGAAATTGCAACCAATCCATACCAAACAGCGCTGCTACCATGGGCCGCCCGTAGGTAAACATCGCTACCTGTTTCAGCGTAATCTGAATGGTGCTTAGCGCAGCGCTTTCTGGGGAATCGGTTAATTTAATTCCCTCAAGTCTTTTAATGGCTATTCGCCGATATTCCCTGCTACGATAGCTGCTATACCACTTCCAAAGCCCAAATATCAAGGCTATAAGAAGAAGCGCCAACAAAACATACCATGCCGGGGTGTCGAAGCTAAACGCAACCGGTTCGGCTTCATACAAAGGTTCCAAATCGGGTATTACTATCTCCTGATCATCAGAAGTTTGATAATAACCATTCATCCTTACATAATATGTGAATCCAGCACACTTCATTTCCTCGGTTTAATAAGTATGTCTTTAATTTGAACATCAATATCGGTTATGGTATTGAGTTTAAATATGGGTACCCGATACTTCTTCATTTGGGTTTCGAATTGTTCATAGTCGGCATCGAAACCTGTTTCAAATCTATCTCTTATTTTTTTGTTCCTACCATCCAATTTAAGTTGTGAATCCTCGTTGCTCGTGATTAAATTTTCCTTCGGAATATGCTGCTCCATCGGGTCGTACACTTTCGCAAGAATTACATCATTATGACGCGACATATAAGCTATTTCTTTCACAACTTCCGGGGCATACCTATGAAAATCACTGATGATAAAGATTAAGAAATCATGGGAAATGATATTTCGAATTTTAGCAAAGACCTCACCTAATGCGGTGTCAAAGGAAACCGGTTTCGTTTCATTCAACTTATTATTTCTACTCACGATGGTTTCAAGAAAGCGAAGTATATTCTTGCGATCACGTTTGGGGAATACCACGTCGATACCTTCATCTGCAAATACGATACCTCCTACCCTATCTCCTTCCTTTAATACCCTGAATGCGGCCAGCGCTGCAAGTTGGGCGGCAACGACCGATTTGGTTTTTTTCTGGGAACCGAAGAACATTGATTTGGACTGATCTACAATAATCAATGCTGGTTTCTCCTTCTCCTCACTGAATACTTTGGAATGTGTTTTCCGGGTTCTCGCGGTAACTTTCCAGTCGATATTTCGTATATCATCACCGGCTACATAATTACGAACTTCTTCAAAATCCAAACCTCTTCCACGTAATTTGGAAGCGTGTTTCCCACCAAGAATACTTTTTACTTTTTGTTTTCTGGATAAAAAGCTAAAACCTTTCGCCAAAGGCTCCATTTTAAGGAGGTCCTGCAAGCTGATAAATACATTCGGATTTTTATTCTCGGATTCTTTCATAGCACGATTCTAATCCTTTATCCGATGACAGCGACAAGTTTAAGTAACGACGCGATTACCTCATCAGGTGTTATTCCTTCAGCGTTGGCTTCATAGCTGAGTATTAAGCGGTGTCTGAGACAATCGGTAACCACGGCTCGAATATCATCTGGAGAGACAGTCTCCTTTCCTTCCATCCAGGCATGGGTCCTGGAGGCGCGATCTATGGCAATACTACCTCTTGGGCTCGCACCAAATTCAATCCAACGATTCAAATCTTCATCGTATTTTTTAGGGTAGCGCGTTGCTGAAATTATATCCACGATGTATTGCTCCATTTTCTCTGGGATCACCACCTTGGCTATTTCGTCCCGCGCTGCAAAGACGACCTTTGGCGAAAGAAGTTTATCGTCAGTTTTCTTGGATTTATGCTGTTCGGCCCGATTCAATCTCATAATTTCCAACTCCGATTGGTCATCAGGATAATCGATTATCACATGCATTAAAAAACGGTCCATTTGCGCCTCTGGGAGTGGATAAGTGCCTTCTTGTTCAACAGGATTCTGGGTCGCCATTACCATGAATAAAGGATCCATTTTATAAGTCTTACCTGCAACTGATACTTGCCGTTCTTCCATAGCTTCCAATAAAGCCGACTGCACCTTGGCTGGCGCACGGTTTATTTCGTCTGCAAGAATTAAGTTACTGAAAATTGGTCCTTGCTGAAAAATAAATTTCTCCTCTGTTTCTGGTTGGTATATTTCAGTTCCCGTAACATCCGAAGGCAATAAATCTGGAGTGAATTGAATTCGACTTAATCCGCAATCCAGTTCTTTTGCAAGCGATTTTATAGCTCTGGTTTTGGCTAAGCCAGGCAACCCTTCCAATAATAAATTACCATCGGCCAATAACACGAGTATGAGTCTTTCAATTAGTTTTTCCTGCCCGATAATGGAACCCGACATGCGTTTTTTTAATTCTAATATGGAGGCGTGTGCTGTCATAAAAAGTTTTTTTTCTAAATATAAAGTTTTTGCTACTATTCTACAATATGAGTTGTAATAGGACCCTTGTTTGTTCTTACTCCAAAGTAGGTTCCTGAGGAGGTTTGGCCGGGTGCTTTATTTTTTCACCATTGAATATACGGATTCTCATGATAAAATCATTAGAACTATTATTGGTCTCCGTAATGTTTTTGGTTCTGTTGTAAATAAGATACAATTCAATTCTCCAATCGTTTTTCAGCTGGTATCCTATTCCTGGAGATATACGTATAAGATCGTTGAATCGATTTGATTTTTTTAGGTTAGCAAACACTTCAGCTTCCATTGGCAAGTATAAGCCTTCGGTGAATTTGATGAGGTGATTTTTCCAACTCAATACCGTTGAAAGTCGATATCGAAAACGATAACCACCCTGCCATCCAGTATTGTCAAAGGAATTCTGGAAACGCTCTTCTACCCTGACATAATTGCGAAGGGTGATCTTGTTTATCGTGGGAATATCGATTATTACACCTTGGCTGAGCCGTAATTCTAAGTTGTCGTCGGCATTGTAGTTTTGGGTATAAATACCGCCCACACCGAAGCGAAAGGATTCGATCAGGCTATTTTTGAAGTTCATGAAATTTCCTGTGCTTGTATTCTTGATAATCCATGTTGGCATCATCAAAAATCGATTGTACACTTCCGGTGTTATTTTGCGAAACCCAAACTGGGTACTTATGGATTGTGTTTCACTTAATATGGTTAAGGAATTGTAATCGAGCCAGAATTGTTCGTTAACCTTTACCTCTTGGTCAACAGTGCTATCCTGGGCAATGGCCCCTAAGGGATGCAAGGAAGTGATAGCAAGAAATATATATAACCACCTTATGGAAAGCATATAGCATTGTTTATTACAACGAGAGGATATCCAAATTCATATGGGTCTTCCCTTTTTATGGAAGCAATGGTCAAAGTCTCTTTATTTTTTCCATAAGCACATAGCATTACATCGAAGGCTCACTTCACCGTATAACCCTTACCTTCCATACAAGCGCCAAAAGCTTTTTTAAAATTGTTCATCAGTTCCTGTTCGGTGTAAGCGGCCGACATTTCATTGGCCTGTTGCTGTCTTGCCTGGCGATTTCTTCTTGCCCTGTTGCCTCTTAGTCCTCCTAAAATGGCACCAATTGCAGCACCTTCTCCCGCATCCCCGGTTATTGCCCCAATGGCAGCACCAGCGGCGGCGCCACCTACGGCGCCTCTCATGCCGCTACCATCCATGGATTGATCCGCCTCGGCCGCTTGGACCTCTGGCGGATTCATAGGGTCTACCCCCGATTGTTCCTTAGCCCACCTATAACAGGTGATTTCGTCAGCATCCTGAGTAGCCTGATCCTGATCCTTTGAAGGAAAAACATACAAGCCCAAACCACTTGTTATAGAAGTATTTTCTTGTGAATAGGCACCCGTTATACTACATGAAAGAATAACGAGTATAATGGTACATCTTGTGATTTTTTTTATAGTTCCCATTTTTTATAGATTATCCGGATTTATAAATACATAGCCCAATTGCTCAAGTGCATCTGCCTCATTGTAGAAGGTGTAACTCTTTACAATTTTATCGTTTTCGATGAGATACATACTATTGGCCCATATGGTCACTACCTTTTGGTCGTCTTGAAAAGTAATTTGCAACTCTGCCCAGTTCGACACCCAATCTCCCTGATTTTCACCTGAGTCTATGATTACATAGGCATTCCTAGATTTCTTGTATTCGATCTTTTCATAGAGCTCGGTAACATTCTTTTTCCAACTGGTTACAGCCCCTTTCTTGTTAATGCTATCCCCGAAGGAAGGCCCTATGCCAAGATAATTTTCGGAGAGATAAGAGTCCATTACGTCAAAATCCATTTTCTCTACCGCCTTCACATAATCAGCGATCAGCTCAATATTTTTTTTGGAATTGGCCTCCTTAGAATTACAGCTACAAAGCAGTAACAGAAAACCGAGATAAATCAAAGTATTTTTCATTGGTAAATCATTTAAATGGTAGTAAATATAATTAATTTATTAGTTGCTAATGACCGGCTTCAAAAGGATAAATGACCTTCCAATCGTTTTTCATGTCTATCACTGTCCATCCTTTTTCGTTTGCTTCATCAAGCCCCTTGTCCAAGCGACCTATTGAGGATTCTCTATCATAGGCCCATTCTCTTGCTTCATCGGTATGATGCAGGTATAATTGGAAAGATGAATACGAATTTGAATCTGTCCAGCGAAGCATTTGCAAATCTCCATCAGAATTCCCAGAAGCAAATACAGGTTTTTTGCCTATATACTGATTAATGCCTTCTGGCTTCCCTTCTTTATCATCTATAAAATTTAATTCTGGCAATCTTCTAATCACAGGATTTCCATCATTATAATCATATTTTGTTTTGATGCTACTTCCTATAACTTGATCCTTTGGAATTCCATAAACACCCTCTACCCATGGACGCATAAACTCAATGCCGCCACCAGAAACTATAAAGGTTTTAAAATCATTAGCTTTCATATAATTAATTAACTCTAGCATAGGCTGATAAACCAAATCTGTATAAGGCCTATCAAAGCGTGGATGCTTTGCAGTGGTTAACCAATCTTTTACGATTTGCTCAAATTCAGCAACGGTATTTCCGCCATGCGTAGCCATGACTATTTGAATAAGGCCATGCTCTCCAAAAGTCATTAAAGTAGCCATATCGTCTTCGAGAACTGATTGATAGGGTTGTGTTGTTTTCCATTCCGGATGTTCCGGAGCCAACGCTTTAATACGATCCATAGCAAAAAATAATTGGAAATAAGCAGGCTGTTCAGACCATAAGTTTCCATCGTTGTCAAATACAGCGATACGTTCTGAAATTGGTATAAAGGTCTCGCCATCTTTTGTAACAGCTGCTACATAATCCAAAATAGCTGTTTTTGTGTTACTTTCATTCCAAGAGGGTAAGGGGTCAACTGTATTTACAGCAGTATTTTCAAGTGTTTCTTTTGTGTCTACATTATCTTTACAGGCAACAAATGCAAATAAAACAAAGAAAATAAATACTGTTCTTTTCATAGTTTTCTGTGTTTTAATTGGAATAGTTTTTTTTCGAAGATAGTTAAAAAGCTACTGAAAATCAAAGGAATTAATTGGTGATACTATGTACTTACTATCTCCCATTTGTATAAGCTTTTAAACGTTTTTTTAATATTTGTTCAATAGCACCATAATGGTTGGCGACCTATCTTCTTAAGTCAAAATTCATGAATTGACTGCCAATGCTCAATTGTTCTTGATTGAATTTAAATATCATTATTTTTAATCTGTGTTTTTAATTGCGATTTAATAAATTCCGAAAAAAAATCCGACACTATTAAAAGCTGTAGCCATACCCTAGCTCTAAAGTAAAATCAAGATCAGGATTTCCAATGCCCTGTTCAATACCAGCCGAGACATCAAAGCCATGACGGCCTTTTTGAAACAAGGTATAAACACCAATTAATCCAACGGTCCAACCGCCATTTTTATTGAATTTCAAATTTCCCGCAGCGTTATCATCATCAAAGAGCCCTTTTCCTGCGCCTAAACCCATTACAAATTTTGACGTAAAAACATAACCGAATGCCAAACTTGGGGTTAATGTATTAACTATAGCAGTATCATTTGTTTCTGATTTTGAAATTTCCTGATCATATGCCATGCTAATATTTATGACCCATTTATCAGTAAGCAGTCTGGAATAATCTACACCTAATCCCCAGAAATAGGCATCCTTATTAAAAAAAAACCCTGTACTTGTAGCGGCCCCAAAGGTATTTTCGTATCCAGGTGCTGGCTTAGCAAGTGATTGACATTGTACTTTTTGAATACTAAACATACATAAGACCAATACCACAATACTGACACTATTTATAATTTTTGCACTTGCCCGTAATGGCTTAAGGGCTAACGCAATGTATTCTTTAGATTTCAAATTTTAATTTATAATGTATTAGAGGTTCTTCACTGAACTAAGTAAGCAACCCCAGTTTTAATTGGGGTAATCCCAATTAATCAAAACCTCAATCACTAAAATGAATAGCCTAAGGTAATGCCGTATCTGAATGCGGGTAGCTTTAGGCTATCATCTTTATTACTAGGTGAAAAATCGAAATCGGCATTGATCAGATCGGCAAGAGAATAAATTTCAAGCGCTTAAGTTAAAAAAAAATACCGTAGGAAAAAATATCATTATTTTAAATCTAGTGTTTTTAATTGCGATTGAATAAATTCCAAAAAAAATCCGACATTATTAAAAGCTGTAGCCATACCCTAGCTCTAAAGTAAAATCAAGATCAGGATTTCCAATGCCATTGTTCAAGCTTATCATTATTTTTCTACGACAAAATCTAAATAATTAAGACCATTGTTTGTCGTTTACCATTCTAAGGCCAATGGCATAGCTGAAATAATGTTGATTTAACCATATAGCGCCGTCATCCTTTATACTTATAAGCTTGGATTTTATTGAATACACAAATTCAGAATTGAAAATACACGATGCGCCAATTGGTGTGATCACAAATTCTCCGAACTACGATTGGCATATGACCAATTTAAGTAATTACGTAAATCTTTCTCCATACTCGTTCCCAACGAAAGAAATTAGCGGAGTTGAAATTAAGCAAATTGGCGCAGGAACAGGAATGTTAGGATTACCAGGCGATAATACGCCACCTTCAAGATTCATTAGAGCGGCAGCCTGGACACAAACTGCACGTGATTTACCTACTGCCAAGGAAGGTATATATGAACTATTTAGAATTCTGGATAATTTTAATTTACCACAAGGCCCAGGAGCAGCTGAAGGCGCAGGAGAAAGCGTTTCGGATGATCTAATGAGAAGTTCTACGATTTGGACAACTGCATGGAATCTTACAGACTTAACCTTAAACTATCATACGCAACATAACAGAAGGGTAAGAATCTTGGATATAAAGAAAATTGACTTTTCTGAAATTGGTAATAAGATTATTCATGTTAATCTTGATGATAAAAAAGAGCAGGACATCAAAGATATTACTCCAAAGTTATAGATTAAAAAAATTATGTTGTAACCAGAAAACAAGACCTTGTAGACAATAAAGATGTTGATTTTATTAGTCAAAATCCTATAGACTTTATAAGAAACCTAAAGGAAGGAAAAGGCAAGAACATTTGGTTGATTGGTGGCGGACAAATTAATACCATGCTTCTAAATGCGCAGTTAATGGATGCTATTCATTTACATGTTATGCCAATACTAATTTAAGATGGTATTGGGTTATTTGAAAATATCCCTAAAGAAACTAAATTAAACCTTGTTTCATCTAAAAACTATTCATCTGGTGTTGTTGAATTGAAGTATAGTATTGACTAAAGAATACAACAATTACCAAAAGAGCATTATAGACAGCTCATAATTTAGAAAAATTGCGGCAATGTATTTTTTTCGGGTTAGTAACCAACTTAAACTCGTTAAACTAGTTTTTACACAAAAAAATATTAGAATTTAATTACCAAAGCATGATATTAAGATTCGTACCGATAGCATATGAATCATAATTAATTTTCAAAGGCACTGCTGCTAAATACGTAGGTACACCATTAATAAGTTGATCCAACTCAACAACCGAATATTCTAAATCTCCTATATTATAATCTACATATAGACCTATTGATAAGTTTTTACTTAACACACGTTTATAATAAATACCCGTTGCATAGCTAAAAGAGCTTTTAGGTTCAAAATCAGCATAAATAATTTCATCCATAGGTTCTTCAGAGGATTGATCTAATTCTCGTAAATATAATTTGGTATTAGGCCCAGAAATCGCACCTGCAAGTAATTTGGTTCCTATGGTATTCTTTCCAAAAGGAATTTGATAATAGACGCCACCGTAATACATTCTATTACCAGTAGCTTCGGGTAATAATTCATATCCCAAGGCATTAAATTCTTGTTGAAGTGGTGCATCTATTGTAATAGGAAAACTTTGAAACCCTATTTCGCCTCCTATACCAAAATTTTTAGTTAGAAAATACGCGCCTTCAGTAGAAATTCTAAATCCGTCTTGAGATGATAATCCCCGATCATCTGATTGTTCTACCAAACTAGCATAGCCCACTTTAACTCCAAGGAATGATGGTTTTGACTCATTAATAGTCCGTTCTAATATTTCTACATCGTTAATTCCGTTTTCTTCCCACCAACGGTCATTCATAAAATACGAGAATTCGGTGACTCCAATTCCAAGACCGGCGCCCGCAAACACATCTGAAACCCAATGCCTGTTATTAAGCTGTCTAAATACACCGGTCACAGTGGCCAAAGTATAGGCCGCTATGCTGTAAAATGGACTTTTATCCTTATATTCTTTATGAAACATATGCGCGCCCATAAACGCTGTAGTAGTATGCCCTGAAGGGAAGGAATTGTTTGAAGTTCCATCCGGTCTTGGTTCGGCTATACTGTATTTTAAACCATTAACTACAATGAGACTGGTAGCGGTCATCGTTGCTAATGTTGTCAGTTTTCTCATTTGACTGTGCTTACTGCGAACACCTACTGCGTCTAAAGCGAAAACTGCCATCATAGGCACGTATTGGGTGACATCATCGATAGTATCTTCAAAATCTGGCAAATACCTTGTAATTTCATCTCTGACCCCTACTTTGAAACTAGTATCAAAATGCATAATAGTACCTACCGTTGCTAATCCGCCAGCTATGATTAAAGACTTCCCGGTATCTGTTTTGCTCCATTTTTGTTTTGTCAGGGTAGAATCAGCATACACAAAATAAGGTGATTCAAGCAGTGTATTTTTACTCGAGTCAAATTCTTTGTTAGTAAAAGAATTCGTATAATAATCAGAAAAATTAGTTGCTGAAACTTTAGTTATTCCTTCTTTTTCAAGATTAAAACTAAAAGCTGAATTAGCAGCTAGGTTTTGGTTCACTGTATACTGTGCACAAATTAAATTTAATGCAAAAAATGCGAATACTGCAAGCTGTTTTTTAAACATAAAATTACGTATTATTGATTTTAAGAATGTAAAAGATACATTGTCTAATTTAGTTAGTTGGTGGTTTTTGTAATATAGCAAAAGTAAGAGAACAATTAAAACAAAAAGTTGACAATTATCATAAAACTCAGACTAAAAGAACTTCAATTTAGCAGAAAATAAAATTCATTACCTTTCGTAAAAAAAGGCGCATTATACTACTTAAAAAACGGACAAGTACGCTAGAACATTGACTTTGCAAAAATTAACCTCCTTGTTTTATGCAGTTTAAAATGAATGAATGCAATTATTGAAATTGACAGCGTTGAGACTAAAGCATTACGAATAGGGATATTTATATCCTTGTTAATGGCTATTGCTGGGTGGATAACCTATTATTTTTCTGGCTCAGACGCCATGCTATTAGATGGATTAGATGGTAATTTCTCGTTTATATCTGTATTTGCTGGAATCGTTGCTATTATCATATCAAACAAGAAGCACCAAAAAACAAAAACATTCCCCTTTGGCAGTTATGTATACGAAGCCTTATTTGTATTGATTAAAGGTGTATTAATATTAGGTATTGTTTTGGTTTCCGGTTTGCAAAACACCTTAAAAATTATTGCTTACCTAGAGGGCGATCATATTGAGGCTGTTGTAATTGGCCCTATACTTATCTATGTAATAGTAATTAGTATTTTATGTTTTGGTCTCTACTTTTTCTACAAATCAAAAAACAATGCGATTAACAATAAAAGTTCCATTTTGCAGGTTGAAACCAAATCATCACTTCTTGATGGTTTTATGTCGCTAGGAATAGGTCTTGTTTTTATGGTCATTTGGTTACTTCCATTTCCTAAAAAGTATTGGCGATGCCATTATTGTTCTGATCATGTGCCTCGTATTTTTTACAATGCCCTTGAAAATAATTAGAGAATCGTTTATTGAACTCGGTGGAGGACTACTACAAGATACTGCAACAAAAGAAATCGCTGAAAAGACAATAACAGAATTATTGCCGTCGAATTTAACGAAACAAAGCATTTATATATCGAAATTGGGTAGCAGCTACTTTATATTGGTTTATCTATCGTCAGACACCAATACTATTGACCTTTCTACTATTGAAGCATTAAGAAATAAAATACAAGAGCATTTAATTAACTCATTAACTAATATTAAGCTTGAACTAATTGTGAGGTGAAACGAGCGCAAAAAGTAGATTCTTTTAATGGACTTGCAATAAAAAATGATTTGAGAAATGTAAAACAGTTTTTATAGAAATGACCTCGGGAGAAACCATCAGGAAAGAAAAGTATAAAGAAGGTAAACTAAAATAAGCACTGGTGCTAGCAAAGAACGGAGTTAAAAAACAAGCAGTTTTAAGCTAATCTTGAAACAAAGTTTTCAAGGTATAAAAATTAGTGCAGTTTAGTTCTAAAACAAACGATCGACTAGTCGTAAACAAACAGGTTAGCCTATATTCAAACGGAATCTTCCTGTTTTTAACTTTGTTTTTTCAAAGAACTGCTGGCTAAAAAGGCGTTGAAATTACCTTCAACAAAACGAGGAGGTACTTTCAAGCCTAAATCTTTTTGTAGCACGGTATCTTCCCATATGATATTCATACCTAACTCTAAATCTAAGGAGTATACGTCTTCACTTTCTGTATACCCTCCACAAATATAATTTTTGTTTTTAGTATCTCTAAAGAATCTATAGTACTGAGCTGCTAAGTAAAATATAGTATCATTGCAATCACCGTAAACGTTATATTCATAAAAAATGGGCTGCTCTAATAATTTGTAATTAGTTAAATCACTTGCTCTTAAATCTTCATTTGTTAACTCTTTGTTTTTTAGTTTTTCATAAATAGCTACCTTAAGAGGCAAAATAATACAATGCCCTGTATAGTACCCTGACTTTGAATTGGAAATAAAATTTAGTTCTGGTACTAGTTCTACGGCTGCTTTTATTAAATCAGCATTATAATAACCAACCTTTCTCATTTGTGAACTCATAAATTGGTTTATATATTTTAGGTCAATATCTAAATCAATTGTTCTTAAGTTCACTGTTTTAATTTCAATCTCGTCTTTTAACCACATTGCTCTAGGTAAATGCTTATTGCGTTTGTCAAGAGAATATTTCCTTGTTTTAAAATTATAATATGTTGGAAT
>RCND010001895.1_pt1 | contig 11702 bp, 8 predicted proteins | sample 2041351 | NCBI WGS metagenome assembly RCND01 (sample SAMN09708230, study PRJNA481090) | Marine sediment metagenome, whole genome shotgun sequencing project. | biome: marine sediment; feature: ocean; material: sediment; isolation source: Sewage treatment plant 12B marine sediment (STP12B) ...
GTACTAAAAGGCTTAAGTTTTCAGGTCGAAGAAGGAGAAATATTTGGCTTGTTGGGTGGTAATGGTGCAGGAAAAAGTACAACCTTAGAATGTATTGAAGGGGTCAAATCATATGACCAAGGTTCCATAGAGGTATTTGGTGAGAATATAGCAGACAATAAAGATTATCACAATATTCTTGGTGTTCAACTTCAATGTACCGCATTACAGAAAAACATCACTGTCTTTGAAGCAATGAAATTTCATTGTTTGTGGCAAGGGATTGAAGTGAGGAAAGATCTATTAGATGATTTTGGTTTGAAGTCATTGTACGAGAAGCAATATGGTCAGTTATCCATCGGTCAGAAAAGAAGGTTACACTTAGCCCTCTCTATTTCCAATAATCCTAAAATACTGATATTAGATGAACCAACTGCGGGATTAGATGTTCAAGGTAGAGTTGAACTTCACGACGCCATTAGGACATTGAAGAAAAATGGTGTGACCATAATTTTGGCAAGTCATGATATGGCAGAAATAGAAATGCTCTGTGATCGAATTGCCATCGTTGTGCACGGTGAGATTAAGTTCATTGGTACTCAAGATGAAATACTGGCAGAAGGTAATAATGACAAAAGGATTAAGATAAAAACAGCAGACAAACAGATCTATAATTTTGAAGCATTCAAACATAGTAGAAGCTGTGGTGAAAATGAAGATTACATGACCCTTGTGTCCAGCGATATTGGCAAGTCTCTTAAAGAGATTTTGGAACAAGTGGAAGCACATAATGACAAAATAATCGACCTAAATATTGAAGGTCTTTCATTAGAAGAGAAATTCGTTGAAGTAACAACTGTAGAAAGTAAGGTGAGCTAATATGAATGCTTTAGGTTATAGTATTTGGTTACAATGTAAATTAGATGTAAGAAACAAGAATGTATTAACGGCTTATTATATATTACCAATAGCCTTCTATTTGCTCATTGGTGCTATATATAAAGAGATTAATCCCATAGCAGAAGAGACACTAATACAATCCATGAGTGTTCTAGCAATTTCAATTGCTGCATTTCTTGGAACGCCAGCACCACTGGTTAATTTTTTCACCTCGGATACCAAGAAGACTTATATAGTAGGAAACATTAGATTGTCAGTCATTCTACTAACCACCTTCTTATCTGCAGTGGTTCATATGTTGGTGGTATCATTGATGATTCTATTATCAGCCCCTATGATATTTGGTGCCAGTAGACCGACGGAGATAGGTGTATACTTTGGATGGATTCTCGTGACCATCATCCTATCAACCATCATTGGTATGACCATAGGCATAGCTGCCAAGAGTAATTCCTCTATGACCACAATATCACAATTAATCTTTCTGCCAACCATGTTGTTATGTGGCATTATGCTCCCTATGAGTATTTTACCAGACATATTACAAAAGGCTGGTAAAATATTCCCAGCAACTTATTTGGTAGAGATCCTTATGACCACAGGAGATATTACATCAGATATGCTTGTGCCGCTTGTTGGGATAGGTATTATTGGCATCATTGTATTGGTCACTGTATATAAAAAGGCATTAATAAGATAATCGAAACAACAGAAAATAGGAGAATAATAAATGAAAATTATAATATTTGGAGCGACAGGACAGACAGGTGTACTATTAGTAGATATGGCGTTAAAGAGTGGTCATGAAGTGACCGCTTATGTAAGAAATCCTGATAAGATCAAGACAACCCATGAGAACTTAAAAGTAGTTGTAGGTTCAACATTGAATGCAGATGAAGTATCAGAAGCAATTAAGGGACATGAAGCGGTTATATCATGTCTTGGTGGTGAGGCTAATAAGAAATCAACCATCCTTACAGATATGACCAAGGTCATAGTTGATGGAATGAAATCAAATAAGGTTGATAGAATCGCATACATTGCAACAGCAGGTATTCATAATGAGATGCCAGGACTACTGACAAAAATCATTATTTCATTATTGTTTAAAAACGTCATTAATGATCATATTGGTGCAACAGACTATATTATGAACAATGGATTAAAGTACACCATTGCAAGACCACTATCTCTAGTGGAAGGTAAGCTGACAAAAATTTACAGAGAGACATTAGAAGGGATTCCAAAAGCAGGGAGGAATATATCTAGAGAAGACCTTGCGTACTTCTTATTGGATTCTGTTGAGAATGGCAACAATATTGGCGATTCTATTGGTTTGTCTTACTAAATAAGGGTGTCAGTTCATTAGTGGGGATTTAGAATTTTGATCATCTAAAAGAGTGTCCTATGGATAATAAAGCCGAAAATAATAGCCTATGAACTATTGAAGTAAACGCTGCGTTTCGTATATGATATAATAAGTTTTGTGGGTAGAGGGGGTAATGAAATGAAGCGTTTCAAGAAATTTAAGGATGTGGATGAAACACTATGGGAAGATTGGCACTGGCAAATGTCCAACAGTCTGACCCATAAGGATGACATAAGAAATATATTTCCAGCATTACCAGAGACACAGGTTAAGATGTTCAAAGATTACACGGACAAATACAAACTGAGGTTAACGCCCTACTTATTATCTCTAATTGCTTTGGATAATCAAGGCAACCCTTTAGAAACTGACCCGGTATGGCGTCAATTTTGTTATCTTGAATCCTTGGATAATGAAATGGATTATCAAGGGGAGGCGACGGAAGAGAACTGGGAAAACCCTGAAGAGATGCCAACACGCATCTTACAACATAAATACCCTGACAGAGCCATCATCAGAGTCACAGATGTCTGCTTTGGTCATTGCAACTATTGCTACCTTACATCTAGAGTCTTAGATCAGACGACAAGTCCTGAAAAAGCTGGTACAGCTAAAGATTGGGATGCGTCCATGAACTATATTAGGCAACATCCAGAAATTAGAGATATTCTCCTAAGTGGTGGAGACCCACTAACTTATAGCAATAAAAGAATTGCTCAAATGTTAGAGGAGATAAGAAGTATTCCTACAGTAAAGACGGTTCGGTTAAACACAAGGGTTTTTACATTTAATCCCTATAGATTTGACGTAGAACTTGTGACAATCTTCAAAAAATATCAACTGACAGCCCTAGAAGTACATATGTGTCACAGCAATGAATTAACGGATGTTGTTGACCAACAATTGGCTTTGATGGATGAAGGTGGTTACCGCCCGCTTATATTATGGCGCGCCCCCCTACTTGGTGGTGTGAATGACTCAGAAGAAGTCCTTGAAGAACTTTTTGTGAATCTCTATGCTAGACGCATCACACCTTATTACTTATTTCATTATGCACCATTCACTTTGGGAAGAAGTCATCAAGGTGTACCATTAAGAGATGGTAGTAAAATGATGAAGAACCTTAGACGACATGTGCCTGGTCCAGCCTTTCCTCAATACACCTTGTTTCATATTGAAGGGAAGAGAGATATACCTCTAGACGCATCTGGTAGTCATACCTTTGGTTACCATAAGGAAGATGGAAAGACAGTGGCAAGATTTGAGAACTGGAAAGGTCATGAAGTGACCTATCCAGATGTGGAATAGAGGAGAATGATGATCGTATCTTATGGAAATCAACCTATGTCCTTTGATGATATGGGCATTGAATTTGACCAGGTGTTGGTTGGTAGTGAACATGAGCCTGTAACAGATAGTGACATGGATCAAGTACTAGAAGCAGCCATCAATACTAAAAGCTTAAGCAGTTTATTGTTAGAGAAGACACCCAAAAGTGTGGCAATTATAGTAGAAGATCAAACAAGAAAGAACCCAGAATACCCGCAACTTCTTGAGGTGATTATCAAGAAAATTCACCTAGAAGGTATAAAGGATATTAGGATAGTCATTGCTTATGGGACCCATAATAAACATGATAATGATGTTAATGACAGGCTCTATGGGAAAGCAAATATAGAACAAGCAACACTGGTTCATCATGATGCAAGAAATCAAGATGGGTTGATAAAAATTGGCGATTACAAAGGATGTCTATTTTATATTAACAAAGCAGTCGCTGAAGCAGATTTTGTGATTGTCACGGGTTCAGTTAAGCCCCATGCCTTTGCCGGCTTCACAGGTGGCAGGAAGGCAATATTACCAGGTGTGGCTGATTATAACAGCATACGTAACAACCATGCACACGTGGTTAGTGATAAGGCCGTAATGGGACAACTGCAGGGCAACCCTATTCATGAAGGTATGATGGCATTAGCTTCTAAAGTGCAGGTGGATTATGCCATTCAGATGGTTAAAGACAATAAAGGTCAACTAAATAGCATTTATACAGGTGATTTAATAAGCTCATTTGAAAGGGCGGTAAACCTGTCCAGGAAGTTATGTCAAACAATCTTGAACAAACAAACAGACATCGTGGTTGTTTCTATTGGCGGTGCACCAAAAGACAAAACCCTTTATCAATCTCAACGAGCAATAACAACGGCGGTTAAAGCCGTTAAAGACAATGGACTTGTGTTTGTTATTGGAGAGCTACCTGGTGGTGTGGGTAATGATCTTTATGCAGAGTGGCTTTCAAAACCCTACAAAGAAGTTTTGAATCTATCTATGGAACAAATTGATATTGGGATTCATAGTGCTTACCTAACAGCTAAAAACTATAGAGATTGTCAGAGCATCTATTTGTATAGTGGTCAAAGCAAACAATGGACAGAGAAATATCAGTTTAAGTACTTAAAGAACATAGAGGAGATACATTCCATTGCTAAAGCATCCTTTGGTAAAGGGTATAGCAGCACATTCATCCCTTATGGGTCAGATTTAATGTTAGAGGTGGATCATGGTGAAGAATGAGGGTCGTATAAAATATCCTGAAATAAGAAGGGCATTGTTGTGGCTAAAAGACCTTAAAGAAGGTCGCATTGGGCAATATTGCAAACATGTAAAAGTACCGACATTGACCTACGAATGCTGGCCAATAATAACAAAGTTTAAGACAAATATAAAATGGCGGAGTGAACTTGGTGAAGCGAACCAGAATAGAATCCATAACATGGCATTGTGTTCTGACTGGCTTACAGGGATTACTATTGGACCGGGTCAGTGCTTTTCATTGATGAAACTTATTGGAGATTCTACTGTGCAAAAAGGCTTTAAAGCGGGGCCAATGTTGATTAGAGGACAGTTGCATCAAGTTGCAGGTGGTGGCATCTGTCAGGTATCTACCACATTGTTTAACGCAGCTCTTAGAGCAGGAATGACCATTGAAGTTAAACATAACCACACCTGGGATTTGTGGGGAGAAGATCGATTTATTGGACTTGGTAAGGATGCTACTTATGCTTATGGTCGTAAAGATCTAATTGTCAGAAATCCTTACAACCATCCACTGGTATTCACTATGACCACTGATGCGGAAAACCTAACTTTGGGTGTGACAATCTATTCAGAAAAATTGATGACCATAGAATCAGTTATTAAGACACATATTATTGAAGAGTTGACGGATGAGAATCGAAGGGTAAAATCTAGAGGTTGGCGTGTTAAGACGACTTGTCATTGTACAATCAATGACAGGAAGAAGAAAACATACAGTAAAGAAGAAATCTATCAACCCCTTTATCATAGGGAGGCAACCAATGGACATTAAAACAATAGGCATCGTACTAGAACAGGCATCAGATGCAAAAGCTTTAAATTTGCCAATGGAGCATTTATATCATTGGCGTGTGCCAAGAGAAATAGAAGCGATTAGGGGTAGCATTGAAGCGCTTGGTTATGAAGTTGTTGTTATTGGTACACCGAAAGTATTTATGAATAGGTGGCATCAACTGAAAGACAGTATTGACTTTATTTTTAACCTTTCTGTTGGGTTTGTTCATAGATTTCGTTTGGCGGAGGGACCTATGTTGTATGAAACTGCTGGTATTCCATACAGTGGTGCAGATCCATACACCAAAATGGTTACCCAGAATAAACATGTTTTCAAAGCAATGATGGATAAAATGCAAATAGATGTACCGGAATGGGTCTATGTGCCAGTTGGAAAGATGCCAACTGAAGACAGTTTGCCACAAGGGGAATTATTCATAAAACCTGCCTATGAAGGTTCTTCCATCGGTATAGATAGCGGGAGCGTGGTTGGTACCTACGACGAGGTGAAAAGTGTTGTACAACGGTTACATAAGTCTCTTAACATGCCTGTGATCGTAGAAAAATTTATTGTAGGTAGAGAATTTAAAGTTGGCATCCTTGGTAATGGAAATACGAAGTCCTGTTATATGTTGGAAGATGTAAAATCAGATGGAAGGTCTCTTGGCAACGAATTTCTTGGGTTCAAAAGTAAAACGGAAGGTAGTTATAGCAAGGTATATAGAGATATTCATCGTCCTGAATATAGAGCCATGAAAGAAATGTGTTTGGAAGTTTATGACCAGTTTGAACCCGTAGATTATGGTACTTTCGATATAAGGATGGACAATCAAGGACGACCTTATATCATAGAATTTAATGCAGATGCTACATTACATCCAGATAGAACCTTAGCAAAATGTTGTGAGTTTGGTGGTGTCTCTTACGGTGAAATGATTCAAAAGATCTTAGAAGCAGCACTGAAAAGAGGAGAGACAGACTAAGCCATTTTTATATCATGCATAAAGTGCATGGTTCGAACATCAATATAATTCATCTTAATAGGGGGCAGTTATGTCAGAACGATACAAAACATCTTTTCGAGGTTATTTAATCGATCATCACTCTCCAGACCCACCAATAGTGACACTAACTAAACTGAACATTGAGGCGTATGAGCGTTTTTATGTTGAGGCTAATATCAATCATCTAATGGTTTATTGTAAAGATCATTGGGGGAATACCTATTATGATTCAAAGGTTGGGCGACGTCATCCAGGACTAAAAGAAGATTGGGTGGCTAGACTGAAACCTATACTCACAAAACATAGGATAGAATTTAATGCCTACTACAGCATTGAATATGATAATGAAGCATGTACGACCCATCCTGAATGGCGGACTTTGAAGGCGGATGGTACACCGTTGACTTGTGCTTTAGAGACGGCACCTTGGAAAGTGGCCTGTTATGAAACGAACTACAGAGGTTATTTGCTTGAGCAATTAGAAGAGATTGTTGAAGGGTATCAACCAGACAGTTTGTTTCTAGATATATTTGGAAAATCCTTATGTTACTGTAAGGTGTGCAGAGAGAATTTTGAAAGAGACTACGGCTTTCCATTGCCTGAAACAGAAAAAGGATTGGTTGAACATAACAATGAAGTTGTTGAATCATTGAATAACAGTGCCAAGAAGATGTTAGAAGAGATTTTAAATCTCGTTAAAGGCATTGACCCAGACATCAAAGTGACATTCAATTTTGCAGCTTTATACAATAAGGATATTAGAGATCAACTGGATTACCAATTTACTGAACCATGGGCTGGCAATTGGCTATCTGCTGCTTACTCAAGAGATACTGCGGTGGGTCAACACCCTCAGTTAGGTCCTGGTGATGTGTCTGAGGTTTATAATTACCAACCTGAAAGCATCTATGAGTTAGCTGCTGCTCAGATTGTTGCTCAAGGGTGTCGCGTATTTATGTTCAGTGGATCTCAGCATCCTGACGGGACACTGGAACATGAAGAAGCAAGAAGAATTGGTAAAGCTTATCAAGAAGTTGAGAAATATGAATCATATTTGACCAACCGCCAACTTATTGCGGATATTGGTATCATACAGAGCGATGCTTCAGCTGGTATATTAGGAGAAGGCTCAGTGCCTGCAAGTGCCATAGCACGAGTGAGAGCTTCCAATGGTCATAAAGAAGCTCTACTAGGAGCAATGAAGATGTGTGATTATGTCAATTACACATGGCAAATAGTACCAGAACAAACCTTAGACCTGAAGGTTATGAGTCACTACAAACTACTGATCGTACCAGAACTCTATTGCATAAGTGCTTTATTGGCAGAAGCGTTGAGAAAGTATGTTTCGCAAGGCGGTACAGTCATCATAGATGGCAAAAGTGGTCTGTACAATAATGCTGGTCAGAAATTGAAGCATTATGTTTTAGAGGACCTGGTTGGCTGTCGCTATATCAATGAGAATACCTTCTATGACAAAAGTGACTGGGGTAGTTATCTTGATTTGGTTGAAGAGAAACTCTGGCATTGTATACCTGATACATTTCCGCCGGTAGGACCAACCCGCCAATTAGTTGAACAGCAGCAGGGAAAAGTTTTAGCTAGGTTTATGAACCCTGCCACTGAACTCACCAGTAAAAAATGGGTGAATTGGTGGTGCCCACCCCCATCAATTAAGACGGATGAACCTGCAATTATAGAGAATGAAATTGGGAAAGGAAAAGTTCTGTTTTGTGCTTTTGACTTTTTCAAATTGGAAAATAAAGGGTTCAAATTAGCGAAAGAGATGTTTAAAGGCATGGTCGGACACTTTATCACAACACCAAGCATAAAATTGTTAACACCTTATCCTAACTCAATAAGTTTTGTGGCCTATGAAAGGCAAGCGGATAAACAATTGATACTTCATGTGGTCTCTAATATTCCAGAAAAGACGCAGGGAGATTGTCCGATTATATCTCCAGGAGTCTTGGAAATCTCTAAACTGAAGTGGCAGATAATGGATGCAAGTTGTGCTTATCCTTTAGAAGAAACATTGGCCATTGAAGACCACCAAGATAGTGTCACCATTCAACTTCCCGACATTAGAATTCATCAAGTGATCATTATTAACTTTGATGGTAGGGAATAATAAGGACACTATTTTTATGAGGGAAGAAGACTATTGTGTTATAATAATTGAGACCACCATTTAGAGGTGGTGTTTGGTTGACACTAAGGTATATATGTTCTCCTAAACAAAAGAGAACGACAGTTAACATCATCTGGTAGGAAGTGTTACAAATAATCGATGAAAACCCATCGATTGATTTGGCCTATCCGACCAAACGTGTTATCAACTAATAAGAAGATTGATTGATCAATCGTGAGGGTATAGATGTTTAATTTAGATATAGGAATTGACCTAGGTACAGCAAATGTTTTGGTGTATATTAAAGGTAAAGGTGTTGTCCTCAGAGAACCGTCGGTGGTTGCTTTTGACACAAACACAAAAAGAATGATCGCTGTTGGAAGTGAAGCGAAAACTATGTTGGGGAGAACCCCTGGTAATATTGTTGCCATTAGACCTTTAAGGAATGGTGTAATATCAGATTACACTGTCACTGAGAAGATGTTGAAATATTTTATTGACAAGGCTGTTGGTCGTAGATTTCGCAAACCAAGAATCACAGTGTGTGCACCTAGTGGGATTACTGAGGTTGAAAGAAGAGCAATAGAAGATGCAACTTATCAAGCAGGCGCTAGACATGTAGAAATTATTGAAGAACCTGTGGCAGCAGCCATCGGGGCTGGACTTGATATAGGAAAAGCCCAAGGAAATATGGTTGTTGATATAGGCGGAGGTACGACGGATATTGCAGTCATATCCCTTGGAGGCATCGTTATATCCAGATCAATTAAGGTTGCAGGTGATATATTTGATGAGGCTATTGTAAGATATGTTCGTAAGAAGCATAACTTGCTCATTGGTGAACGAACAGGTGAAGAAATAAAGATCAAAATAGGGATAGCCTTAAAATCATATGAGAACGCAGAATTGGATATTCGTGGGCGTAATCTTATTACTGGCTTACCAAAAACCATTACAATCACATCGGAAGAGACGGAAGAAGCTTTACATGAAGCAGTAGATAAGATTATTGAAGCCATACATTCTGTTCTAGAACAAACCCCGCCAGAACTAGCATCAGATATTGCTGAAAGGGGTATTGTGTTAACTGGTGGAGGAAGTCTGCTCAATGGGTTGGACCAATTAATTGAAAGTAAAACAGACATCCCTGTCATTACAGCAGATGAACCATTAACCTGTGTAGCTATCGGGACAGGAAAGTATGTGGAGTATTTGGGCGGATCAAGACGTGGCATTGGAATGAAATTTGGTAGATAGCTGAAGGTCATATACTGTAATGCATAACTGCCTACCGCAAATTACGCAAATTAACGCAATCTCAATCAATAAGTTAGAAATTAAGTGTCTCAAAACCTTCATATTGCAAGTGATAAGAACTTGTTGATTAAAAACTTGGCGTTAACTTGCGACCGAAGAAATCATCCTATTGACATTTCAGTCATATAGTTTTATAATAATGAATAGGCATTCACTTATGGGTGCCTTAAACATTACACAAAAAGCGAATGGAGATTCATTTATGGCTCAATTTCTGAAAGATGAAGTTCGGGAAAAGATCAAAGAAGGTGCAGTGGCGGTTTTTACAGAAAAAGGTTTTAAGGCCACTTCCATCAAAGAGATAGCAGCTAAAGCTGAAGTGTCTGTGGGCAATGTCTACAGGTATTTTGACAACAAAGATGCCTTGTACAATGCTGTGATTGAAGGTGTGCATAAAGGCGTTATTGATATTCTGGATTTTGTGAAAATCAACAACATCTATAGGGATGTCTTAACAGATGCAGAGTTTATTCCTATGATCTATGAACCTATGCGCCAATTCTATGCACTGTATCAAAAAGAAAGAAAAGTATTTGATATGCTCATGAAAAATGGTGTGGATGTTCATTATGAAGAGACCATAGGCACGATTATTGGCATCCTTAAAAGCTATTTATACAGTTTCTGGGGCATTGAACATTATCGGAATGGTTTATCTGAAGCAGAAGTTAGTGCTTTAACAAACGCCATTGTATTCGCTGTGATAGATTTACTCAGTTACGGCGACGAAACGGTGAAAGAAAAAGAAATGATGAGCTTTGTGTCAAGAATCATACGTGGTTATTTTATGGCAAAAAGACAAGAGGTGGCAGAAGCATGAGAATGAAAGTAATGACCCTAATATTGATAATTCTTGCCCTTAGTGCAGGTGGGTATAGGCTATATGAACAGATGACAAAAGATGGTGGTCCGGTGGCGATAACCTCAACACCGGTGAGTGTAAAGATTATTGAAGAAAAGATGGTTGAAGATGACCTCAGCTATGAAGGACGTGTAGCACCGACGGTTATTGAGACCGTTAGTTTTAAATCGTCAGCAAGACTGGCAACTTTTAACGGCGAAGTTGGTGAAAGGCTAGATGCAGGCGCTATTCTTGCAGAACTGGACAAATCTGATTTGACCTTAGCTTTTGAAGCGGCAGCCAGTCAATTGGTTGCCGCAACAGCTGGGTATGATCGAGCACTGAAGGGTGCTTCTTCAGAAGATGTAACCATGGCTTCACTAAGTACCACAAAAGCTCAGGAAGCTGTGGATTATCTGACAGAATTTGTAGCAGATGGTTTAGCTTTGTTTGAAGAAGGCATAGTCAGCCAGGCAGAGCTGGATCGTATAAAGTTGGATCTGACTTTAGCTGAAACAGATTTGGCTCTTGCAAAAACCAATTATCAACAAGCATCGGGAGGTGCAGAACCTGAGATTATCAGAGCTGCAAAAGCCCAAGCAGATATGGCGGCAACCAACGAAAGGGCCCAACAGTTTATGATGGATGATGCCACTTATGTTCTAAAAGAGCAGCGTGTTATTGTTAAACAAATGTTTGAGCCTGGAGAATTAGTGCCTGCAGGATACCCGGTTGCAGTCCTTAGAAGTATGGAACAAATGGTTGTTGTTGGGGTTAGTGGTGATGATTTGG
>RCND010001897.1_pt1 | contig 11695 bp, 8 predicted proteins | sample 2041351 | NCBI WGS metagenome assembly RCND01 (sample SAMN09708230, study PRJNA481090) | Marine sediment metagenome, whole genome shotgun sequencing project. | biome: marine sediment; feature: ocean; material: sediment; isolation source: Sewage treatment plant 12B marine sediment (STP12B) ...
CATACGCATCTAGTTTATGCAGGAAACCGAGAACAGGAATTCGTAGACCGTATCAACGGTCTTAGTTATCAGGAAATCGCAGAAAACGGTGGTGGAATTGTGAATAGCGCCAAGAAACTTCAAAACACTTCTGAAACCGATTTGTACGATCAATCAGCAAAACGCCTGGAAGAAGTAATGCAATTGGGGACAGGAGCTATCGAAATCAAAAGCGGTTATGGTCTTACAACTGAAGCCGAGATGAAAATGCTCCGCGTTGCAAAACAACTTGCAAAAAACTACCCTATTGCAATTAAAACGACCTTCTTAGGTGCTCACGCGATCCCTTCAGAATATAAGGGGAATAAAGATGGATATTTAGATTTAATTTGCGACGAAATGCTTCCGAAAATAGCTACGGAAGGCCTCGCCGATTATATTGATATATTCTGTGAAGAGGGATATTTTTCAGTAGAAGATACAAATCGCATCCTTTCAGAAGGAAAAAAATACGGCCTTGAACCAAAAATACATGTGAATCAGTTTACAGCCCTAGGCGGAATTGCAATGGGAGTAAAACACAACGCATTAAGTGTTGATCATTTGGAGGTATTAACAGAGGAGGATATTGAGGCTTTAAAGGGTTCGAGAACAATGCCGGTAGCACTTCCCTCCTGCTCTTACTTTTTGAGCATTCCTTATACGCCTGGAAGACAACTTATCGATGCAGGCTTGCCTTTGGCGCTCGCAACAGATTATAATCCGGGTTCTACGCCTAGTGGAAACATGAATTTTGTAGTAGCGACCGCCTGTATAAAAATGAGGCTCACTCCTGAAGAGGCTATCAATGCTACAACCCTCAATGGCGCGTATGCAATGGGCTTAAGCGATACTCACGGAAGTATTACACCAGGAAAAAAGGCTAACTTAATTATAACTAAAGAGATTCCTTCATATGGTTATCTACCCTATGCTTTTGGGAGTAATTTGATAGATCAAGTAATACTAAACGGGAAGGTAATTTAAATTAATTGTGCTACTTTTGGCATCTAAAAATATCTCCCTAGACCCCTTAGAAGGGGGGATTTTATTAAATAAACATTTATACAAACAGCTATTTAAATGCAGAAACAACTTATAGAATGTGTTCCTAATATTAGTGAGGGACGTGATGAAGTAAAAATTGAAGCTATCGCGCAGGTAGTTGAAACAGTGGAAGGTGTTAAGCTCTTGGATGTCGACCCCGGAAAGGCTACCAATAGGACAGTGATCACTTTTGTTGGGGAACCAGAACCCGTTATTGAAGCTGCATTTTTATTAATTAAGAAAGCTGCCGAACTTATAGATATGTCCAAACAGACTGGCGCTCATCCTAGATTTGGTGCAACCGATGTTTGCCCGTTGGTGCCTATTTCGAATATAAGTCTGGAGGAAACAGCCACCTATGCTCATAAATTAGGTGAGCGTGTTGGAAAAGAATTAGGGATTCCTGGTTACTTCTATGAAATAGCTGCTAAGGAAGAAAAACGTAAAAACCTTGCCAATTGCCGGCAAGGTGAATATGAAGGATTGGCAAAGAAATTGGCCGATCCATCTTGGAAACCAGATTTCGGACCAGCCGAGTTTAACGCCAGTGTTGCAAAAAGTGGCGTAACAGCAATATCCGCACGTGATTTCTTAATCGCTTATAACGTAAATTTAAATTCAACCTCAACACGAAGAGCGAATGCTATAGCTTTTGATATTCGAGAAGCTGGTCGTATAAAACGTGAAGGAAACCCTATAACTGGGAAGCAGTTAATGGATGAAAATGGGGAGCCAGTTCGTGTTCCAGGAAAACTAAAAGCGGTAAAAGGCATAGGTTGGTATATTGAAGAATATGGGATTGCTCAAATCTCTTATAATCTTACCAATATTACCATAACTTCTATGCATGAAGCTTTTGATGAGAGTTGTAAAGCTGCATTGGAAAGAGGACTACGTGTGACCGGATCTGAACTAGTTGGATTAGTTCCGCTTCAGGCGATGTTGGATGCTGCCGATTATTATTTGGTGAAACAAGAACGTTCGTTAGGTGTTTCCGAAAGTGAAAAGATTAAAATCGCAATCAAATCTCTTGGTTTGGACGATTTAAAACCCTTCCATCCGAAGGAGCGAATTATAGAATATGTGTTGGACGCTGGAAGTAAGAAATTAGTCGATTTTAAACTCGATGATTTTGCCGATGAAACTGCCGGGGAATCTATGGCTCCGGGAGGAGGATCAATTGCAGCTTACGTTGGCACTCTAGGAGTTGCATTAGGTACTATGGTTGCGAACCTATCTGCTGGGAAAGCAGGCTGGGATGATAAGTGGGAATACTTTTCAGAATGGGCCGTTAAAGGACAGGATTATAAAAAGAAGTTGTTGTTTTTAGTTGATGAAGACACGAACGCATTTAATAAAATCATTGACGGATTTAGAATGCCGAAGGGTTCAGAAAAAGAAATTGAGGCGAGAAAAGCCGCAATTGAATCAGCGACGATATATGCCACTGAAATTCCGTTTCAGGTAATGGAAACATCCTGCAATTCGATGGAAGTTGCGCAAGCCATGTTAAAAGATGGTTTACCAAGCTCTTTATCTGATGCTGCAGTAGGGATTCTATGCGCTAGAGCGGCTGTGGTTGGCGCCTATTTCAACGTTCGTATCAATGCCAAGGATATAAAGGATAGAAAATTTGCGGATGATATTCTTTCTAGAGCGGCTACGATCTATGACAAAACTCTTCAAATCGAAAAAGAAACCATTGCACTAATTGACAGTAAAATGTAAGCATGAAAATCGTTCCCTTTCATACAAAGTATGCTTCCGCCTTCTATGATTTAAACATCGAATGGTTAGAAACTTATTTTTATGTAGAGGACTTTGATAAGGAGGTACTGAGTAAGCCTGAGAAGTATATTATTAAGCCCGGGGGACATATCTTTTTTGTCATCGAAGATGATCTTGTATTGGGAACTGTAGCCTTAATGAAGGCTGAAGATGGTGTTTTTGAGCTGACAAAAATGGCGGTTCTTCCCAATCAACGTGGGAAACGGATAGGACAGAAATTAATGCAACATTGCATCGACTTTGCGAATGAAAATAATTTCGAAAAGCTTATGCTCTACTCCAATACCATTTTGGAAAACGCGATATACATTTATCGCAAATATGGTTTCATTGAAATTCCTGTAGAAACTGATAGTCCCTATGATCGGTCTAATATAAAGATGGAGCTTTATATTTCTTAAGCTATTATAGGGTAAGAGGAGTCCAAGACTTAAGCTATGTCAAAAAATTTAAATCCCTGGTCAAAAAAGGGGATGAAGAAATCGAAGTTGTACAATTAGATTGGTCCCCAGAAAGGTAAACTTCCGCACTGATTATTAGTCATTTATATTTTGAATTTCTCCTTAAATTTCGTAACTTTAAAAGGACCCTTCGAACCAAATGAATTGGCATTCTGCTTCTTCATTTGAAGTTACGCTAATGGATATACGATAGGATATATTTTCTTAAACCTACATAAAACTCCATTTACAAGATTCTATTTTTAGAATGCTTGCACCCTGTCTAAAACCAATTTAAAATTAAACTGGTATAACTTAAAACCCTTGTTATGAATCCTACATTAATTCTAATTATAATAATCGTTGTATTCTTCTTCGGAGGAATACGTGTCATTTTCGAATATAAAAGAGCCTTGAAATTTCGGTTTGGCAGGTATATAAAAACCTTGAAACCCGGGTTTAGATGGATAATCCCTATTGTCGAAACCATTCAAGTTGTTGATATACGTGTTATCACCATCAATATAACCTCGCAAGAAGTGATGACATCAGACAATGTGCCTTGCAGTATTGATGGTGTTGTTTTCTTTAAAATTGAAAATCCTGAAAAAGCCGTTCTGGAAGTTGAACATTATAATTTTGCGATCACTCAATTGTCGCAGGCCGCTTTAAGAGATGTCTGTGGAAAAGTTGAATTGGACACCATTTTATCTAAGCGAGAGGAAATGGGAAAAAATATTAAAAACATTGTAGAGGTTGAGACTAAGGAATGGGGTATCGAAATAATCGACGTAAAGATTAAGGATATTCAATTACCTGAAAACATGAGGCGAATGATGGCTAACCAAGCTGAAGCAGAACGTTCCAGAAGAGCGCGAATCATCTTAGCCCTTGCCGAAGAACAAGCTGCAGGTAAGCTCTTAGAAGCAGGGAAACTAATTGATCAATCCCCATCCGCAATTAAACTAAGACTCTATCAGACCTTGGCTAACATTGCTGCTGAAAAAAATTCGACAATAGTGTTCCCATTCCCTGAAGAAGTGTTACCGAGAAAGAGAAGAAAAAGTAAAAAAATTAAAAAGTAAAATATTATTTAAAATTCTCAAACCAAGCCAGGGTATGCCCACCTTTCGTAATTAGATTACTTGGTCGGGCCGATTTGACTTGTATTCAATGTATAATGTGTCTATCACTTAACTCGCTGTAGATCTAAATCTTGAAAGTCAAAGCTAAAATCAATATTTGGTGATATACCTTTCATTGATATACTCTTTCCTTTGCCTTCTTCGTTCAAACCAAATATAGCGAATGCGTCTGCATTCATATCGTCGTATTCCCATTTAACGGCGAAGGTCGTCCCTTTATAAAAATACATTTCACCCTTCAATTTTGGAGAGCGTTTCGAAACAAACCAGAGCTTTCCATCCTTGAGAACTATCTCTACTTCACCAAACCAATTGTCTTTATAAGTTCCTGTATAATCGTTTAAATCGATACCAGATGATTTTTTTTGATCAACAACTTTCCAAACAGCGCTGGTCACAGAATCCGATTCTTTCCCTCTACCTACTGCTCTATCTGCCATTTCTTTAATCCAGTCCTTTTCTTCAATCTCCAAATACGAATCAAGGATCATTTGTGGGATGGAATTATATGCTAATCCGCCGGGTAAAGAATTCGTTAAAACTACGATCCCTAGATTTAGTTCTGGAACCAGCACTGTTTTCGAAAGCATCCCTGGTAGCCCACCGGTATGGGAAATAATAAGTTTTCCTTGCACATCTTTGATTCCCCAGCCCAGCCCATATGCAGCAAAATGCGTCTGTGTCCTCGGATTAGGAGTTGTGGTGAATCCCAAATTGGTATGCGCCTTCCACATTTCGTTTTGCTGTGTTTCAGAAAACAATTCACTGGACAGATCTTTTCCGTATTTACCACGATTCAATTGCATGAGCATCCATTTACTCAAATCGTCAACACTTGCGTATATACCTCCTGCCGCTGCAACAAGCTCACTATCATAAATCGGTAGTTGTTTTATTTGCTCGTTTTCAGAATCATGAGGTAAAGCCAGATTCGCATTTGCTTGAAGTCTTGAATTTGTTGGTTTGGAGTTATCCATACCCAACGGCTCAAATATTTTTGATTGTACAAAATCGACCCAACTCATTCCACTTGCTCTTGCTATTACTTCTCCAGCTACGATATACAGTAAATTATCATAGTCGTATTTAGTTCGAAAGGCAGAGACCGGTTTCTGGTATTGAAAACTATTCAGCACATCCTTAATAGTGAAATCTGCTCCATCTGGGAATATCAGTAAATCTCCTGCTCCAAGTCCTAAGCCACTTCTGTGCGTAAGAAGATCTACAATCGTAAAATTAGCCGTGACATAATCGTTGTACATTTTAAACTCCGGAATATGCTCGACCACTTTATCCTCCCATTTAACTTTCCCCTCATCCACAAGAATTGAAAGAGTCGCAGCAGTAAAAGCCTTCGAGTTTGAAGCGATGGCAAATAAGGTGTTTTCATCTACCCTCTTCTTACTTTCAATAGATCTTATCCCATAACCTTTGGAGTGAATTAGCACTCCATCTTTTACAACAGCAACAGCTATTCCCACAGAAGGTGTAGTTTCTAATACTTTGTCAACTAAAGCATCAATTTTAGCAGAGTCGAGCCCTTGTCCAAAAAGGCAGCTTCCTGCAACAAGAAATAATACTAACGAGAAAAAAAAGCGTGTAATTTTCATAATTTTTTCGGAATTTATTCTAATCTATTTATATTTTTCAAACCAAGCTAAGGTATGCGCTACTTTCGTAATTAGATTACTTGGTCGGGCCGCAATCCCATGAGAGGCATCTGGTATTTCAACCAAGACAGTTTCAATTTTTCGCAGCTTAAGAGCATGATATAGTTGTTTGGCTTCACTTGGAGGTGTTCGTAAATCGTTCATACCTACCATGACCATTGTCGGTGTTTCAACATTTCCGACCAACGATATTGGTGAGAATTTCCAATAGTTTTCAAAATTCTCCCACGGCTGGCCAGGGTAACGAGAATTAGCATAACCATAATAGTTATCCGCCGTAAGCGTTTTACTAATCCAATTCATAACGGGTTTTGCAACAACCGCCGCTTTAAAGCGATTATTTTTCCCGATAATCCAAGCTGTCATGATACCTCCTGCACTTCCGCCGGTAACATATAATTTGTTTTCGTCTGCAACTCCCTGCTTAATCAATTCATCAACACCGTCCATCACATCATTATAGTCTTCCCCGGGGTAATTATTATATAGAAGATTTCCAAATTCCTCCCCATAGCTTGTACTTCCTCTCGGGTTAGGATAGAAAACCGCATAACCTGCCGCTGCATAAAGTTGGATCTCTGCAGAAAAATGTGGTCCATAATTTAAGATCGGACCGCCATGATTTTCAACAAGCAAAGGAAGCTTCGTCCCTTTCTTGTGATTTGGTGGATACACAACCCATCCTTGAATATCTCGCCTATCCACAGAAGATTTATACCAAATCTCTTCTACTTCTCCCAGACTTCGGAAAGGCAATAGATCATCATTTAAGCTAGTAATTGTTTGTGGAGTCCTTTCTTTATTGCCAACGATTACCAGGTCGGAAGGGCTATCCGGTCTAGACATCGTATAGACTATACTTCCATTAATAGCGACACTAAAGCTTCCACTAGCGTAAGGTCTTCCAAGTGTTGTTCCCCCAACGTTGGAAACGATATCGGTAACGCCTCCTTTTAAATCGATATGGCCAATTTTTGTAATTCCTAAGTCATTATACATGAAATATAGACCCTTGCTATCACTTGCCCAAACTATATTTCGCACATCACGATCAAGTTTGCCTGAAATTGTTTTTTTATTCGAGCCATTGGCATCCATCATTTGCAAGGTCTGTACCTGATATGTCTGCACTTTATCTTTGTAGCCTGTATAAGCAATGTGTGTTCCATCTGGAGAAATTTTTGGGGAACTATCGGGACCATTTCGACCTGTTAGCGCTGCTATTGATCCACTTGCAACATTCACCGAATAAACTTCACTGTTCCTGAATTCATATTCCCAATTTTCATTTCGGTTAGCTGAAAAATAAATATGTTCTCCATCGGGAGACCAGGAAAGACTACCTCGATGATTAAAATCCCCGCTTGTTAATTGTCTTGGGCTTCCCCCTTCCGAAGGGGTCGTGAAAATATGATTAAAACCTGGTTTCAAATACCCTGCGCCATCAGCCTCGTGTTTGAGCCTGTCCGTAATTCTTGGAGCATCTGCCCATTTTGCATCTTTTGGTTTTGCAGGCATTTTAGCAATAACCGGAGCCTTTGCGTTTACCTTCATTGTAAAGGCAATAGATTCGCCATTTGGTGACCAAGAGATCGATGACGGACTATTTTCTAACTGTGTTAATTTGGCAAGTGCTCCAGACACCATCCAGTAAACATATATTTCACTGCCGTTGTCACCCTTGCTTACAAAAGCTATTCTATCTCCAGAAGGTGACCAACGTCCCTGACTCTCATTAACCTCTCTAGATGTTAACTTTTCGTGCGTTCTACCGTCGCTACTCAACAACCATAAATCTCCCTTTGAACCATCTTTCATAATATCAAAACCTGTCCTTCGATAAACAACAGTATTGCCATCTGGAGAGATTTGCGGGTCATTCGCATATTCAAGTTGAAAGACATCCAATGCCTCAAAATTTTTCTTAGTCTGCGCTGTGAGTTGAATTGAAATTAGGAGGAGTATAAACGTAAAAAAACGCAAAGTGTTTATCATAGTTGATTTTTTGGAATGCTAAAGTTACTATATAAATAAGGTCTTTCAAATTATAAAAAGAAAGGCACATTTTTCGAAAACGCGCCAAAATAGAAAGGCACGCTTTAAAAAAGCGCGCCAGTTACTATTCAATTATTTCATTAACACATTATCACATTAATTCATTGCTGCCTTATCGAATCAATTTCTTGTATTTTATCCGCTTCGGAATTAGATCTCCACCCAAACGTTTCTTTTTGTTTTCTTCGTAATCTGTAAATCCGCCCTCAAAGAAATAAACCTGACTATCTCCTTCAAAAGCAAGAATGTGAGTACAAACACGATCTAAAAACCAACGGTCGTGACTAATAATTACACCGCAGCCAGCAAAGTTCTCTAGACCTTCTTCCAGAGCACGTAAAGTATTAACGTCTAGATCGTTTGTAGGCTCATCCAGAAGTAAAACGTTTCCTTCTTCTTTCAAAGTCATCGCCAAATGCAACCTATTTCGTTCTCCCCCAGAAAGCATCGATACTTTCTTGTTTTGTTCACTCCCACTAAAATTAAAACGACTCAAATAGGCTCTCGAATTAACTTCTCTGCCACCCATCATCACTAGTTCTTGTCCGTCGCTAAAATTCTGCCAGATGGATTTTTCAGTATCAATATTCGAATGCGCCTGATCTACATAAGCAATCTTTGCTGTCTCTCCTATCTTAAAATCTCCCTTATCGGCAGTTTCTTCGCCCATAATCATCTTAAAAATAGTCGTCTTTCCTGCTCCATTCGGACCAATTATCCCTACGATACCTGCCTGTGGTAGATTAAAATTCAAATCTTCATATAGCAATTTATCGCCATACGCCTTACTCACTCCATTCGCCTCAATGACATTGGTTCCAAGTCGCGGTCCATTAGGAATATATATTTCCAGTTTTTCGTCTAGTTGTTTCTGATCCTGACTTAATAATTTGTCATAATTGTTCAAACGTGCTTTTTGTTTCGCTTGACGCCCTTTAGCACCCTGTCTCACCCACTCCAACTCTCGTTCTAGTGTTTTTTGACGCTTGGATGCAGTCTTGCTTTCTTGCGCCATTCGTTTGGATTTTTGATCCAACCAGGAGGAGTAGTTACCTTTCCAAGGAATACCTTCCCCACGATCTAATTCCAAAATCCAACCAGCAATATTATCCAAGAAGTATCTATCGTGAGTTACGGCGATTACTGTCCCTTTATATTGTGCCAAATGATGCTCTAACCAGTGAACACTTTCTGCATCCAAGTGGTTGGTTGGTTCATCCAATAACAATACATCCGGTTCTTGTAATAACAAGCGGCATAAGGCAACTCTTCTGCGCTCTCCCCCCGAAAGTACAGCTATAGATTTATCTCCCTCGGGAGTACGCAAGGCATCCATCGCGATTTCCAGTTTGGTATCGAGTTCCCAAGCATTTGAAGCATCTATTTGGTCTTGTAAAATCGACTGACGCGCCATGAGCTTATCCATCTTATCGGCGTCACTATACACTTCTTCCAAACCAAACATATCATTGATCTTGTTGTATTCGTCAAGAATGGCAACCGTCTCAGCAGCACCTTCCTTTACAATCTCTAAGACAGTTTTAGACTCATCCAGTTTAGGCTCTTGCTCCAAATAGCCAACCGAATAACCCGGAGCAAATACAACATCGCCCTGATAGTTTTTTTCAACGCCTGCGATGATTTTAAGCAAGGTAGATTTACCACTTCCATTAAGTCCTAAGATTCCAATTTTAGCTCCATAAAAGAAACTTAGGTATATATTTTTAAGGACCGGAGTCTGCGCACTTTGGTACGTTTTCGTTAACCCGGACATGGAGAAAATCACTTTCTTATCGTCAGACATTGTATTACTTATTTATTAAAATTTTTGATTTAGTTTTTTATTTAAACACGCCCTTTAAGCGCATTAAAAACCCAGGCATTTGCTAAGAAACCAATACCCACAGAAGCAAAGCCCCAACCAGCTACATCTTCATATCTCCAAGCTCCCATTGCTATCAAGGCTAACCCTACAATTATCATTATAAAAGTTGCCCAGGCCAATACTGTATTTTTATTCATTCCCATATTATATTTTTTATGCGTTTCCCTTCATCAATAAAATGAGGCGGGTGGGGTTTTCAGCAGTCGCTTTATGATTAAAATCACAATAGCTTCAACAATTCAGACTTATACAATTGTTACGGCTGGTCCCTAACGCAGTTTCGATCGAACACTCAGTTTAAGATAACCGACTATAAAATCCTACAGCTATCATCTAATCGTAGGACAGAAGCAAATATCGTATTTTTATATAAAAAAAGCACCCCTAAGGATGCTTATTTATTAGGCTGTAAGAAAGCCCATCTTTCCACTTTGATAATCACGCATTGCTTCCATGATTTCGGTTTGTGTATTCATGACATAAGGACCATAACTCGATATAGGTTCGTCAATAGGAGTACCGGACAAAAACAACAATTTGCTTTTCGACTTCCCTTCTATAGAGAATCCATCACCATCTTGGTTAAACCAAACCATTTGATTTTCATTTAAAGCCAATGTTTCAGAATCATTTATCAATACATCGCCATTCAATAAGTATACTAGAGATTGATGGTCTTTCGGAACAGGAAGATTAAATACGCCTCCCTCTTCAATATCGATCATATAAGCATTTACTGAAGTCTGGGTACCAATTCTTCCGTTTGTTCCATTCAATTCTCCCGCAATTATTTGAATATTGACTTTTAAATTTTCCGAAGAAACCACCAAGAAGTCATCATTCTTCACATGCTGATAATTAGCTGGGATCATTTTCTTTTCCGAAGGTAGATTCAGCCAGAGTTGGATTCCTTCCAATTCACCGCCTTTTTTTATAAACTCCTTGGTTGGGCCTTCGGCATGAACGATACCTCTACCTGCTGTTGTCCACTGCACGTCACCGGCGCTAACAACACTTTCGTTCCCCAAAGAATCACGATGCAATTGCTCCCCCTGAATCAAAAAGGTGATAGGCTCAAAGCCTCGATGCGGATGTGGACCAAGATCAAATGGGTTGTTAAATTCACTTATTGGATACGGTCCGTAGTGGTGTAACAACACAAATGGATCTACCAATTCAATTTCTTGTGTAGGTATGGGCTGTCTTAATTTAATTGGGCCCATGTTCACAAAATCACTTCTTCCTATTTTTTTTATACTACTTAATTTCATATTAAATGTCTTTTCATTTATTGTTATACCAATTTGATTGTGTAATGTCGTATTCCCAATTTGAATTATTTTTAGTTCAGATGAGATAGAAAACCAACGCATAGCCATAGCTACGGGTTTATTTTATATTGAAATATGGGCTAAAAAAGCCTGTGCCGAACCTGTTTCGGTAAAACAAATTATATGCGACATTATATGGTTAAATTGGTGTTAATCATCTTATTTTGTCTAATAAATAACTTAGAACAATCGCTTCTTCATCTGTCAAGTTTTGTAAGATATCATCTTTGATTTCTTTATCAATACTCTTTAACAACATCAAGCCATCCTCATCATCGCCAATTAATTTACGAGTTGGATCTGCGGATAATGTTGT
>RCND010001898.1_pt1 | contig 11694 bp, 8 predicted proteins | sample 2041351 | NCBI WGS metagenome assembly RCND01 (sample SAMN09708230, study PRJNA481090) | Marine sediment metagenome, whole genome shotgun sequencing project. | biome: marine sediment; feature: ocean; material: sediment; isolation source: Sewage treatment plant 12B marine sediment (STP12B) ...
GATTGGTCACTGGTTTGCCGGGCTAAGTAAATTTGACCGTGCCACTGAGACCTTTGTCCGTTACAAGCATGATCCCAACGCCCCGGACAGCCTGAACAGCAGCCAAAACCTTATGGACATCGTTGAAGATAGGAACGGCATGCTGTGGGTCGGATTCGGGGGAGACGGTCTGAACAGGGTCGACCGGGCCACCGGGTCCGTAGCAGCCTACCAGAACGATCCGGAAAATCCAGATGGTTTGCATGGTGATAATTTTGGTATTCAGTTCATTGCTGACGACGGCGCAGTCTGGATCAAAAGCCAATCAGCAGGAATAAACGTTTTTAACCCTACTACCGCCACAGTGGCGAACTGATCTTTGCAGATAACACAGGAATCTATATTTTTAACCCTGATGAATTACCTGCCCGATTGCAGACCCCGGAGGTAGTATTTACAGATTTTCTATTGCTTAACGAGTCGGTTCCCCTCAGTGGCCCCGGGCAGGAAACACCTCTGCTGAAACCAATCAATGAAACCACCAATATCACGCTTACCCACAAGGATTACCTTTTTGAATTTGAATTTGCCGCATTGAACTATATCAACCCAATGGCTACACGTTATGCCTACATGCTGGAAGGTGTGGATGAGAATTGGATAGAGACAGATGCCAATAAGCGATTTGCCACGTATACCATGGTGCCCCCCGGAGACCATGCGTTTCACGTAAAGGCAAGTGACGCTGACGGAGGCTGGAGCGATCAGATGAGCTCAATCCAACTCACTATTCTGCCACCCTGGTGGCAGACCTGGTGGGCATACAGTCTTTTCGCTTTAGCCTTTTTGTTTGCTCTGTTTACCTACATCAGGTTACGTACACTCAGCATTACCCGCCGCGCCCAACTGCTTGAGAGGACAGTGGAAGAACGCACTGCCCAAATCAGGGAGCATGAGAAACACATCCAGCACCAGGCGGAGGATCTGGAAGAATTGTTACACCTGAAAGAAAAACTGATTACCAATATCTCGCATGAATTCCGTACACCACTAACCCTGATTCTTGGCCCTGCAAAGAGGATGTTGCAGAAAACGGCCAATAAGGAAGACCTGCCCCAGTTGCAGTTGATCAAACGTAATAGCCAGCGCTTGTTACGTCTGGTGGATCAATTATTAGGATTGGCACGGTTGGGTGCGGAAGAACCAATGGTACGCTCGCCACAATCACTGACCACGTTGGTGAAGGCAATCACAGAATCATTCCAGGTACTGGCAGAAGAAAAAGGCCTGCAACTCACACTGGAGCAAAGCGATGAGCTGTGGGTAAGTTGCGCGCCGGATGTGCTGGATAAAATACTGCTGAACCTACTTTCCAATGCGATTAAATATACTCCTGCAGGTGGGCGGATAACCGTTGGTACCAAAGTGAACGGGGACATGACCGAATTGTCGGTCAGTGATACCGGTGTGGGTATATCCGAGCAAGACCAGCAAACTGTATTCGAGCGTTTCCAACGGGCCGATGACCACGGTGAAGCAGTACCGGGTGCCGGTATTGGACTGGCACTGGTCAAGGAACTGGTGGAGGCCTGTGATGGCCAGATTCAACTGGAAAGCAAACCAGGCAAAAGAACGACGTTCACAGCAAGTCTGCCGCTATGTGAAATGGCACCGGATAAAAATGAAGCGGGGCGAACAGCAGTTAGCCAGGAAGCCGTTGAGCTTGAAGTCGAATCAATAACAAAAATAGACACTGTACCCATACCGGCAGCAGACCATGTTGCTGATGGAAAACCATTGATCCTGATTGTTGAAGACAACCCGGATATGCAGAACTACCTGGTCGAACTACTTTCCGATACCTATTGTTGTGATGTGGCGGGTGATGGCCAACAGGCGCTGGACAAGGCATTTGAGAGTATCCCGGACCTGCTTTTATGTGACGTTATGCTGCCAAAGCTGGATGGTTTCCAGGTGACACATGCTCTCAGGGAAGATGAGCGTACCAGTCATATCCCCATCATCATGTTGACGGCTCGTGAAGACCGGGACAGCCGTATAGAGGGTTTACAGGAAAAGGTCGACGACTACCTGACCAAACCTTTCGATGATGAAGAGCTTAAGCTGCGCATTGCCAACTTACTGGGTATTCGGGAGATACTGAAGAACCGCTACAGCCACCGTTTCTTTGATGAACCCCGGCCAGACCAGGCCTTGAATGTTAAAGAAAACGGGTTTATGGAAAAACTCGAGAGTGTATTGACTGAGCGACACTCCGATCCGGAATTCGACCTGTTACAGATGGCATTTGTAATGCATATGAGTACACGCCAGTTGCAACGTAAACTCAAAGCCATCACCGGTCACAATCCTGCTGAGTTTCTACGCTCCTTCCGCTTGAGGAGGGCTCGTGAACTTCTTAGAAAGGGTTCGCAGGTCGGCCTTACAGCCGATGCCGTCGGTTTTTCATCACCTGCCTATTTCGCAAGTTGCTTCAAAGCACAATTTGCCCAGACACCCAGCGATTACCAGCAACAGTTCCACTAAAAGGTCAGGCCGGCAAACGGATTTTGTCGCGAAATCGAAAACATCGGTCGTTATTTTGATAACGCCCGGGTGGTTTAAGTACTTAGTCTTTTAACTATTGGTTTTAGTGAACACACAATACCAAGTACTGGAATTGAATTAACGAGTATTGCAGTCACACATAAATGCACCACGCGTAGTTGGAGGTTTTATGAATACGTTTTCCATCTTTCTGATTCGATGCAGAAAAGCCATATATGCAGGATTTTTTGGTCAATCCCACCTTCTCTCTATTGTGTTCTCAGCCATCTGCCTTTTATGTATGTCAGCCACGGTACTGGCCCAAACCCAGCTTGGTGCTGATATCGAAAATGAGATGTCACGTATAGAGTCAAATGCTTCGGTGTCTCTGTCTTCTGATGGTAACCGACTGGCTATTGGTGCCCGTGATAACGATGACAATGGGAGCAGATCCGGCCATGTCCGAGTACACCAATGGTCAGGAACGACCTGGGAACAACTCGGCGACGATATCGATGGTGAAGCAGCTGATGATATGTCCGGACAACCGGTATCGCTCTCTTCTGATGGTACCCGTGTTGCCATTAGTGCCATATTCAACGGTGGCAATGGACCGGACTCGGGCCATGTGCGTGTGTACCAATGGTCGGGCACGGCATGGACACAGCTCGGTAGCGACATCGACGGTGAAGCAGCTGGTGATCTTTCCGGTGCTTCAATATCGTTGTCTTCTGACGGTAACCGCCTGGCTATCGGTGCCACTCTCAACGGAGATAATATAACTTATTCCAGTCAAGTGCTTGCAAGCCAGGATAATTCTGGCCACGTGCTTGCAACTCCAAATGATGCCGGCCACGTGCGTGTATTCCAGTGGTCAGGAGTGGCCTGGATACAGCTCGGTGCCGATATCGATGGCAAAGCAGCTGGAGATAAGTCCGGTAATTCGGTATCACTGTCTTCAGACGGTAACCGTCTGGCCATTGGAAGCTCCTGGAGTGATATTAATGGAGACAGCTCTGGTCAGGTGCGTGTATACCAATGGTCGGGTACCGTTTGGGTGCAGCTCGGTGCGGACATCAACGGCGAAGCAGTCGCGTATTTTTTTGGCGGTTCGGTGTCACTTTCATCTGACGGTAACCGACTGGCCGTTGGTGCCACCGCTTATTTCCACAGGGATTCAGCGGGTCTCGTGAGTATATATCAATGGTCGGGCACAGCCTGGGAGCAATTAGGTGCTGACATCGAAGGTGAAGCAGAAGGGGATGGAGCCAAAAGAGTAGCACTATCTTCTGATGGTAACCGCTTGGCCATTGGTGCCTCAAATAGCAATACCAATGCAGTACGCTCTGGTCAGGTCCGTATATTCCAATGGACGGGTTCGGCCTGGATGCAACTCGGTTCCAACATCAACGGTTATTTAGACTATGACTATTTTGGTAAGGACGTATCACTGTCTTCTGACGGAAACCGAGTTGCCAGTGCTACTGGGAATGCAAATGCACTCGCTGAAAGAATCAATCGTGTGCGTGTATATGATCTCAGCATGTTCAACGTGTTCCAGATCAACCCTGGTCTGAACGATGCCTGGTATTACGAACCAACGTCTGGTCAGGGATTCTTTATCACGGTGTTTCCCGACTTGGGTTACGTTTCACTGGCCTGGTTTACCTACGATACTGAGCTTCCACCCTTGGATGCTGTCGCAAATTTGGGTGATCCCGGTCATCGCTGGCTAACAGCCGTTGGCCCCATTGATGGCAACCAGTCGCTCATGCAAATTGAAATGACTTCCGGTGGTATTTTTGATGCAACCTCAATCATAGATCGCACTGACCCACCGGGTTCCGATGGCACCATCATCCTGACCTTTGATGGCTGTAATTCAGGCACTATTGAATACGATATACAGTCGATCAACCGGCAAGGAATAATACCGATCGTGCGTGTTGCCAATGACAATATCGTGATTTGCGAAGCTCTCAAGGCTGACTGAGGCGTAGGGTGGGTAGCTCGTTACCCACGTGTCACCCAACTGAGTTCTGAATGTAGTTTGTCGCGAAATCGAAAATATTGGTCGTTTTTTTGATAACGCACCACGGCCTTCATATCTTAAATTTAATCAGTCGGAAGGAAATGTCGCTATTCGATAGCCAGATTATTCATATAAGTCTGCAAATAAAAATCCAATAATCTCCTGTTCCTGCAGCGGTATTGAAGCGTTCTTTTATTTATGTAAGGAGGTTTACTATGAAGTCTCAAATTTACAAAAGACTGGTATTGCTCGCAATGCTATTTAGCTTGGTTTTTGTTGTAACAAATGCGACCGCGAAAAAGCGAGTTAAACCACCACCAGAACCAGATGATGACCCCTGTCTCACCATGGAGTCGTTTTCCCCGGATTATGCTTTTTACCGCGTTACGGGAAAGCGGAAAAATCAAAAGTTCACCATATTCCTGGCCGAATCCGACAACGGCTGTGAAAAAGCCCTGGTTGAGTTCCCAAGACTTGTAGATGGTAACTACTTGGACATTCGGGACTTGAAATTCAGCTCCATCGTGGAATCAGACGTTACTTTCGGACGGGTAGTCTGGCTTAGCAAGATAATTGGTGTCTCTTCGATCGTGTGGAGCTACGATTTCAGTATTTCTGGAACCAATGTATCATCCATTAACGGATTACGCGAAATCTTGATCAGTGGCGATTACTGGAACCAGAAAATCTATCACATCGACCTTGCTCCCGATACTGCTACGTTGACTTATCAGCTAGTTCTGAAAGACCCAGACACCGAGGAGTATGAATTCAGTGTTCGCATGATTGATATTGGGTATTGTGATGGGTTCCCTTCCGCATGTTCATTTGACAATGACAGGGCCTTGGTGTTCGCTAGTATCGGCCCCACCAGTGACTTATCTAAAGCTGTAAGTGCTCCAACTTGGGGTCCATTGGGCAAGCGAATTTACTTTTTGTACGATCAAGATGATTACAAGATTCTGAAATTTATTGATCTGGACGATGATTGGAAAACTGAATCATGGCCACCGGAATTTACTCTGAATGATCTATATTCCTCCGAGAATCATTCAGAATTTCACCGAATGAGGAGACTCGCGAGTGGAATCATGGGTGATGCGGAAAATAAAGCGGAATATCTGGCAGTGGAATTTCCTCATGAATTAATCAATTGTGGTTACATTTACTTCATCAACGTTAAAGACTGCGAGCGTGTAGACAATCCTGTTTGCTTTACTGACTTAGAGTTCGCCGGAACAAATCCGAGCTGGACCCGGGACGGTAAAGTCATTCATAACTACCTTGCTCCCAAACAGAAAGCCTGCTGGGTCTATGGCTGGGCGGTGGGGCTATACGACGGCAGCAACCCGGAAGAATTGCATAAGGGTTACCGTCCTAATGCTGCGGGAGGCTTGCCCGAGTAAGTTGAAACTCAAAGGGCCGCCCCAGTGCGGCCCTTTCCTAATCCGACTAAAGACCGCTTGGCCGATTCCAGCCCAGCCTATCGTGTCGTCGAAAATCACTCCTGTTCTTCCATGATATTTGTTGAACGGGTTCAATTACCCCCGGTGAAAGTCTCCTATTCAAGCGTGCCAAAGTCATCAATGTGAATAAACCTGCCATGAAGATTAGTATGATGAACAATGCTCCAGCAAAACCAGAAAATGTCAAAGCGGTGTATGTATCACTATTGTCTTTTGTCAGGAAACTTGACAGATCCCCTCGCTTGAAAGCGTAGATTCCTGCCAGTGCCAGCCTGTAAGTTTACACAAGACATGACCCTGCAACGATTGGATCATGAGTGGGTTGACTACAAGGTGGATGGCAAGGTAATCAAGTCACCTGTTGATATTGATTCGTTGCCACCTCGCAGGTATCGACTGCGTTAAAGCCTCCCGCCCTAACGCAGATGTCGGGGTTGCTCGCCTACACTGAACTCCATCAGTTCAACGGGCATGGTTGTTTTAATCACAGTTACGAATTGGTACAAAAAAGCCAGAGTGTATACCCTGGCTTTCTTAGAGTTACTGTCAAAACCTCGATTCAAATCATTCGATGCGCTAATTCTCAAGATTTTGACATCAAATTATTATTCGAAAATTAACAAACAATAATCACTAGCTATTGTTCAATTGGAACCGCAACCCAACAATTTGCGTTAGGTAGTTTGTAACCAACTCCCCTAAACGTGTCAATGGGTCCTTGACCTTCAGAGAAAAGGGTTGAATCACCGTGTGCTTCATGTGCAGCCAAGGCATTCTCTGAAACGTTGATTACTCTCCCAAAATAGAGGTCGACTACACCATAAAACCCATATACAACGTCATTCGCTTTGATTAGATGACAAATGTCAACTTTCGCAACTTTGGCAGGCTTTTTAGCAATTGCTTGTGGAGCAAACAATACGAACGTAAGACCCAGAATTAGGCTTAGAAATATAAGTTTTTTCATGATAATTTCCTCAGTTACATAAATGCATCCGTGCGGAATTGTCCCTATAAAACTTGAAGGATGGAGTTGCTGAATCTTTGTTGCCCACCCCAAAAGATCGGTTTACGACCTTTCTACCGGATCGGGAGGTTATAGGATTTTTATTTGCAGACTTATTCAAATAATCTGACGATCAGATAGCAATACAACTTCAGACCAAATATTAGTACTGAAAACTATGAGGGTGTTATCAAAAATACGACTGATACTTTCGATTTGGCGACATTTTCTACTTGTGGAAGCAAACTGTCCTGCGCTTTTGGAAGCGTATACAGCGATTAACTCTCACGAGAAAACGGATCTGATACATATATTTAAATGACTGCAATTGGCCGACAGCACTATGTCATTAAGCTGGAATTTGTACATGGCGTGTAACCGCTTTGTGGGCAGCAACGGCAACTCGACTCCTGTTACTGCGTATAGCAGGACCCGGAAGCAGTTATATAACGTCTTAGTAAAGCGGCGCCATTAGGCGTCCGTCTTAAACACCTTGTCATATGAGTTTGACATTCGACTGATGCTCATCCTTTTCTCCTTCAAAACGCTCGTACAAAGCCCGATGCGATTTGAGGGAAAACTCATCTTCTCTTTCTGGATACTGTTTTACCCATTCAATCAGCATTTTTAAATTTTCGTCTTGCGACTCTTGGGACGAATATTTATGAGGTTCCCAAGGCCTTGATCGGCAGTTTGAAACGCATTGGTCGACACCAGGGTTAAGGAATACGGCTTTATTCGCTGCGTTTGCTACCAGGCCTAAAAGATCTGAGTAACACCCTTCGATCACCCACTCTTTGTTCGATTCTAAAAACGCTTGGATTGCTTTTTCACTTTCAGACATAGACTTCCTAGTAGGAAGGTTGGCTTTTTCCCACGCAAGGCTATCGAGATCCAGATGCGCAAGTTCATGCTCGGTACATAAAGCTTTTGCCAGCGTTGACTTGCCGGAACCAGAGTTGCCAAAGATCAAAATACGTCTCATGGCTCTTCACACACAACTACAATTAAGTGGAAAATTGCGTTGTAACACGCCATTTCGTGAGATTTGTAGAGATCATTGAATACTTACCCCTTCTAAATTAATTGGTTAGTCCAATGCGTGTTTCTGAACAAACGGGGACCTGTTTCGTGTAACACCCGTATTTGACCACAAACGGGGCAAGTTTTCTTCTCACTATTCCTGAATGTCTCTTGTTGGCCGACTCCAGCCTATCGTCATTCCATCATGCGACGGGCCGGTTAACGCGCAGTAAGCGGCTACTCGGCAAGTGTGATTCTTAGCAAAGCGACCTGCAGCAGTTAATGTCTTCCTTTTTTAAGCCTCTAGTACTTTTTCCAGCTTCACCTGGTCCACCGCGAACTTGCGTATCCCCTCTGCCAGTTTCTCGGTCGCCATTGCATCTTCGTTATGCCCCCAGCGGAAATCCTGTTCTGAAAGGCTTGTTTTGGCATCGGTTGATGAGGCAGATTCGGGGTCTAGAATTCTGTCCAGCACTTCATCACTGTCAGCCAGTTCCTGCATCAGGGTTGGGCTGATGGTTAACCGGTCGCAACCCGCCAGTTGGCGTATCTGGTCGCTATTACGAAAGCTGGCCCCCATCACCACGGTATTAAAGCCATGATTTTTGTAATAGGCATAAATACGCTGTACCGAACGCACACCGGGATCATCGGCAGGCGGGTAGGAATCCACGCCATCAAACTTCTTATACCAGTCGAAAATCCGCCCGACAAATGGAGAGATTAAAAATACACCCGCATCGGCACAGGCCTGGGCCTGGGTAAAACTGAACAACAAGGTCAGGTTGCAAATAATACCGTCCTTTTCCAGTTCGGCGGCGGCCTTAATCCCTTCCCAGGTAGAAGCCAGCTTGATCAATATACGATTGCGCTCGATACCGCTTTGCTCATATAGGTCTATCAGCTTTCTTGCGCGTACGATGCTCGCCTGTTTGTCGAATGAGAGCCTGGCATCGACTTCGGTAGAGACACGCCCGGGGACTATTTTCAAAATTTCCTGTCCAATCAGAACCGCCAGCTTATCGGTTGCATTATTAAGCTGTGTCTGAGAATCACCGCCCTGCATCCCGGCATAATCCCGGGCCTGTTGCAATTGCGTCGTGTAGTGAGGCAGGCCGACAGCCTTCAGTAAAAGCGATGGGTTGGTCGTCGCATCCTCGGGCTGATAGTGTCTTATTGATTCGATATCACCGGTATCGGCGACCAGAGTGGTAAACTGCTGTAGTTGTTCGAGTTGGTTCATAGTAGGTGGTTACGCCAGTGGGGTTAATGGTCGCTCTATTTTAACAAAACTGTGACAAATCACATGATATCCTGTGGTTCACAGAGACCGATAAACTGAATTCCCAATCGCAAAGGCGTATGCAATAATCCAGCGCTACTTTGCATAGCATATCGACTCGACCGGTAACTATTTACAGGAGAAAATCATGGCCATTCATCCGACTGCGGGAAAAACCGTTAGAAAGGAAGATCTGACCGATGTCGCTGAACTGATCAGTCGCTACTACCAAATCCAACCCGATGTTTCTAACCCTGACGAAAAAGTCGCGTTTGGTACATCGGGTCACCGTGGTACCTCTCTTAAAAACAGTTTCAACGAAGACCATATCCTGGCGATTGCACAAGCGATCTGCGAATACCGCCTGGGACGGGGCATCACCGGACCACTTTTCATGGGTAAAGATACACATGCCCTTTCCATCCCCGCTGAAAAGACTGCCCTCCAGGTTTTTGCTGCGAACGGTGTAACCGTAATGATTGATCAGGATGGTGGCTACACGCCTACCCCGGTCATATCGCATGCGATACTTTCCTACAATAAAGGCAAGACTGAAGGGTTTGCTGATGGCGTCGTCATTACACCTTCGCACAACCCACCCGATAACGGCGGTTTCAAATACAATCCGCCGAATGGTGGACCGGCCGATTCCGATGCCACCGATTGGATCGCCAACCGTGCCAACCAATTGCTGGCGAATAACAAGCTTGAGGTCAAAAGCCTCTACTATCCAGAGGCCCTCGAGGCCGACACGACCGTTCTCTATGACTTCATTGGACCGTATGTAGACGATCTCGGTAGCGTGATCGACATGGAAGCCATTAAAAATGCCGGTCTTAAAATCTGTGCCGATGCGATGGGTGGTTCCGGTCTGCGTTACTGGCAACCGATTGCTGAAAAATACGGACTGGATCTGACCATCCGCAACAATACTGTCGACTATACCTTCAGCTTCATGACCGTGGATCATGACGGCAAAGTTCGCATGGACTGCTCTTCGCCCTATGCGATGGCCAGTCTCGTCGCTCTCAAAGATGAATACGACATTGCCTATGGTAATGACCCGGACTACGACCGTCACGGTATCGTCACCAGGTCGTCCGGTCTGTTGAACCCGAACCATTATCTTGCAGTAGCAATTAACTATCTCTTCAGCCACCGCAGCGCTTGGAAAGCGGATGCAGCCATCGGTAAAACACTGGTCAGTTCATCCATGATTGACCGTGTTGCGGCTAATCTTGGTCGCGATTTACAGGAGGTCCCGGTTGGGTTCAAGTGGTTTGTAAATGGGCTTCTTGATGGTTCCTACGGCTTCGGCGGCGAAGAGTCTGCCGGCGCTTCGTTCCTGAGAAAAGACGGTACGGTATGGAGCACGGACAAGGATGGCATCATCCTCTGCCTGCTGGCCTGCGAAATTCTGGCCGTCACCGGCAAGGATCCGGGCGAGCATTACCAGGATCTCGTTGCCCGGTTCGGCAACCCGGTTTATGCCCGCGTCGATGCCCCGGCCAACCGTGAAGAAAAAGCCATGCTGGCCGCCCTCTCACCAGACCAGGTGAGTGCTGAAACACTGGCAGGCGAAACCATTACTGCCAAACTGACGCATGCCCCCGCCAATGGAGCGGCTATTGGTGGTCTCAAGGTGTGCACCGAAAATGGCTGGTTTGCCGCCCGGCCGTCCGGAACTGAAGATATCTACAAAATCTACGCCGAAAGCTTTAAGGGCGAAGAACACCTAAGACAGATCCAGGCCGAAGCCCGCGAAATTGTCAATACCGCACTTGCATGAAAAGTCTGGTGGGAATATTCCCAGTGCACCACAGCCTGTGGTGCACTTGATGTATGCCGGACCGAATCGGTATTCGATCCGTGTGAATTGCCGTTAGCTTGCCTTTCTTATCAAGCAGGAATCTTTCAGGATTTCACTTTGCCTGTAACCAACGTTAATCAAAGCCCCGCAATTTTTCTTAACATCGTTCAACTCAGGCCGCGCTCTCTCACTACGTTTCAAGAATACTTTACGTCGAAAACGAATGTCGTACGTTGTATTCAATTGAGATCTGATTTCTTCAATACCTGACACATGAACGGTCACATAGTCTCCCAGCAGGAGTCTTTTTTCTTTTACCTCTGGTTTGAGTTTTAACATATGTACCTTCCTGGTGTATCAAATTTTCAATGTAAGGTACCGTAGCTGGTTTTGGTACCCTCCCTGACCTGGACTTATGACCAATATGAATCCTGAACCATGTACTGCTTTATCCTAGGAGGCTGACCCATCTTTTTTTGTCACAATCATTTAAATGCAATAAATGCGCCAAATAGAATATTGAATATTTTTTCTTTTATATTCAATGTT
>RCND010001899.1_pt1 | contig 11693 bp, 12 predicted proteins | sample 2041351 | NCBI WGS metagenome assembly RCND01 (sample SAMN09708230, study PRJNA481090) | Marine sediment metagenome, whole genome shotgun sequencing project. | biome: marine sediment; feature: ocean; material: sediment; isolation source: Sewage treatment plant 12B marine sediment (STP12B) ...
GAGACCGCCACACCGCCGACGCGCCACTCTGGTTTTTCACCGCCTGCGCCGATCTGTTAAAAGCGGAAAATGATGATACTTTTTTATCGGAAGAGTGCGGTGGACGAACCATCCAGCAGGTACTGATCTCTATCGCCGAAGCAATGATTGTGGGCGCCCCCAACGGCGTTGGCATGGACGCCAACTCCGGCCTGATTTTCAGCCCGATCCATTATACCTGGATGGATACCAACTACCCTGCGGGAACGCCCCGCCAGGGGTACCCCATCGAACTGCAGGCGCTGTGGCACGCGGCATTAAGGCTACTCTCGAAAATCGACCCCGATGATTCCCGCTGGCCAAAATGGGCCGCAATAGTGGAAGCATCCATCATGCGCTACTTTTATCGAGCCGATGACGGCTATCTGGCCGATTGCCTCCACGCCGAACCGGGTCAGCCTGCGGCGGTTGCCGAAGCTGATGACGCGCTGCGCCCTAACCAGCTTTTGGCCGTCACCCTGCAAGCTGTCGGTGACAAAACCGTGCACCAATCCATTGTTGCCGCCTGTGAACAGCTGATCGTCCCCGGTGCCATTCGCAGCCTGGCCGACCGGCCGGTGAAACGGCCCCTGCCCATCTATCACAACGACCGATTGCTAAACGACCCTAACCGCCCCTATCAAGGTCATTACCAGGGCGATGAAGATACCCAGCGTAAGCCCGCTTATCACAACGGGACCGCCTGGACCTGGGTCTTTCCCATTTTTTGTGAGGCTTACGCCACGGCATGGGGAGTTGCTGGCCGCAACATTGCGCGATCCTACCTTTCCAGCAGTGAAGGTTTAGCCGCTAACGGCTGCGTGGGTCATATTCCGGAAATTCTGGACGGGAACGTCCCTCATCAAAGCCGAGGCTGTGACGCCCAAGCATGGGGGGTTAGTGAATGGCTGCGGGTGTGGCAGTTGTTAAAAAACGATTCGACTTTATGATTTTCATGATGGTATAAATCCATAGCAGGGCTTATTCAGCCTCGGGCGAACCTGTGACTTTCTATCTGCAACCATATAAAAAAGCCGCTACTGCTATCAGCAGTAGCGGCTTTTTCAAGGCTATCTAAAATATACGCTATTTTTTAATTTTTGGATGACACTTTTTGCACGTAGCTGGCGCGGCCTTGGTTTTGTTTTTCTTGTTGTAGTCTTTATGGCAATCGATGCAATTGTAGTGCAGCGCTTCGGCGTGAAACTCAAGGCGCTCTTTTTTACTCAACTTTGGCGCATCTTTACCTTTGGGTCGTTCGCCGGGTGTTTTGTGACACTCAAAACAGGACTGAACGGCATCCCCTTCTTTGAGGTCATTTAAGGGCTCACCCTTGTCGTTGTGATGACACTCGCCACAACCGATTTTGTACTCACTAAAGTGTTTCCCATGGCTGAACTCGACAATTCCCTTTTTGTGTTCGTAGTCCTGTTGCATGGTGATCATGTCAGGCATGTCAGGGGAATCACCCGCCTGGATCGCTGTGCCGACAAATAAAACCCCCAAACACATGAAAAAAATCAGAAACCGCTTTTCCTTAAACATTCCTACGCCTCCAAATTAAAGTGGACTTAAACCTTACTCTCAACCTCTTGGCAACTGTTTTTAGCAAGCTCTTTTTCCCCTGTCAATGCAACCCACAATCCCGATACCGGCTACCCTTTATCCTCATTGACACCTATTTCATTATCATCTTCATCCGCATCCAAATCCGCCGCTGGCTTTTTCCCAAAAATTTTTGCGCCGAAAATGCTCAGCTCGTATAAAAACATAAGAGGAAATGCCATCATCACCTGAGTGACGACATCGGGTGGAGTCAGCATGGCTGCTCCCGCAAAAAAGATCAAAATCGCATACTTCCGATTCTTTTTCAGAAACGGTACCGACACAATACCCATTCTGGCCATGAAAGTCAGCACCAGGGGCAATTCAAACGCGAGCCCAAAGGCGATGAGTAGCTTAGCGGAAAAGCCCAAATACTCCTTCATGGAGGGTAGCGCCTGGATATTTTCGTTGGAAAAACTTAAGAAAAATTCGAATCCGTAGGGAAAAACGATGAAATAGCCGAAAAGGGATCCCCCTAAGAAAAAGAATGTTGAGAGAAACACAATGGGCAACAGCACCTTTTTTTCTTTGCTGTAAAGCCCTGGTGCCACAAACATCCAGAATTGATAGAGGATAACCGGCGTGGCTATCATAATTCCCGCTAACAACGAAACCTTCAGATAGGTAAAAAAAGCTTCAGGCAAGCCGGTGAAAATCAGCTTATCACCGACATTCATCACTTTTTTTAAAGGCTGCATCAATATCTCAAAAAGACGCTCTTTAAAAAAGTAGGCCACCGCAAAACCGATCCCGATGGCCACAAAGGCCACAATCATCCGGTTACGCAGCTCTTCTAAATGTGCGGTAAAGGGTTGTTTGTCCAGATCATCCATTGACAGGCGGATCCTTTTGGGGGGCGATGTCGGCGTCTTGATCTGGATCGGAGGAGTCAGAATCTTCGTTTAATTGATCAAACTCTTTGCTGAGATTGGAAAGGTTTTCCAGAGGCGCTTCCGGATCAGCATCCGTTTTGTGGCCATCTGTTTCGACCGTATTATCTTCAGATTCAATAGTGTCCTCATCGGAAGATGGTTCTCCAGTGGATTTTAGCGGGTTGATATTGACCGAATCTTTAATTTCCCGCACCTCTGTATTCATTTTGTCAAAGGCGTTTTTTACATCGCTTAGCTCTTCATCAACGCCCATGGACGACTTCAGTTCGTTGGTGGCTTTTTTAAATTCACCCAGCGCTTTGCCCAATGAACGGGCCAGATCAGGCAATTTTTTAGGACCGATCACAATTAGCGCCACGGCTAAAATCAAAATCAGTTCCGGCATACCGATGCCAAACATGATGCTCCTTTAATTCAAATAGAGACGAACCGAAAATTTCCCACCTAATCTAAAGGGTGGTACGGGAATATTCTCTAATGTTCACTGTTTTAATAACGGGCTGACTATCGCCTATTTCGCAATGGGTGTCAAGAAATCAACAGTGCCGGTGGCCAACGGTTCAGGGCTTAAGCACTAAAAAGTAGAGTTCACCCATCTGCTTAAAATGGCCCGCCGCCTGCTCGGCGTAAGGGCCATTGCCCCAAAAAAGATCGGCTCGGCCTGGTCCTTTGATGGCGCCGCCTGTATCCTGGTTGACCACAAAACGCCGCATGGGTATCCATTTGGCGATCTTACCGTTGGCATCCAATAGCGGTTTTTCCGTTTGGACAAAACCGAGGACAGCTGGTGGAAAAATACGACGATCCAGGGCAATGGACCTGCCCGGCGTTAGCGGCCGACCCAGGTTTCCCAAGGGCCCTGTCTCTTCCAGCTTAAAAAAGACATAACTGGGATTGGCGTATAAAATGGCCTCCATTTTATCGGGATGGCGCTCTAAATAATCCTGAATCGCCTGCATGGACATTTTTTCGCGGGAAATTTTGCCTTGCTCAATCAAATCGCGGCCAATACTCCGGTAAGGCCGTCCATTGGAGCCGTGATAATGGACATTGATCGACTTGCCGTCGGCCAAATAAATCCGGCCGGACCCTTGTATGTGTAGAAAAAAGAGGGCAACTGGATCATCCACCCAGGCCAGCACATCGGTAACGCCTTTAAGCGCCTTACCCTGATCAATGGCCTGGCGATCCGGGTAGGGCAAAAACTGGTTGTCCACCATGCGTCCGGTAATTTTCTGACCGGCCCATTTTTCACCAAATTTACCCAGATCAACCCGCACCAGATCCATTGGTAACGTATAGATCGGATAACGGAAGGTGGCATCCTTTTGTAAACGGCCGTTTAAAAACGGCTCATAATAGCCGGTAAAAAGGACCTGCCCATCCGTAGACCTTCCGCCGGCGCGGTAAATAGTGTAATGGGTTTCAAGCCAGCTTTGCAGGGCCTTTGCGGTCGGCTTTGTGGCAATATAGTCCGAAAACCGACTGAGCGACGCAATCACATGTGCCGCGGTAAACCGATCGTCACCAAAAACCAACTCTTTGTCGGGATTCAGTTTTCCTAAATAAATCAAGCTTTCGTTGATGGTGTTAATCAGACCGTCGTAGGCAATATCATCTTCAAAAAGAGGAACGTCTTTTAATGAAACCGCCTCCATGGCCATCGGTGCTGCCACAGGCGGCTTGGAGGCCGGTTTTTCAGACGCGCAGCCCGCTATCATCAGGCCGAAGACAGTTAGTAGAGATATAAATCGGTTCATAGGCTCGCTTAAAGTTATTTTTCAGGATCCGGGGATGGGGTGATCTCCGGATCCACCGCTAACGTACGCGGTCGGTTTTCCAACAGCACCGCATCCTCCAAAGGATCGCTCTTTTGGGTTCGTAGCCCCAGCTCTTTCATTCGTTTGGCTGAAACCAACACCCGTTGGTTAAATGAACCCACCAATCGATTGTACTCAGTGGTACTCTTATCCAGGCTTTTACCCAGTCGTGCCAAGGTATCAAACAGGGTTGCCAGGCGGTCATACAGCTCTTGGCCGATTTCGCCAATCAATTGGGCATTCTCAGCGGCTTTGGCCTGCTGCCACCCCAAGGCGACCGTTTTTAGCAAAGCGATCAATGTGGTGGGAGTGGTCAGCATCACATTTTTGGCCGCAGCGGTTTCCATTAAATCGGGACGCTGATTGAGGGCCGCGGCAAAAAAATTGTCCCCGGGAATAAACATTACCACAAAGTCAGTGGTATCGCTCAAGTGCTGCCAATAGGCTTTTTTGGCCAACAGCTTCACATGGTCCGCAGTCATGCGTGCATGATCCCGTAAATGATCGATTTGTTCGGATTCAACCTCAGTCTCCATCGCCTCCAAAAAAGCAGCCAAAGGAACTTTGGCGTCCACCGCAATCTGACGGCTGTTGGGCAAATGCACAATCATATCCGGCCGCAACACACCGTTTTCGGTTGTAACGGTCGTCTGCTCTGTGAAATCACAGTGTTCGGCCATACCGGCCAGTTCCACCGCCCTTTTCAGTGTCATCTCTCCCCAACGGCCCCGAACATTGGGTACCCGCATCGCCTGGGCCAGTTTGCCGGTCTCTTTTTGGAGGGCCGTTTGGCTCTGAACGAGGCTATCCAGATGACCTTTTAAGCCCACATAGGCCCCTTTTCGGGAAAGCTCCATCTGGTGCATCTGCTCTTCGTATTTGGAAAGGGCCTCCTGCATGGGTCGAACCACTTCCTTGACTGCATCACCCCGCATCTCCAGATCCTTTTCGGCCACATCCATATGCTTTGAAAAAGTCTCTCCGGCCAGATCGAGAAAGCTGCGGCTGTTTTCCCGTAGCGCCTCTGCTGCAAGGGCCTGGTAGGTGTCGGTCAAATTGGTCCGTAAATTTTTAAGTAGGGTTATTTTTTCTTCGGCTGCAACTTGCTCTTGTTCAAGACGGGTGGAAAGCTCGACCCGCTGTGAGACCAAGTCAGTGATCCTTTCAGATAGAGTATCGATTTCCGTCTCTTTTGACTGCAACTCGGATTCCATAACGGATAGCCGCTCAAGACGACTTTCGGCAACCGCCAAGCGGGCCGCTTGATCGGCTAAGGGGCGGGCGGCCCGTAGCCGTGTCACAGCCCAGCCGATGAAGATCCCGATGACGATTCCGCCCAAAAGCCAATAGAGGGTTTCGTCTATTGTCCAGTTGGAGGGAATCCAGCTTGACCAGTTAACCATCATAAAAATGTCAGCTCCGCCTCATTAAATACGTGCCGCTTTATTTTGGTATTTCTATTCCGAGGCCTTGAAATGACCGCTTTTACCACCCTTTTTTTCCAACAACCGTATGGCGGAAAGTACCATCTCTTTATCAACGGCCTTGCACATATCGTAAATGGTCAAACCGGCCACACAAACCGCAGTCAACGCCTCCATCTCCACGCCGGTGGAACCTTTTAAACGGACAGTGGCGGTAATAGCGATGGTGGAGGTTTTTTCATCAGGTTTAAAATCGACCTGGGCATGGGTGATATTGAGGGGATGGCACATGGGAATCAGGCGGCTGGTCTCTTTGGCCGCCATAATCCCGGCGATCCGGGCCGTCTCCAGCACATTTCCTTTGGTGGTGCGGTTTTCCAATATGCGCGTTAACGTTTTCGGCAACATCTGAATGGTTCCGCAGGCAGTTGCCGAACGATCTGTGCTTGCCTTGGGTGTCACATCCACCATTCGGACGTGACCTTTATCGTCAATATGGGTCAAATCGTTCATTATACACTCCTGTTTACTGAGCCGATTCGCAGTGGGTCGTCGCATCAAACAGCGCTACGCGTAGCTAAATCCATGGGTCATTTTCAAAATACTTTATATATCGTTCCGGGCTGAATTGTCCAGATCAGACATTGGCATGAACCCACAAATTGGTGGCACCCACCTATAAAAAAGAACGTTGATACTCATGGCTTTTAATTTTTGCTTGCCGCTTTTGGTATTTGAACCTACAACAGCGCTACAACGCAATCAGCCTTCAAGGATTTCTATTGCAAAGAAAATCTCAAACCGTTTCTGACCAGGCCGCCATCTGGCGAACCTTGGCGGGTGCATTTATCATTAGCTTTTCAGGCGTATATGTGAAGTTGGCCCACGTGGTGCCGTCCGTATCGGCGTTTTACCGGGTTTTTATCGGAGCCATCTGCTTAACCCTGATAACGGTCGTTACAGGCCGACGCGTGTGGCCCGGGGTCAAGAATTTGGGGCTGCTACTTTTAGCCGGTCTTTTTTTCGGCCTCGATCTTTTTGCCTGGCATCGCAGTATTGCCTATGTAGGCCCCGGTTTGGCAACAATCCTGAGTAATTTTCAAGTTCTTTTATTAGCCCTATATGGTATTTTGTTTTACAAGGAACCGTTGACCCCGCGACTCTTTTTGGCAGCACTGATGGCGTTAACCGGTCTATTCCTCATTTTTGGGTTGCAGTGGGACACCTTGGCGGCGGATTACCACAAAGGTGTTTTTTGGGGGTTTGCCACCGCTTTATTTTACGCCGGCTTTCTTCTGACATTAAAGGCCGCTCAATCCAGCAAAGAGGCCCTCAGTCCGGCCGGAAATATCATGTTCACTTCATGGATAGCCGCGCTCTTATTAGGGCTTTATGTTTCATTTAACGATTTTGGTTTTGGAATTCCCGACAGCCAGACGCTGCTTGCGATTCTCGGTTTGGGGATAGTGAGTCAAGTCCTTGGTTGGATTCTCATCACCGGCGCACTGCCACGGGTCAAAACTGCAATTGCCGGATTTATTTTGCTGACGCAACCGACATTTGCTTACGTCTGGGACATTATATTTTTTGATCTGCCGGTAAGCACCATAAACCTTTGCGGCTTTTTTCTGGCCATCGGGGCGATCTATTTAGGTGCTATTTCGGCACCTGATTAACCCGAAAATTTCATGAAACTTTCCCTCTGAGTAAATTTGCATATATTTCAGAAGCTTAGATCGTTGACGCAGTTTCATTGGTATGGTTTACGTTGTTCCTGCTATTTTATAAATAAAGGCAAAATTTCATCCTGACGGACGCACCCTGAATGCGCCCATTGGCTGCGTTATCAAGGGTTTGCGGCATTAAAACAGAGCTGCACCCTTGAATGCCTTGCCAATGAACACATCAGGGGCGTGAAATTTCCGTGTAAAAAAGGTCAAATTTACTCCACGATACCGTTGACCCGTATTGTGGATTGTGTCATAAAACAGTGTCATTATTTTAGGCGGAAAGTGTCGTTTTCGGCAAATTTATTGGACACCCTTTTAACGGAAAAAGGATTATCAATGAGTGATTTTGAACCCAACATCATCGCCTTTTGTTGTGAGTACTGAGGCTATTCCGCAGCGGACCTGGCAGGTTCCATGCGTCTTGAATATCCGGCCAATGTCAAAATTATTCTAGTGCCGTGCACCGGCAAAGTGGATGTCATCCATTTGTTGCGGGCAATCCAAAAAGGGGCTGATGGCGTATACTGTGTCGGTTGCCTGGAAGGCACCTGCCATTACAACGAAGGCAATTATCGATGCCGGGAGCGGGTTGAGCATGTTCGCAACTTGTTAGAGGAGGTCGGCCTGGAGGCGGACCGGGTTCGAATGTATAATCTATCGTCGGGTGAAGGGCCCACGTTCGCCGAGTATGCCAAAGAGATGACCGCGCATATTAAGGAGTTGGGTCCCAATCCGTTAAACAGTTAACACGAAATATTTTTTCCATTTTCTTAAATGAAGAGACGCATCCGCCAACCGCGGGTAACGCTCTTCGAAGCTGAATCAGCCAAGGAGTAGAATATGGCCAACGAAGCAATCAAGTTAGGCGGTAAAAAGAAAAGCATTTTCATGGACGAGGTAAAGAAGCTGCTCCCTGAACAAGGGAACCTCAGCCTTTGCCTTACTTGCGGTGCCTGCTCCTCGGGCTGCCCAGCCACGGGTCTTGAAGGGATGGACCCTCGAAAATTTTTGCGCATGGCAGCCCTGGGGATGGATGATGAGATTATGTCAACCCCGTGGGTCTGGATGTGCAGTATGTGTACCCGCTGCATGTATGTCTGTCCCATGAAAATCAATATCCCCCAGCTGGTATTTAACGCTCGCAAAACCTGGCCGCGGGAGAAACGGCCCAAAGGTATTGTCGGTTCCTGTGATATGGCTTTGCGGAGCGATACTTGCAGTGCCATGGGCGCCAGTGAGGAAGATTTTGAATTTGTGGTCAACGATGTGCTGGAAGAGTATCAGGAATCCCAGCCGGAATTTGCCGAGATGAAAGCGCCGCTGAACAAACAAGGTGCCGAATTCTTCTTAAACCAAAACTCCCGTGAACCGGTCACTGAGCCCGATGAAATGGTGCCGCTATGGAAAATCCTCCATGCCGTGGGTGCTGACTGGACCTATGGAACCAAAGGGTGGGCCGCTGAAAACTACTGCATGTTCATGGCTGATGATAAAAACTGGAAGCATATTGTAGAGGTCAAAAAAAATGCGGTGGAGGACTTAGGGTGTAAGGTCTGGCTCAACACCGAGTGAGGGCACGAACTTTTCGCAGTCCGGTTCGGAATGCAAAAATTCAAGCTTGAAGGTAACTTTGAAATCAAAAGCATCATTCAATACTACGCCCAATGGATTAAAGAGGGCAAACTCAAGGTCAGTTCCGAATGGAACAAGGAGCGCAAGGTCAAATTCACTGTCCAGGATCCGTGCCAGCTGGTGCGTAAAAGCTTTGGCGATCCGGTGGCTGAAGATCTGCGCGATGTCGTCAAAGCAGTGGTGGGTGAAGAAAATTTCATTGATATGCAACCCAACCGCTCCAACAACTATTGCTGCGGCGGCGGCGGCGGTTTCTTGCAATCGGGCATGCCGGATGAACGCCGGAAGTATGGCGAATTTAAGGCCAATCAAATTTTGGCTACCGGCGCCACCTATTGCATCACCCCTTGCCACAATTGCCACGCCCAGGTCCACGATTTGAGCGAGGTTAGAGACCATCCGTGGCAGACGGTTCATCTCTGGACGCTGATTTGCCTCTCCATGGGCATCTTAGGACCCAACGAAAGAGAATACCTGGGTGACGATTTAAAGGACGTCGATGTATTTCATCCGGAATCGTCCATGATGTAATGAACTGTTAATTCTACCAAGTGCCCGGAGGGGACATATGATCGTAGGCAAAAGAAAACCGTTTGATGAAATCAAAGGGATGTTAGAGGGTGCCAATAAAATTCTCACCGTGGGCTGCGGAACCTGTGTAGCGGTCTGCTTGGCCGGTGGTGAAAAAGAGGTGGCCGTACTTAACGCTGAACTGGAAATGGCATGTAAGCTGGATAAGAATCCGGCCGAAATTGACGCCATCACCTTAGAGCGCCAGTGCGATCGGGAATACCTGGCCGAACTGGATAACAAAGTGGGCCAATACGACGTGCTGCTCTCCCTGGCCTGTGGTGTTGGGGTCCAATTTTTAGCCGAACGGTTTCCCGATACACCGGTTTTTCCGGCACTGGACACGTCCGGATTGGCGGTCAACCAGGATGTGGGCTGGTATGAAGAGCGCTGTCGCTCATGCGAGCGATGCGTCTTGGGAATTACCGGCGGTATCTGCCCGGTGACCATGTGCGCCAAAGGGCTCTACAACGGCCCCTGCGGTGGTACCAATAGCGGTAACTGTGAAATCAGCCAGGACCAGCCTTGTGCCTGGTATCAAATTCACGAACGCCTCTCTAAGCAGGGGCGCCTGGATAACATTAAAAAAATTCACCCACCGGCGGAATGGATTGATCAGACACCCAGAACGCTGATGCAGCCGGGGTATAAGAAACCGGAAAAAGACGCATCGTAGTTTTTAACACGTTGTCGTCAAATCTACCGGACAGTGATGCAGTAGAATTTTTCTAGTCACCGCTTTGGGTGGCATTTAAATAACGAAAGAGGGAGCGTTGGTTATGTCCAAAGAATCAAACGGATATAAAGCAGGCAGCCAGCTTGAAAAGATTTTAGCCGCCGGTCACTTTGCCTTTACCGGAGAACTGGGGCCACCCCGGGGAACGGATGTGGAAGAAGTTCGCAAAAAAGCCGGTTTTCTCAAAGGAATGGTTGACTCCGTCAATATTACCGACAACCAGACCGCCGTTGTACGTATGTCCAGCTGGGCGGCATCCTTGATCGCCATTCAAGAAGGTTTAGAGCCTAATTTTCAGATGGTTTGCCGGGACCGTAATCGCTTGGCCATGCAAGGTGATATTTTAGGCGCCTATGCCCATGGTGTGCGTAACATGCTCTGTCTATCGGGCGATCATCAGCAGTTTGGCGACCACCCCAGCGCCAAAGGGGTTTTTGATATCGACTCCATGCAGCTCATTGGCATGGTTAAGCAAATGCGGGATGAAGGTACCTTTTTAAATGGCGCGGAAATTGAGGGTGCGCCTAAACTTTTTATTGGCGCTGCAGCCAACCCCTTTGCCGACCCATTTGAATGGCGTGTTCATCGCCTGGCCAAAAAGATTGAAGCAGGGGTTGATTTTATTCAGACCCAATGCATTTACAACATGGAAAAATTCCGGGAATGGGTTAAACAAGCCAACGACATGGGCCTTACTGAAAAGTGCTATATTCTGGCTGGCGTGACCCCTATGAAAAGTGTCGGCATGGCCAAATATATGAAAAACAAGGTCCCCGGAATGGATGTCCCTGATGACATTATCAAGCGTCTGCAGGGAGCGGAAAAGGGGAAAGTGGCCGCCGAAGGGATCAACATCGCCTGTGAACAGATCGAAGAATTCAAAGAGATGAAGGGTGTCCACGGTGTCCACTTGATGGCCATCGAATGGGAGCACAAAGTCCCTGAAATTGCCGAACAAGCCAAGGTTTTGCCCCGACCGACAGTCGAATAAATTATCGCGTTATATTGAAATAAAATGACCCGGCGCCTTGTATAGGTAGCCGGGTTATTTGATCTGAACGAATACCATACGTAGACTAAACAACCTCCTTTCATAGTCTGTAAATGTGGCCACAATCTTGAGAAATTTTTACATATCAAACAAAGAAAAACTTAAAGGCCTGTTAAACGGCGACCAGGTTCTTTTCTGGGCCGTCACCTTGGGATTTTTGGCCATGGGATTGGGTTCGTCACCGGTCAGTATCACCAGCGGCCTGATGATCTTG
>RCND010001900.1_pt1 | contig 11683 bp, 10 predicted proteins | sample 2041351 | NCBI WGS metagenome assembly RCND01 (sample SAMN09708230, study PRJNA481090) | Marine sediment metagenome, whole genome shotgun sequencing project. | biome: marine sediment; feature: ocean; material: sediment; isolation source: Sewage treatment plant 12B marine sediment (STP12B) ...
CATTCACGAACTTGTTGAAAATCATGAATATCCCGAGAAAATCTGGCGCAAAGCGGCTGATCTTGGGTTTATCGGGATTCACTTTCCCGAAGCCTATTCCGGACAGAATATGGGTGTGTTTGAAAATATTCTGGTGGCCGAAGAGCTGGCCCGGGGCGACAGTACCGTCGGCACCTGCCTGCTCATTGCCGATTTTGCATCGGAACTCATTCTTCATTTCGGCAGCGATGAGCAAAAAGAGAAGTGGCTCCCCAAGGTCGCCGAGGGCGAATGCCTCTCCTGCGGCGCCTTTACCGAAGCCAATCACGGGTCGGCTATTACTTCGGTCGATACCACCGCTGTTCTGGAAGATGACTCCTGGTTGATCAACGGATCTAAAATGTTCATCACCAATGCGGGTCCGTTGGCTGGCTTCTATTCGGTTCTTTGTCAGACGGATGGTGAGGTAACTCCCAGCTATCGGGGGCTGAGTCTCATTTTGGTCGAAGCGGACAATCCAGGCGTATCGGTGCAGGATGTGGGCCATAAAATGGGGATCACCCTCACCTATACAGCTGAAGTGACCTTTAAGGATGTTCGGGTGCCCAAAGCCAATTTAATCGGCAAATTGAACAAAGGGTTTTATCAATTGATGGAGTTTTTTGATGAAAGCCGTATTTTGGTTGCCGCCCAAGCTCTGGGAACCGCTCAAGGTGCCTTTGACCGGGCCCTGGCCTATGTGAAGCAGCGGGAACAGTTCGGCAAAAAGATCGCCCAGTTTCAAGCCACTCAGCATAAATTGGCCGATATGGCTACCAAGATAGAAACAGCACGCCTTCTCACTTATAAATCGGCCTGGAATTTCGATAAAGGCCACATTGACCCGAAATTAACCTCCATGGCCAAAATGTGGGCTGCTCGGGCTGCGGTAGAGGTTTGTGACGAAGCGATCCAGCTATTGGGTGGTTACGGCTATATGGCTGAGTATGAAGTGGAGCGATTTTACCGGGACGCCAAAATCACCGAGCTTTACGAAGGGACACGGGAAATTCAGAAAAATACCATTGCCAGTTATCTAATCGGGAAAATCAAATAGCCGTTTAGTGTTACGCATAAATGAGATTGACTGGTAGTGGTGGAAATTGTCTTACCCCCGGCCGGGGTAGCAGGTACTGACTGCTGACGGTCAGCCAGTTCAAATCTGGGTTGAGTTCGCGCATTTTGCCATCCGCCGGAACCCTGGCCGAATCAGTATGATCGTAACGGGCTTGCAGTATTCCAACACTGTGACTCCGCGTGGACGCGATGGTGTATTTTTTGCGGAAAATCGCAGGAGTCAGATGATGAGTTCCTGCGATCTCTTTGACCTGTTCACTCGTTAAACGTACCAGTACCGATTTCGATGTTCCTTGTTCGGAGAATCGGATCATGGAGCGCGATTCGCTGCTACCCACATATACTGTGGCCATGCAATCGAGTTTTTTGACATACTGGGCGGCGATAATGGCGGCGGTCCGCCGCCCTCCGGACATGGGTGTTAAACCATAGTATTCAAAATATTTCTTCAGACAATTTTCCGCGTACTTATCGCCTTTTTCATAGAGATCTTTAGAGATATAGCGTAAATCCTTGCCCAGCTCTTCTGCTGCATCCATGATGGGCCAATCCACGCGCACATGATAATGGGTCAGGTAGTAACGATCAGCCAGGCGACTGGATGGGTGGCGCTGGATTAGAAGTGCGTAGTCTACCGGAAGCAGGGCTTCCAAAAAAGAAGCGAAGTTGGGCGCGTCGAAAAACTTGGCATTGCGATCAAATTGCAGTGAAAAATCAACACTTTTGGAACGCTTTAAGTTACGAAGCGTTGTCTTATTATGATCAAAAAAATGAATGTACTTTTTATGGGTTGGTAAAATAACATCTTCGGTAAAAATTACCAGAAAGGTGTTGTGTCTTTTGTACTCTTTATCCGGTGTACGGGCACGTGGCTTCAGTTCTTTTTTTTCAACAAAAGGGTACCCTTCGGTTGACTCTTTGAAATTGTGATAAGATGCCACTAAAGAGTGGTTTAACAGCTGCTGATCCAGGGTATCCCGTAACAATTCATAATAGGATCGCCGGATTCGATTGGCCATGCTCAATGTTTCCCGATGGTGCTTTAGAACCATACAAGTATCTCTCCCAAACACACAACTTTCACAGATTAGTTTCTAATATACCGCTCGGGTTTTTCATAATCAGTAAGCTGCTCCTAGGGCTGCTACTGCTACCAAGGGCTTACCCTCCATCAAGGTTAAAAAAGCGCCGCCACCGGTTGAAAGATAGGTAAAATCGGCGCTCCGACCCGAGCGATTAACAGCCGCCACCGTATCGCCGCCACCCACGATGGTCAGCGCATTCATATCAGCAATGGCGTTGGCAACCCCAAAAGTCCCTTGATCAAAAGGCATGGTCTCAAAGACCCCCATGGGGCCGTTCCAGATAACAGTTTGAGCCGGGGCCAGCTTTTCGGCAAACAGCGCAACCGTCGCCGGGCCAATATCCAAGGCCATGAACTGAGGCGGGACCTCATTTGTCGAACAGATCTGTGATGGCACCTCCGCTTTCAATTCGGCCGCTGCAATAACATCGATCGGCAAAAAACAATCAACCCCCTCTTCCTTGGCTTTGGCCAAGACGTCGCCAGCTGTTTTAATCAAGTCCGGTTCCAGCAGTGAGCGGCCCATATCAGCCCCCTGGGCTGCTAAAAATGTGTTGGCCATGGCCCCGCCGATAAAGATAAGATCTACCTTTTCGATCAGGTTTTCAAGGGCTTTTAATTTACTGGATACTTTGGCACCGCCCACAACAGCGGCAACAGGGCGAGCCGGATTCTCGTTCACCCTGGCAAAGGTCTCCAACTCTTGTTGTAGTAAAAACCCGGCTGTCTTACACGAAACGTACCGGGTAATGGCTGAGACCGACGCATTGGCCCTGTGGCACACGGCAAATGCGTCGTTGACATAGACATCACACAAAGATGCCAACTGTTGGGCAAAGTCATCGCCATCGGCCTGTTCAGCAGCATGAAAGCGCAAATTCTCCAACACCACAATATCGCCCGTTTCCATTTGCGCAACTTGCTCTTCAACGACGGTGCCGACAGACTCCTTAGCCATGGTCACTTTGCGTTCCAGCAGCTTTTCAAGATGTGCCGCCACAGGTTTCAAACTATACTTGGGGGTTACAATCCCTTTAGGCCGACCCAAGTGAGAAGCAATGATCAGCTTCCCGCCCTGTTCAAGGATGTACTGCAAGGTCGGCAGTGCCGCCTCCATACGGGCGTCTTCGGCCACACCACCGGCTCCATCCAGGGGCACATTAAAATCAACCCGGACAAGTACCCGTTTATCTTTTAAATCGATCTCTTTAAGCTTTTGCATTGCTTCTTTCCTATGGTGCTTTAATAAGTTTTACGCTTTTTTCTTCTTTGTGGTCTGTTTCGCTAATGTCTTTCGTTTTGCCCAGCGCTCTAAAAAGCCGGAAACACCCGATTCGTAAGCCCGATCCACCATTTCTTCTTTTACTTTAACTCCATCATCACCGGCCATGGCCGTTTTTAAACACTCAACCTTACAGTAGCAAACCACACACCGCTCCGGCGAATGACGCAGCCCATCTGTACCTTTGGGAAAGACCTCATCTAAACAGGCAAAGCATCGCGGTCGCGTATTATTTAGGGCGTCAAAATCACGTGACATGGCGGTCAAACTTTCGATTGAGTTCTCGAATAATTCCCTCGTCGGCAAAACTATAGTGTTGTTGGTCGCCGATAATGAAATGATCGTGTAGGGTCACATCCATGATGCGGCAGGCGTAGAGGAGTTTTTGCGTAAGCGCCCGGTCCGCCGAAGATGGCGCAGGATCCCCTGATGGATGGTTATGGGCCACAATCAGGGCGACCGCATGATGTTTCAAGGCTAAGCGGACTACTTCGCGAGGATAGACGGCGCTCATGGTCAACGTTCCTTCAAAAAGTGTTTCACTGGTAATCAGCCGATTTTTGGCATCCAACAGGAGCACTTTGAAAACTTCCCGGGTCAACCCAGTCATGGTTCCGTAGAGATAGTCCGAGAGGGTTTTTGTATCACTGATCACAACCCGTTCCTGGAGCCGGCTGGCCAGATAGCGCTGGGTCACCGCTTTGATCAAGGGGATGGGTAAAGCGGACTTTTCTCCCAAACCATCAATGGCCGCTAACTCTTCCACGGAAGCGTCCATGACGCCCTGTAAGGTTCTAAAACGCTCCATCGCCGCTTTGGCCATGGGTTTGCAGTCTTTGCGCGCGACAGAAAGAGTCAAGAGCAGTTCAAGCACTTCATAGTCGTGAAACCCATCCAACCCGGATGCTAAAAACCGCTCCCGAAGCCGTTGACGGTGTCCGGCAGGGCCCAAGGGGCGAGACTTTTGGGAATCCGATTTTCGCATAGCTCTATTCAATATTCCGGATCAACAAACCACAACAATGCGATAGATAGATATTTTCACACCGCCATCAAACTTCATCAAACTCATACTTCAGATCCCGTGTCATTAGGCCTTGCAACGCCTTAAGAGGAGACAAGTCTTCGTATAGAACCTTGTAAATAGCATGGCAGATGGGCATTTCAACATCAAGTTTACGGGACAGATTGTAAACCGACTTGGCTGTTTTCACCCCTTCGGCCACCATACGCATATCCGCCAAAATCGCTTCCAGGGTTTCGCCCTGGCCGATGCGTTTTCCCACCGTGTGGTTACGGCTCAAATCGCCTGTACAGGTTAAGATGAGATCACCCATTCCCGCCAACCCGGTAAAGGTGCGAGGGTCAGCATTCATCTTCAATCCCAGTCGCCGAATTTCCGTTTGACCTCGGGTGATCAGGGCCGCACGCGTGTTTAACCCTAGAGCCAAGCCGTCGATAATCCCCGCGGCCAAGGCAATCACATTTTTTACGGCACCCCCCAGTTCAACCCCAATGACGTCATCATTCGTGTAGGCCCTGAATTGTGGTGTTGAAAAGACCGCCTGAACCTTCTGAGCGGTATCCAGGCTCGATGAAGCAACGCTGACGGCTGTCGGTAGACCGGCCACCACCTCTTTGGCAAAACTGGGGCCTGAAAGCACGGCGATTTGGCGCTCATTTAAGGTGGGGATCACATCTTTAAAAACCTGGGACATCGTCAGAAATGTCTCGTTCTCGATACCCTTTGAAGCAGAAACAAGAATGGCGTTGTCCCCGAGAAACGACGCGAAATTATGGGTCACCGATCGGACCAGATGAGACGGTACCACATTTAGAATCAGATCTTTTCCGCGTACCACCTGTTCGAGATTACCGATGGGTGCAAGTCGATCGGAAAGCTTGGCTCCGGGCAGATAAAGCGAGTTTTCACGGGTCTGACGGATCCCTTCAATGAGTTCCGATTCATAGACCCAAAGATCAATGGCGTACCCTTTATCAGCTAATAAATTGGCTAAAGCCGTTCCCCAGCTTCCGGCCCCCACAACACCGATACGCATTGCCAATTCATTTGACCGATCTGCCATTACACCTCCTCAGCGTCATCCTCAGCGTCATCCTCAGCGTCATCGGCCTCTTCTTTTTCAGCCAAACGAACAGCTCCGACCACCAGTTCTCCAGGCTCCATATTAATCAACCGCACACCTTGGGTGTTGCGACTGATCACACTGGTGCCTTCAATGGGCATTCGGATAATTTTGCCATTGTCGGTCATGAGCATTAAATCATCATCCTGACCCACCAGTAAAATTCCAACCACCTTGCCGTTACGCTCAGTTGTTTTGATGGTAATCACGCCCTTGCCGCCGCGCTTACGGATGGGATATTCATCAATTTCCGTTCGTTTGCCGTAACCATTTTCAGTAATGGTAAAAACGGTTTGACCATGGCTAAGGACCTCCATGGCAACCAATTGGTCGTCTTTTTCCATTCGCATGCCGATGACCCCTTTGGAGACACGCCCCATGGGCCGCACATCCGTTTCATGAAAACGAATCGACTTCCCATTAGCCGCTCCCAAAAAGACATTAAAGGTGCCATCGGTCAACCGTACGGCAATCAATTCATCGCCCGGATTCAACCCCAGGGCAATAATACCCCCCTGTCGGATATGGCTATAGGCCATCAAGTCGGTCTTCTTCACCAGCCCTTTACGCGTTGCCATGAGAATATGCTGGCCCGGTTCAAACTTTTTCACCGCCAGAATCGTGGCCAACCGCTCATCCTTTTCAAGATTGAGCAGGTTAACAACAGCCTTGCCTTTGCTGGTACGGCCCGCCTGGGGAATTTCGTATACCTTACGCCAATAGACTTTTCCAGAATTGGTAAAAAACATAAAGGTATGATGGGTAGAGGCGACAAAAACGTTTTCCACGAAATCATCATTTTTGGTGCCCATCCCGGTTTTACCGCGACCACCCCGGCGCTGGTTCTGATAGAGCGATATGGGTGTCCGTTTGAGGTACCCATTTTTAGAGATCGTCACCACCATATCTTCTTCCACAATCATGTCTTCAATGGTGATTTCCCGGGTTTCTGTTATGATTTCCGTTCGCCGTCCATCGCTAAAATTATCGTTAATTTCGGAAAGCTCATCTTTGATAATATTGAGAACCAGTCGCTCATTGGACAGGATTTCACGGTAGCGGGAAATATCTTTTAAAATCTGGGTATACTCTTCAACGATCTTATCGCGCTCCAGCCCGGTGAGCCGCTGTAGGCGCATATCTAAAATGGCCTGAGCCTGGATTTCGCTTAACCCAAACCGTTCTATCAGGCCGCTTTTGGCCTCCGGCGGGGTTTTAGACGCGCGAATCAGGGCGACCACCTCGTCGAGGTTGTCCAGGGCTGTTTTAAGACCCTCTAAAATATGGGCCCGCGCTTCGGCTTTACGCAATTCGAACCGGGTGCGCCGCAAAACCACTTCTTTGCGATGTCGGAGAAAGTGATCAAGAATCGTCTTTAAATCCATCAACTCCGGACGATTACCCGCCACAGCCAGTAGAATCACCCCAAAGCTGGTTTCCATGCGGGTATGTTTGTAGAGCTGATTGATGGTCACTTGGGCGATCTGGCCCTTTTTGAGTCCAATGGCAATGCGCATCCCTTCACGGTCGGACTCATCCCGAACAAACTTCACCCCTTCAATCGATTTGTGGCGTACCAGCGCGGCGATTTTCTCAATCAACGTCGCCTTGTTCACCATGTACGGCAACTCGGTCACCACAACGGTTTCATAGCCGGTACGTTTATCTTTTTCAATCAACGCCCGCGCCCGCACCCGAATAACACCCCGGCCGGTTTTGTAGGCTTTATGAATCCCTTCAACGCCGTAAATCATGCCCGCAGTGGGGAAATCAGGGCCGGGGATCACCTCGATCAACTCGTCGATGGTCACATCCGGGTTGTCGATTAAAAGCGTGATGGCGTCGATCACTTCACCCAAGTTATGGGGCGGAATGTTGGTGGCCATCCCAACGGCAATCCCCGAAGATCCGTTGACCAGAAGTGACGGTAAGCGGCTCGGCATTACCACCGGCTCGCTCATGGACTCATCGTAGTTGGGCGTAAAATCAACGGTATCTTTATCCAGATCGGCCAGCATCTCATGCGCCAGTTTTGACATACGGACTTCGGTATAGCGCATGGCAGCCGGCGGATCACCGTCAACCGAGCCAAAGTTGCCCTGCCCGTCAACCATCGGATAGCGCAACGAAAAATCCTGAGCCATCCGGACAATGGTGTCGTAAACCGCCGTATCGCCATGGGGATGATACTTACCAATCACATCACCGACGATGCGAGCCGATTTCTTGTAGGGCTTATTCCAGTCATTTTTGAGTTCCAGCATGGCAAAGAGAACTCGGCGATGAACCGGCTTCAGACCGTCACGCACATCCGGCAAGGCCCGGCCCACAATGACGCTCATAGCGTAATCCAGGTAGGATTTACGCATTTCACTTTCAATACTGATTTCAGGGAAGAATTCGTTTTGCATCCGGATTAAATTTCGCTTTCATAAGTAGGTGTAAGTAGCGCTTTTCTTCTGATTTAGCACAGTCGTTGTCAATCGTCTCGATGAGACCGGCAAGTCAAGCTACCGGACGGGTCAAGGCGGCAACAATCATTTCGTCTGGGATTATTTAAAGGGCAGAGATCACAATCCATCACCCTCTAAATCAATTACCGAGCGGCGAAAATGGCCCCAATGGCCACCAGCAAAATTGCCTCATAAATAAAGATAGCCTGCATCGATCCGGATAAATGGTAAACAATACCGCCACCAACAATGGCCGGGACCCCACAAAAAACCAACATTCCTAATTTTCTGGCAATATCCATAATGCCCTTTCTTGTCATTCTTCAGGTTCAATATTTATGATTTCAGATTAAACTGTTTCCACAATCATGGCCATGCCCATTCCACCACCGATACACATGGTGAAGAGGCCGGTGGCATACCCTTTGCGCTGCATCTGATGCATCCCCGAAACCATCTGACGAGCACCGGTGCACCCAATGGGATGACCCAAAGAGATGCCGCTACCCAGTTCGTTGGGTCTGTCCGTGGTAATATTCAGCTCGCGCATGCAGGCAATGGCCTGGGCCGCAAAGGCTTCATTCAGTTCGATTAAATCGATGTCGGCCATGGTCATCCCCGCCATTTTAAACGCTTTATTCACCGCCGGGACCGGCCCTAAGCCCATAAAGGCAGGATCAAGCCCACCCGATGCAAAGGACTTAACCTTTACAATGGGCGTCAAACCCAATTCCTTGGCACGGTCCGCCGACATGAGCAATACCGCTGCCGCCGCATCATTAATCCCGGAAGAGTTCCCTGCTGTGACCGACCCCTCTTTTTTAAAGGCAGGACGCAGTTTACCCATCTTTTCCAATGTTGTATCCATGGGCCGCTCGTCCTTTTCAAAAACCACCTCCCCCTTACGGGTGCGGATTTTAATGGGGACGATCTCTTTAGCAAAGGTACCGTCGTTTACCGCTGCAAACGCTCTTTGATGGCTGAGAACACCCAACTCATCCTGCTCCTGGCGGCTGATATCATAAAGCGATGCAATATTTTCTGCTGTCTGGCCCATATGGTAGCCGTAGAAGATTTCGTACAGACCGTCAAAAACCATCAGATCGTAGACATCCCCCACACCCGTTAATTCCATGCGATGGCCCCAACGTGCTTTGGGCAGCGCCATGGGCGTCTGGCTCATATTTTCCTGACCACCGGCCACAACCGCATCGGCCTGGCCGGTCATAATCGACTGGGCGCCCAGTGCAATGGCTTTAAGACCTGAGCCGCAAACTTTATTAAGGGTAAAAGCGGGGGTTTCCACCGGCATCCCTGCTGCGACCATGGCCTGTCGGGCTGGATTTTGGCCCTGGGCCGCCTGAAGGACATTACCCATAATCACTTCATCTACAGCCACCGGAGTTGCATTGGTATCCCAGGTTTGTTGATCAGACAGATTAACCGCATCCCGGCCCGCAAGCGCTTTTGGCGCCATGGACACATCAGCCGGCCCAACGGTCGGCCTTAAACCAGCCCGTTCAAAAAGGTCATGAATCACAGCAGCACCGAGATCAACAACCGGAACGGACTTTAACCCTCCGCCAAAGTTGCCAATTGCCGTTCGGCACCCACTGACAATTACAGCTTCTTGCATTCTTTTCCCCCACTAAATCAGCATTTATCTTTAACTGGAGAAATATAGCACAATACCCCAAAATAGGTCAATGAAAATTGGCGGTAAACGCTCTATTTACAGCTATTGACTTATCACCCAGACCCCTTTAAATTGACGACGGATTTCAACCATTTAATTCATGACGGGAGGCACCATGTCGCACCACCATGATCATGCCCATGACCATTCTCACGATCACTCCCATGATCATGCCCACGAGATGCCTTTTGAGGAAAAAATCAAGCGTCTTTTGGAGCATTGGCAAAGCCACAACAACGATCATATTGACACCTACCGTAAATGGGCGGTCACCTGTGAGGACGAAGGGTTTTCACAATTAAAACCACATTTCGATAAAATTGCCGAGCTGACCAATGCCATCGGTGATGAAATCAACACTGCTTTAAGCAAAATAGCCTAATTTCAAAGAAGTACGGACCTAGCAAAGGAGCTACACCACCATGGGCGGATTTTTTGGCGTCACTTCAAAAACCGATTGTGTTACCGATCTATTTTACGGTACGGACTACCACTCTCACCTTGGTACTAAGCGCGGCGGCATGGCGGTCAAAAACGACCAGGGCTTTAACCGTTCTATTCACAACATCGAAAGCAATTATTTTCGGGCCAAATTTGAGGAGGAACTGTCTGATTTTCACGGCCAAAATGGTATCGGGATCATCAGCGATACGGAACCTCAACCGTTGATTGTCGGTTCCCATCTGGGCGCCTTCGGTATTGTCACCGTGGGTCGCATCAATAATATTGAAAAACTGATTGACCGCGCCCATGGCAAACGCCAGCACTTTTCCGAAACCACGGGAACCGGTGAGACCAATCCCACTGAAATCGTGGCCATGTTGATTTGTGAAGAGGACTCTTTTGTAACCGGCCTTTCCAAAGCCCAGAAGCTGATTCAAGGTTCCTGCTCGATCCTGTTACTCACAGACGAGGGCCTTTTTGCGGCACGGGACCGCCTGGGACGAACACCCATCGTGATTGGTGAAAAAGCGGATGGGTATGCGGCCGCTTCGGAAAGCTGCGCCTTTTTAAATCTGGGCTACGAAATCGAACGTTTTTTGGGGCCTGGTGAGATTGTCCGCCTTACGCCCGAAGGAGTTGAACAGGTAAAAGAACCGGGTGACCAGATGCAGGTCTGCTCTTTTTTGTGGGTCTATTACGGGTATCCCGCCTCAGACTACGAGGATATCAATGTCGAACTGACCCGTAATCGCTGCGGAGCGGCTTTAGCAGATAATGACGCCCTTGAGATCGACTGCGTAGCCGGCATCCCCGATTCAGGTATCGGTCATGCCATCGGTTACGCCAACCGGAAAAAGATCCCCTATATTCGACCCTTTGTGAAGTACACCCCCACCTGGCCCCGTAGTTTTATGCCCCAAAATCAAAAGATGCGTGATCTGGTGGCTCAGATGAAACTGATCCCGATCCGCAAACTGATTGAAGGAAAACGGATCCTCTTTTGCGAAGATTCCATTGTACGGGGAACTCAGCTCAAGGATAATGTCCAGATCCTTTTCGACATGGGCGCCAAAGAGGTACATATGCGACCGGCCTGCCCGACCTTGGTCTATCCCTGTGATTTCTTAAATTTTTCCACCTCTCGCTCCACCCTCGATTTGGCCGGACGCAAGGCAATCAACGAGTTTGAAGGCGGTAAGGAAACTAACCTTAAAGAGTATGCCACCGCCGACAGCGAGGCCAACAAACGGATGGTGAACGCCATTGGCCAACAGTTGCGGCTCACCTCGCTGAAGTACCAGCGCCTCAACGATCTGGTTACCGCCATCGGGATGCCCAAAGAGAAGCTCTGCACTCACTGTTGGGACGAGTCGAGTTACTTTTGATGATATCGTAAAGTCCCTTCTACGGCGTTGTTGTGGTTTTCCAGACTCTCAACATACTACAGGTGTCGTTTCGATCCTGAAAAACCACAACGCCTTG
>RCND010001901.1_pt1 | contig 11681 bp, 6 predicted proteins | sample 2041351 | NCBI WGS metagenome assembly RCND01 (sample SAMN09708230, study PRJNA481090) | Marine sediment metagenome, whole genome shotgun sequencing project. | biome: marine sediment; feature: ocean; material: sediment; isolation source: Sewage treatment plant 12B marine sediment (STP12B) ...
GGTGAGCTTCCTGTAAGAGGATTGGCTTGATCCTCCTGGCAAAGGGTCTGGTCGGAGGACGTGATGCTGTTGTTGGTAATGACGGGAACATTCAGAATCTCTACAAAGGCACTGGTATCCTTGCAGGCATCATCATTTCCCGAGAGCACAATCCTTCTGATATAAGTGGTCTGACTCAAGGCCGGACTCTGATAGCTGAGGGCTGTTTCGCCCGGGATCAGTGAACCCATCAGTCCGGGATCAGTGGAAGTCAGCCACTGGTAACGCAGATCATCCTGATCCCCGTCGGAGGGTGCGAGACCATCAATCAGGTCAGGAATGGTGTTGACGCAGATGGTATCAAAGGGGGTAATATCATTTCCGGTGAGGGTTTCAAACACCCTTACACGTTCTACATTGGATGTGTCGATGCAGACCCCTGCATAGGCAATTCTTCGGTAATCCGTCGATGTGACCAGGTCACTTGCCTGGTAGGTGGGCTCTGCTAATCTGAGGGTGAGATCAGAATAGGAGCTGGAATCATCTGGGAAATGTTGCCATTTATAGATGAAGGTCCCTCCGGTGGGTCCACCTCCTATGGTGGCTGCTGAAACAAAAAGTTCCGGTGCATTCCCCGAGCAAACCGTATCATTAGCTGCAATGGCATTGCCTGTAATTTCGGGATGAACATATACAGCGATACGGAAGCTGGTATCGGCTGGCAGGACTCCTGAAGTAACGACTCTTCGGAAATAGGTGGTATCTGAAAGTGGTCCGGGGTCATAGTTCTGTTCATCGCTTATCCCGGGGGCAATATCCCAGGAAGTCTGATTTTTGGAGCTATCTATCCACTGATAGCTGTATGACCCGGGTCCATCACCACCTTTTGGTGCGGATGCCACAATCATTTCAGGATCCTGATCGCTGCAAACCGTAAATTCAGAAGGAACCGGATTAAACAGAAACCCCCGCAGAGGAGCAATCAGATCATCCTGCTGAAAGGGCTCTCTGGGTGATTCCAAAGGGGCATATGGCGGAGCAGAAATATATACGCCATTGCTACCTGTTGAGAAGTCAGGTACTACACCAGGATGAGTATCTCCTGCCAGCCAGTAGATACCTCCACCACCAGCACCACCCATACCGGTGGTATCAGATCCGTTAGTACTGCCTCCATCTCCCCCCGCTGCGGAAAGATTTAGTATGCCCTGATAACCTGCCACATCCAGAATGATGCAACCACCGCCACCTCCTCCGGCTCCGGCCCCATCCACGGGCAGACCCGAAACATCTTCTCCATTGGCCAGGATAGCATGTCCATTCCCCACAATAGTATCAGCTATAATTACCACAATACCTCCCCCATTACTTCCATCTGAGCTGGTAGTTGTGGCTGTGTTTATTCCACTTCCACCACCACCGCCAAAGAAAATGCGGTCTGTGCGGTCTGTATTAGTATTTATATAGTACCATCCGTTTCGGCCCAGATCAAAACCACCCGTTCCGCCAGTAAGCGAATCTCCGGGGCTGCATAAGGTGGACTGCTCTCCACCCTGCACTCCAGCCGAGTAGTTGGAGCCTCCACCCCCACCTGCCAGCAGCCCATTACCGCCGCCACCACCATTAATGCTGGAGCCCTTTCCCCGATAAAAATGAAAAGTTGTATCGGTGATCCCTTCGCCTTTTAAACCGGCCCATACAGGCTCATTCAGGTAAAAATATTGCATGGTATCTCCATCTAAACAGCCAAGCCCATACTCTGTATCCATACTACCAGGAGCACCTTTGAATCCATCTCCGGTAACATTAATATTCCCATCCAGCCTGAGTACCCCATGGGCAAAGAGGGCCACAACGCCCCCAGTTCCGGTCACAGGATTCCATGAAGGAGCTGAAAGCCCGGCGGGAGTCACTTCGGCATTGCGGAAGGACCGAACCCTTATCAACTGAGCCATCTCCCCGTCACCCATAGGTTTGATACCTGGTATTCCTGCGGCATCCAGTGAGGTATTAAGCACTATTGTATTGCCAATCACCTCTTCAATTAATAAAAAGGCATATCTTCCAGTATTCCTTGGATTCTGTGCATCTTCACCTGGGGAAGAAGGCCCATCAAAAATAGTAGTAACCTCAGCCCCTTTCACACAATGAAGCATTACCGTATCACCTACGGAGAAAGCCGCTGCACTGGCCACCACCACCGAATCCAGGTTGTTATTGTCTTCGCTAAGAATGCTTGTAACAGAAGTATAATCGTTGATGACCCCGCTAATTGGAGTATATGACTGCGAATGAGCCTGCTGAAAAGCAAAGCCCATTAACAAAACAACCAGGTATATGGTTCTTTTTAAGATCAAGTCAGGGTTTCTATGGCAATCAAATCGAAATATAATAAAAAATTTAGATGAATCTTATCTTTTTTCTACTGATTCAGGGAGCTCCACGTGGAAGGTGGTTCCCTGATGTAGAACCGTATCGTACCAGATTCGTCCCCCCAGGGACCTGATAATATTATAGGTGATGGCCAGACCCATTCCCATGCCCCCCGACTTGGTTGTGAAGTTGGGCTGGAACAACTTATCCCTTATCTCCTCTGGAATTCCTTTCCCATTGTCACTAACGGATATTTTCACCATCCTGTTTGAATCGGTTTGCAATCTGATCCTGATAACTCCCTCTCTCCCCTCGGGGATGGATTGAAGTCCGTTCTTCACCAGATTGATAAAAACCCGCATCAATTGCTCCTTATCAGCAATTACATATACCTTTTGATGGTCTCCTAACTCAATATGTATCTTCGCTCTGTCGCTGCTTTCGAAAAGTTGCTGCAGGCTGCTCAGCTTGGGTACCAGATTGATTCTGATGTTTCTGGCACTGGGCATTTTGGCAAAATCTGAAAACTCACGGGCAATGGCAGAGAGCGAATCGATCTGCTCAATAAGCGTGGCTGAGATCCGGTTCACCATCTCCGGATCATCCTTGCCTTCTGCAATAGTGCGTTGAAGATGTTGCACATTGAGCTTCATAGGCGTCAGAGGATTCTTGATTTCATGGGCTATCTGCTTGGCCATCTCACGCCAGGCCGATTCGCGTTCCGATTGGGCCAGCAATCCGGCACTCCGCTCCAGCTCCTGCACCATATAATTATACTCCTCCACCAATCCCCTGATCTCGTCGTTACGCTCATACTGGATCATTTCATTTTTCTGACCCAGGCTAACCTTGGCAATGCGATTCTGAATAATCCTTAGAGGTTGGGTAATCCGGTCAGCCAGAAATACGCTCATCAGAAGAATTAGCAGAATCAATATCATATATACATTGATAATAGCGACCACCAGGTTGGTCACATCCCTGGCCAGAGCTCCCGACTGGGTAAAATAGGGCAGATTCAAATAGGCCAGAAACTCATTCTCACTGTTCATCAGGGGCACATAGGCTGACAAATATTTCAACCTTCCAATATGTTCATTATGAATATATTCGGAAACATTTTCCTGGTATAGATTTTCGTAAACCAGGCGGTTCATCCTGGGACTGAGCAACTGCCTGTCAAAGACTTCCGAACGAGAGGTGGCCAGCAGGTTTCCCTCCTGGTTATAGAGATTGATATCCGTATAAAATACATTGGAAAACTTCCGCAACAACTCATCCAGGTTGTAATAGCTTTCGGATGACCAGTTTTCCAAATCCTCTTCAAATTCCAGTTTATGAACCAGCTCGATATACACAGAACGCATGGTATTTCTCAGGTTATCATTTTGCTCAACCCGGTACTGCTGAATAATAAAATAAATGGTTCCTGAACAGATCAACACAAAAGCGAGAAAAAGAATTCCCACCAGTGAGTTCTGGATCCTGTTTTTAAAACTCCAGTTTAAGGAAGGCCGCTTACGAATGGTAATAATCCAATAGCCCAGTGCCGCCATCAAAAAGTTGAAAGCAAAAATATAGGAGAAGAAAATCAGGTAATCTATCAGGGTAATGGATGGGCTCCCCACAATAATGGTATTCAGATCATCCACATTGTAGATGCTGTGATCGTAACCATTGAGGGTGAGGGTTTCAAACTCATACTCTCTGCTGGTGTATTGACTACATGTGGTTCTGTATGGAAAATCGCCGTTCTGGGTAAAAAGTTCACCCCCATTATACCGTGCATATGAGAAACGGGAACTTGTAAATGAGCTGTAGTTGTCATCCAGCAATAACTCAGGGTAGCCCAGTTCTTCAGAAAATATCTTTGAGTTTAGCTCAATATAGACCCTGTATTCGCTATCGGCACGATAATATGGGATCACTGCCAGGTAGGAAATCCGTCCATTCAGATTGTCCAGAAAATAGAAATCACTACCAGGGACCTCAATACCGTTCTCCTGGATCATCTCATTGAAGAAGGTATAGCAGTGTTCCCAGATATCATCTGGAGGTTCCAGATAAACGTTATGATCGGGCCTGCAAACTGTTACCTGCAGTTCATATTTACTCCAGTATCCCGACAGGTAATTCCGACGTAACCTACTAACCACCTGGTCGATGTCGATATAATCCTGATTCAGGTAGTGTGTAAATACCGAATCATTTCGCAGGTCCATAGACACTTCACTAAAGAGCATTTCAGCTACCGGGTCATGCTCCGAGCTAAGTTTCACCAGCTCCACCTCCCGTTGACGTTCAATTTTTATGCGGTTATTCTCCTGAAGCCGGTAGGTCATAAAAAGTGAAATAAAAAGAACCAGGAGGGTAAAGCGTGAGAAGGGAATTCGCCCTGACTGTTGGTATCTGATGTAGAGCTGTCCGCTCAATAAAAACAGGAGGGCGATCCAACCGGGCCAGGAGCTCTGCATACCCGGAAATAACAAAGCTCCCAGGAAAATCACGGAGATTGTTACTGAACCATATAAGAGGGGTCTCCAGGGGGTTCCCTTTAGCAGAACGATGGCTTTGTCGAGGGTCAGTCCAAGTATGAGAAACCAGATAATGATCACGGATAAGCCCACCACCGTATTTCCGGTAAAGGAGGTTACCCGGTGGGCCTCGAAAGAGATGCTTGAGTCCAGTATCAGGATGCGAATCAACTGTTCTATTACCAGGAAAAGTAAGGCAGCAACTATAAAAAGCAATGTGGCAGTTCCTCTTCTCCAGCGTTCCGATTGAATCTCCTCCAGATTTCCAAAACGGTAATAAAGTCCGCACAGAAACAGGGAAGCTGCAGAACTTATCAGCAGGGCGCCCAGGGAGGGGAAGAGGCGACTGGCAAATATTCCAGGCTGGAACAAATCTATATCGGTAAGCATGGCCGGAAAGGAGTATTGGAAAAGAGCCACAACACCTCCTGCAATGAGTATCGTTATCAGACCGAGCCAAAGGTATCTGGCTCTCCCCGTGGTACGCTTTAAAACAGAACAGCATCCTACAAAAAAGAGGAGCAGCGAGATCAGCAAACTGGATACAACCAGCACCTTCAATCCTGTGGATCTGGGTTCTGCCTCTGAGAAATCCAGAGAAAAAAGATAGTCCCCGGCTTCATTATAGACCGGTTCGGTCCCCTCGGCCTCAAAAAACTCAATGTCCACTGTAGGACTAAGTTTGAAATCATGCTGGTAGCCGTTTATTAAGAATTCATTTTGGGAAGGATAATTGGTCTTCACCTCGATCATCCCAACCAGGATTCCCTTTCCAAAAGGCTGGATAACAGTAATGTAATAAGCATTTCTCAGAGAGACAAAAGGTCTGTTCATGCGTGGTCTCCATCGCTCAGCCACTGGTACTGTGTGATCGGACCAGTATTTCAGGACTCCCTGGTCGTAATAAAAAATAAACATTCCATCCCTGGTTGCCAATTCCTGGTACTCCATAGATTTCTTGTCAAGCAAGGCGGTGGGAGTATCACTTTTAAGTTGTGCTTCCAACTCCCTGAACTCTTCCTTCAACATGCGCTCCTTCTTGTGCAGGGTCTTTTCAAACTTCAGCTTATCTTTCAGAGTATAACTTCCCTCCCTTAAGAGCGCAGCGGAAATAATCCCGACCACCAATAAAATTGAGGCTGCAAGCAGCAGGATAAACCTGGGGTATGTGACTTGATCAGGCATGATGATAAGGTTCTCCTTTTAAAATAGTGTAGGCCCTGTATAGTTGTTCCATAAAAATCAAGCGAACCAGCTGGTGGGAGAAGGTCAGTTTTGAGAGGGAGATTCGGGCATCGGCCCTCTTGTATACCTCTTCTGAGAAGCCATAGGGTCCACCTATTACAAAAAGAAGGTGGTTCACCCTGCCCTCCAGTCCATTCAGGTACTTGGCAAAAGAGATGGAGTGGAACTCCTGGCCACGCTCATCCAGGAGGATCACATAATCGCCGGGCTTCAGGCGCTTCAACAACAACTTTCCTTCCTTGTCCTGCACCTCCTTCATGGTCATATTCCGGGTGTTTTTCAGATCGGGCAAGGTCTCAATCTGGAAGGGAACATACCTGACTACCCGCTTCCTGAAAAGCTCCACACCCTCTCTGATAAAAGGATCCTTTGTTTTTCCGCTTTCAATGAGTGTAATGCGCATAAAGGATAAATCGACAGGTTTTTCGTATCTTGCAAGGGACCATTAAATTGGCCCAATAGTTGCGGTTAGATACAAACATACTTGATATTTAGATAAAGTGAAACAGAGGATATTAACTATTTTATTGATGAGCATCCTGGTTCTCCCACAAGTTTTGAGCCAGACTGTTCCGGCCGGACTCTCTGATGCCTTTGCTAAAGGAGATGCCAATGCCATATCAGCCTGGTTCCATCAGAGCCTGGAGATGTCAATTTTAGAAGAGGAGTATGAAACCAGTAAGAATCAGGCATCCAGAATTCTGGAGAGTTTCTTTAAGTCTCATAAGCCCTCCGGATTTAGCGTCTCTTTTGAAGGAACCAAGGAGCAATCCAAATATGCCATAGGAACCCTGACTACATCAAATGGAAACTTCAGGGTCAACATGTTCTTTCTCAGCAAGGAGGGAAAGCGCCTGATTTACTATCTGAGCATAGAAAAAGAGTCTCAATATGAACTCACTCCACGACCTTGATTCATCCATAGACCGATGGTTCAGAGAGGACATCGGGGAGGGGGATCATACCACTTTCAGTACCATTCCCATTGATGTTACCGGATCAGCAAAACTGCTTGTGAAGGAGGCTGGCATCCTGGCCGGACTTGCAGTGGCCCAGCGGATCTTCCACCGCTTTGATAAGTCGATTGAACTGATTCCTCTGATGGAAGATGCCTGTACCATTTCACCGGGCAACCTGGTGTTCCGCGTAAGCGGGAAGGTACATACGATTTTACAATGCGAAAGACTGGTTCTGAATGTGATGCAGCGAATGAGCGGCATTGCCACCACCACAAATGAATATGTGCGCTTGCTGGAAGGAACCGGAACTAAGATACTGGACACCAGGAAAACCACCCCGGGAATGCGCTTCCTGGAAAAGGAAGCGGTCAGATTGGGCGGAGGTGTGAATCACCGCTTCGGACTCTACGATATGATCATGATCAAAGACAACCATATCGATTTCGCGGGAGGCATCGAACAGGCCATTTCCGCAACAAAAACATACCTGAAGGAACAGAAGCTTGATCTTGAAATAGTGGTTGAAACACGCTCCCTGGAAGATATTGAAAAGGTTCTTTCTGCGGGTGGGGTTCATCGAATCATGTTGGATAACTTTTCGGTGGAAATGACCGGAGAAGCTGTACAGCTAATCGATCACCGGGTTGAGACCGAATCGTCGGGTGGAATTACCAGGGATACCATACGCAGCTATGCTGAGTGCGGGGTGGATTATATTTCAGTGGGTGCCCTTACGCATCAGATCAAAAGCTTGGATCTTAGCATGAAAGCAGATTTTTAAAGATGGCAGCCTGGAGCAATAAGGAGTATGGAGAGTTTCGCCGGGAGTACAAGCTGACCCAGCTGGATGAAACACAATTACCGGATGATCCGCTCTTACTTTTTATGGCATGGATGGAGAAGGCTGGTACTTCGGGAATTCCAGATCCCACCGCCATGACACTCTCCACAGTTGATGACCAGGGTTCTCCTTCTTCTCGGATTGTTCTGCTAAAAAAGATTGATCAGAACAGACTGATCTTCTTTACCAATTACCATAGCAGAAAAGCTAAAGAAATCAGGAATAATTCGAAGGTGGCGGCTCATTTCTACTGGCCCGAACTGGAACGTCAGATTAAAATTTCCGGAGAGGCTCAAGTGCTGGAGGATACAGATTCCGACCTCTATTTCAGATCAAGGCCCCATGAAAGTAAGGTGGCAGCATGGGCCTCACCCCAGAGCAAGGAAGTACCCGATCGGGACTATCTGGAGCGAGAGTATCAGCTCTACCTGGATAAATTCAAAGGATCGGAGGAAGTCCCCAGGCCAGCCTACTGGGGCGGCTTTGCCATTGAGCCAAAACACATGGAATTCTGGCAAGGAGGAAAGTACCGGCTCCACGATCGAATGGAGTATTCCCTGAAGAATGGGGAGTGGACCCTTGTCAGGCTAGCCCCTTGAGTTTCTCAATCTGAGCCTGCAGAACAGCAACCTTCCCTTCTGCATCGCTCATTTTCTGCTGCTCCTTCTCCACAACTTGTGCCGGTGCATTCTGAACAAAACGTTCGTTGCTCATCTTCGTCTGCACACTCTTCAGGAAACCCTGGGTATAAGCCAATTCCTCTTCCAGCTTTTTCAGCTCTTCAGCAGCATCCACCATGCCTCCAACGGGAATAAAATACTCCACATTCTTCACAATAAAGGATGCGGCACCTTCAGATTCCTCGGTGATGAATTCAACGGCAGAAAGGTTGGCCAGTTTGATGATCACCGACTCAAGATACTCCCTGTATTTAGTGTCTTCGGATGAACGGACCATTAATATCAGGGCCTCCTTGTGGGCAATGTTCTTCTTTTTACGAATTGAGCGGATGGCGGTGATCACCTCCTTGATTTCTTCAAAATGCCTGCGCAGTTTTTTATCGTAGTTCTCTGGCGCGGGCATTGATGAAACCATCAGACTTTCGCCCGGCTTCCGCTCGCTGATGAGCTGCCAGATTTCCTCGCTAATAAAGGGCATAAAGGGATGTAGCATATGCATCAGCCTATCAATGAATCCCATGGTGGCCTTATAGGTAATGGGGTCCACAGGTTTCTGGTAAGCCGGTTTGACAGTTTCCAGGTACCAGGAGCTAAACTCATCCCAGAACAACTTGTAAATAATCATCAGTGCATCGCTCACCCGGTACTTCTTAAACTGGTCCTCTACCTTAATAAAGGCCCTGTTCATCTGGGTCTCGAACCACTTTATTGCTTCAGCAGAATGGATGGGTTGTTCCAGAGAAGTATCTACCTCCCAGCCCTTCACCAGGCGAAAGGCATTCCAGATTTTATTACTGAAGTTCCGTCCCTGCTCGGTGAGCGCCTCATCAAAAAGAAGATCATTCCCGGCCGGTGAACAAAAAAGCATGCCTACCCTGACCCCATCAGCACTGTATTTTTTCATCAGTTCGATGGGATCGGGAGAATTGCCCAGCGATTTAGACATTTTTCTTCGCTTATCATCCCGGACGATCCCGGTAAGATACACCGAATCGAAGGGCTTCTCATTCCGGTATTCATAGCCGGCTATAATCATACGTGCCACCCAGAAAAACAGGATCTCCGGAGCTGTCACCAGGTCATTGGTCGGATAATAGTAGTTAATATCTTCATTGTCGGGATGTCGAATGCCGTCAAAGACCGATATGGGCCATAACCAGGAAGAAAACCAGGTATCCAGCACATCCTCATCCTGACGCAAATCCTCCGCTTTCAGCTGGCTCTTACCACTACGCTCACGGGCCAGTTCCAGGGCTTCCTCCAGGGATTCTGCCACCACGTAATCGTTGGGCCCGTCTCCATAGAAAAAGGCAGGAATACGATGTCCCCACCAGAGCTGGCGCGAGATGCACCAGTCCTTCACATTCTCCATCCAGTGCCTGTAGGTATTCTTGAACTTGGCGGGCTGAAGCTGTACATCATCGTTCATTACGTGTTCCAGTGCGGGCACGCCGAGCTCCTTCATTTTCAGGAACCACTGCAGGCTCAGTTTGGGCTCGATCACCGCATTGGTGCGCTCTGAAAAGCCCACCTTATTTATATAGTCCTCTGTCTTCACCAGCTTACCAGCCTCATCAAGCAGAGGAACAATCAGCTTCCTGGCTTTAAACCGGTCCTCTCCTACCAGAATCTGGGCTGCTTCATTCAGGGTCCCATCATCGTTAAAAATATCGATGGACTCCAGGTTGTGTTTCAGACCCAGTTCATAATCATTGATATCGTGGGCCGGGGTGATTTTCAGTGCCCCGGTTCCAAACTCACGGTCCACATACTCATCCATAATAATAGGTACAGAACGGTTTATCAGCGGCACCAGGACCTTCTTACCGTGAAATTTCCTGAAGCGCTCATCCTCCGGATGTACGCATACTGCGGTATCACCCAGGATGGTTTCTGGACGGGTGGTTGCTATGGTGATAAACTCATCTTCTCCCTCCACCTGGTAATTGAGATAGTATAACTTGGAGGCCACCTCTTTGTGATTCACCTCCTCATCGGAAACGGCCGTAAGTGCCTGGGGGTCCCAGTTCACCATTCTGACTCCGCGGTATATCAAACCCTTCTTAAAGAGATCTACAAAGACCTTGATTACACTTTCTGACAAGGCTTCATCCATGGTAAAACAGGTACGGTCCCAATCACAGGATGCTCCCAGCTTCTTCAGTTGCTCCAGGATGATCCCACCATGGGTATTGGTCCATTCCCAGGCATGCTCCAGAAAGGCCTCCCGGCTTAAGTCGGTTTTCTTAATCCCTTCCTGGGCCAGTTTGTTTACCACCCTGGCTTCGGTGGCAATGGATGCATGGTCGGTTCCCGGCACCCAGAGGGCATTTTTTCCCTGCATACGGGCCCGTCGGATCAATACGTCCTGCAAGGTATTATTTAGCATGTGGCCCATGTGTAACACACCTGTCACATTAGGTGGCGGGATTACAATGCAATAGGGTTCACGCTGGTCGGGGGTGCTCCTGAAGAAGCCATGCTCCATCCAGTAGGAATACCATTTATCCTCCACACTGGCGGGATCATATTTTGATGGAATATTCATGCCCGCAAAAGTAGTAAAAAAATGGTGTTGTGATGAACCGGGATGTTCTTCACCGACCCAAAAATACCATTCGCCGATTTTTTACTAAAATTCACTCAGAAAACTAAGAAAACTAAAAAAGTTTTCATATACTTGCCGAAAATTAGCTAAGGTGGAGGTACGTGACAGAATACTGATTGAATCGGGCATATTGTTTGGAAAGTATGGCATCCGGACCATGACCATGGATTCGCTTGCAGAAGAGATGGGAATCTCCAAACGCACCATCTACGAGCGCTTCAAGGACAAAGACACCCTTTTACTGGAGGTCATTAAATACTATAAAGACCAGACTTCGGAAGAAGCACACAGACTAATCGAGCAATCGGATAACGCCATTGAGGCGCTCTTCCGGATCATTAAGATGACTGTGGATCAAATGCAGCGAATGAGTCCTGCTTTTTTTCACGATTTCAAGAAATACCACCAGAAAGTCTTTAAGCAGTTTGCAGAGCCCGGTGAAATCCGTGATTACAGCATGAC
>RCND010001903.1_pt1 | contig 11674 bp, 10 predicted proteins | sample 2041351 | NCBI WGS metagenome assembly RCND01 (sample SAMN09708230, study PRJNA481090) | Marine sediment metagenome, whole genome shotgun sequencing project. | biome: marine sediment; feature: ocean; material: sediment; isolation source: Sewage treatment plant 12B marine sediment (STP12B) ...
GACCCCGAGTACCCGGGGGAGCTCATGACCGAAGGGAATAACATAGCGAGAAATCTGTAGCTGATATTGACCATAGATTTCTCCCCTCCATCGGCCGCCAAAGGCTTGCCGACGGCGATGCGCTGAGCTATTCGCCGAAGTAGTTGTCGACCAGGTCGGTCAGCAGGCCAAGCGAACCGCTGCCGGACAAGGGGCGCATCAAGGCCAGTGGCAGGTTTTCGGGAGGAAAGCCGATGAAATTCAGTACTGGCGCGAGGAAATTCAACAAAAGATCCAGTGCACCCGATGCCCGGAACATACCGACGGCCACCAGTATGGCGACCAGGTAGGGGATAATCCTTACCGCAATGGTGAACCCATCCTTCGCGCCTTCGACAAATACTTCATAAACTTTAACCTTTTTAACAGCCAGTGCATAAAAAGGTATACCCACCAGCAAAAGCGGAATAATGTATTTTGCCCCTGAGTTGAGACCTCCTACGATAGACTCGATCATGATGCGTTCTCTACTGAAAATCGCTTCATTTTCTCGAGTATCTTGACTATGACAATGGCAGTAATGGTCGAGGCTGAAGTAGCCAGTATGGTGGTTAGAAAGATTTGGCTGGCTGTCGCTCCCATCAACGCGACGACAGTTGCCGGAACGATTAACTGGACACTGGACGTATTGATCGCCAGGAACATGACCATGGCATTGGTTGCCGTGTCTTTATTCGGATTGAGTTCCTGCAGTTCCTCCATGGCCTTGAGACCCAACGGTGTTGCTGCATTTCCAAGCCCCATCAAATTGGCCGCCATGTTAAGGACGATTGAGCCGATGGCAGGATGATCTTCAGGCACATCGGGAAACAGCCGGATGGTGATGGGTTTTAAGCCCCTGGCGATAATTCTTATCAGACCCGATGCCTCGGCGATCTTCATGATTCCGAGCCACAAAGCCATGATTCCAATCAGTCCGATGGATATTTCAACTGCGACCTTGGCCATGTTGATGGCAGCTTCAGTGACCGCATCGATATTACCGGTGAATATGCCCGCAATGACACTGATGAGCATCATTCCGAACCAGATGTAATTAAGCATTTATCATCCTCAACAGAAACCAGGGGCAGCCCTGCTCTTCTTATTCAAACCTCGTCACATAACCGGTGACTCAGGGATCACAATATAGCAATCCTTCTCATCCACATGAATTTCCACTTTATGCGAGACTGGTAGCGTGGCCTGGTATTCACCATGTCCGCAGGGAAAATTGCTCACGATGGGGATATCCAGATCGCTACATATGTCCAACACGATTTCATCGGTGGTCTTTCCGAACGGAACTTCACTATCGCCCATTTCCAACATCTCACCGATAATAAGCCCCTTGATATGATCCAGGCTTCCACTACGCTTCAGATGCAGCATCATGCGGTCAAAGGCATACAGTCTTTCATCGATATCCTCTAACAGCAGAATCGATCCCTCGGTATCGATCTGATCCGGCGTACCCAGTCTTTCATTCACCAGGGATAGATTTCCACCCCAGAGTGGACCACTGGCAACTCCCGGCTTGAGACAACGCGCCTGACAGGCTTCGGTCGACATGACCCGGATGTCATCCTGACCTGACAGTACCTGGTGGAAAGTATCAAGATTATATTGAACCGTCTCTTTCCCATAGGTGCTTAACATCGGTCCGTGAAAGCTGATCAATCCGGATTTCTGCGCAAACGAGGTGATAAAACCGGTGATATCGCTATAACCGATGAAGATTTTTGGATTCTGGCGAATGATGTCGTAGTCCAGTAATGGCAATACATGGTTTCCACCATAACCACCCCTTGCACAGATGATCGCATCGATCGATGGATCCTTAAACATCGCCATGATGTCTTCAGCCCGTTCCTGCGGAGAACCGGCAAACCGGTTTTCTTGCAGGCACGTGCTTTTTCCCAGGACCATTTCATACCCCAGGCCTTCAAAGACACCGACCGCACGTTGTATACGAGCCTCCTCCATCCAAAAGGCCGGGCTAACAATGCCTATCCTGGCTTTTGGCATCAACTTTTGGGGTTTTATCTGTTCTGTCATCTGGCGGAATCTCTTATTGTTCATGCCTGCGATATATTAATTTGCAGTGCTCATCCTACACCTTTAGAATAAATTATTCCCCTCACTCTAAGGCATTCTTTTCCACTAATTGTCGATGCGAATAAGCAAACTAATTTTATGCGGTTTACTTCTAAGTGCATTCTGCACCGAACTACCTGCACGAGAGAATAATCAACAAGCAGCGGCCTGGTCCACTGATGTCATCGGAATCAACGAAATGCATTTATCAGCAAATTATTGGGTAAAGCAAACAAAAAATGCCGACCGGGTCATAAAAAGTCCGGGGGAAATTGCGGGGTTCAAAAAAGAAATTTTTTCCACGGACCAGCATATGGTGGATCTGGCGATTTACCCGGAAGAGTTGTCAGGGCTTAGTGTAAAAAAGGCAATTCTTGGCATCAGCAAACCCAACAAATCACCGTTGTATAGCCCCGACGGCGAAACACTGAGTACGGAGGGTTACCAAAAATACACCGCCAATCTTGGACTGGAAAGCATTCCTGAATTCGTTGAGGTTCACTTCGCCCTGGTAGTCAACCGCTCGGATATGCGCACTTACCCCACAGATGACAGCTTTTACAGGAAAAAGAAAAACCAGAACCTCGATCGCTTTCAGGAAAATGGCTTGTTTCCGGGCGATGCCCTCGCCGTACTGCATATCAGTGCAGACAAAAACTGGGCTTTTGTGCAGTCATACAACTACACGTCCTGGGTAAGGCGCGAAAACATTGCGATCGGTGATCGCAAAGAAATCCTGCAATACAAAAACTCCAGTCATTTTCTGGTTATAACCGGGGACAAAGTCTTGACGTCTTTCAATCCCGAGATCCCTGCCCTGTCAGAACAGCAGCTCGATATGGGCATACGCGTCCCCCTGGCTGATCCAGGTGACATCAGTAACAATCTCTATGGTCAGAACCCCTACACAAGCCACACGGTTTTGCTACCGGTGAGAAGCCCTGAAGGCAATCTGGAATTGAAGCAGGCACTCATTGCACGCAACCAGGACGTCAACCACGGATTTATCCCTTTCACGAGGGATAACATCATCCGGCAGGCATTCAAATTCCTCGGTGAGCGGTATGGCTGGGGACATTCCTACAATGCACGGGATTGCACCGGTTTCGTGATGGAGGTTTACAAATCATTCGGTATTTATATGCCACGTAACACCGGACAACAAGGTACTGCAGCATTCGGAGAGAACACCCGATTCAGCGCAGAAAGCACGCAGGAAGAAAAGTTGCAGGCCCTCAAAAATATGGATATTGGCGACCTCATCTATGTACCGGGTCATGTGCTGATGTACATCGGCGACGTAGATGGTGAACCTTATGTTATCCACGATGTGTCGGTATTTCGATACATGGATGACAATGGCGACTATTACGAGGGAACCCTCAATAGTGTCTCGGTCACGCCCCTTATCCCGTTGTATGGAACCAGGGAGTCAAGCTACGTCGACCTGATGTATAACATCAAGAGGGTCAGGTAAAAATCACAGAAACCCTTGCGCGTAATCGCGAGTCGGTTATTTGATTTGGAACGGTGTCAAAGCCTTGAATATTTCGGGGTCGTCTTGGTAAAACTTTTTGCAATACTCGGGCGTTTCAAGCAAATGATGCTCGACACCCGGATGATCCCGTTTGATCAAATATTTCAGCTCTTTAATGTCCCCGGACCAGCCAAATCCATTGAAAAACTCTGCACCACTAAATTGGGTTTTATAGAGTGCATTTTTGTTGTAACAGGATCCCAGATAGATGTATTTATAGTCGGCTTCTGAAAAGAACTGAACTGTTGAAGTCATCATATACATTCCCAGATTTCGGGCGTAATAATTCAGATCGTAAAAAGCATAGTAATAGAACGCCAGGTTCCCGGGTTCTAAATACAGCGTCACGGTACCGACTTCGTGCCCCTTGGATTCATCAGTAAAGACAAGACAATGTGTGATCATTTTTGAGCCGAACAAGCTGTCGAGACGTTTGTAAGTCATCACGTCTTTTCCAAATTTGATATCGGCGTAGTTTTTGTAAGCGGTACGACGTTGCCTGGTATAGTCAAAGGACTCTCTCGGGACCAGTTCTACCGAGATGCCCTGCCCTTTTCTCAAGATTCGTCTGTTTTCAGAAGAAGCTTCAAAATTCTCCAAATTCACACGCACATGCCGGCAAAGATAGAAACGGTCCATATCCTTTGAAGCGGGAAGGAAGCCATGAGCAAACATTTTTGCTGCGGTTTCCCCCTCGTCGGGAAATCCCCATATCGCATATGGAAAAATATAGTTCGGATAGTCTGAATGGTGCTCTGAAAAAACGATTCGCATACCTAAATTATACCCCCGGTGAGCCCCCCGGAAGTATTAACTCCGGTATCAGTCATTTTTTGGCAAAACAGGCAGCAAGCAAAACTCTCAGGGCATACCCGGCGGCCACTTCGTGTCACCAACGTCAGTGCGATAGTAACTACTCAGGCAGCGCACTTTCCTGATGTTCTCATAGGCTTTCGCAACAGCTTCTTTTACATTGTCCCCGAACGCAACGAAATCGGCAATACGGTGCCCGGTCATGAATAATTTATCGTTTTTATCGGCATCAACTTCATTCCACCATAAATCGCAGCTAAGCGGTTCTATCAATTCCACAGGCAGTTTTGGGCCGGTCACCTCGATATAGGGGTAACCAAATCCAGCAAGGGTCAGGGAGCAGGCAAATGGCCTGTCTTTGCGGAACTTCAAATCCAAAGGCTTGTTATTGACGACCCTATGAACTGTTTCTAACGGACTTTCCAGCATTCCGAGAATGAGCGGTGTACATGTCACACCCAACCGCACATTGTATTCAACGACAAACCACTTACCGTCGCGTTTGCAGGCGGTGACTTGCACGGGGCCATGGAAGTTTGTTTCTCGAAACCAGGGCAACAGGGGGTGTAGAAGTTCTTTGGCAAGTCCGTATTTATCATCAGGATCCTGCTCAGCCAGGCCACCCAATGGCGCTCCGGCAATAATGCCCATGTTGCCATTGAATGCACGTTTGTATTCCTGGTTTGTGACTAAGGAATAAATTTCGCCACCACTCACGAAAGCGATGTGACCCGCCTCACGTGGTCCTAAATACTCCTGTAAAAACACACCTTCTGCATAATCCAGCCGATCGAGCCAACTGCGAGTGTCCTCGACGGTTTCGCAAATGATCGTGTGTACGGGGCTGGTTGGAGAGCACAGCGGATTCTTGATGACATAGGCATTGGGATGATCTTGCAGAATTTGTTGTGCATCAAGCTTGTTTTGTGCAACATGGGATACTGGAAAACGCATACCATACTTTTCGCTTAAAACCCTGCCAAAATCACGTTCCCGTTCAAGCCGCATACCTTCACCGTATGGGGACAGGATAGGTGTTTTGTTCTCGATCAATTCAGCGGCCCAATCGGCATCATGCCAGTCAATTGACATGGGAATCACGAAATCAATTTCGAGTTCCCTGATTAAATCATTTGGATTGGGATGAATTTCGGGCAAGTAGGTGGGGGCTTCAACCGAGGGTGGATAATGTGCGTAATCCCTAGTGAGATACGCATGAACTTCTGCACCGTCTTCACGGAGCAGTTTAAGAACAGATTGACTGAAAGACCCCACGCCCAGCACCATCACGCGAAGCGGTTGCCTTGCTGTTTCTTTTGCTGTCATCTTAACTGGACTCTTTAATTCGTGGGTAACTTAATACGTGGGTAACGTAATACGTGGGTAACGTAATACGTGGGTAACAAGTTACCCACCCTACATTTTAATCCACTGGCTTACCACAGGCCCCGCAAAACTTGGCTTTATCACTGATAGGGTTCTGGCAAGATTGGCATATTTTCCCTGGCTTCGGGGCAGATTCTTGTTGCGTCTTTAAAGGCTCAATCACACTGGTTGTATCAGCTGTCTGAGTCAATTTAAGGGCTGCGACAGCTTCTTCGGGAGGAGGTATGAATATCTCCTCCAGAAAGCTTTTCAACTGTTCGCCGTCCATTCCTGTGATTACGCCTGTTTCTCCAGACATCATAAATAAGAATAAACCAAGGCTTCCACGAACAAAGAACATCACGTCATGCCCTGTTTCACCCTCTTCCATCGCATCACTAAAAGTTAGCAGTAGCTTGCTGACATCATGCAACACAGTGTCGGCAATAACCTTTCCCTCTGGAGTCAAAGCGTAGAGAGTAGCGGGCACGGTATCATCCAATGCTTGCACAAGACCCGTTTGAATTAACTCTTGTAATCCATCGGTTACATTCTGTTCGCTGATCATGGAGGTAAACTCAAGCGGCAAGCCTTTCTCAACGAATGGTAGTGACCATCGAAAATCTTCTGTCTCAGATTCCTCAACCCTTGCCAGTAACTCAAAAACGGCGACACTTTCAATGGGCTCCTCATGTAGAAGCTGAGAGTGAAGTCTGGCATAACGCAGTTGATCCAGCATTGCCAATAACGTAATGACTGCGACTGTGGATAAGGACTGGTTGAGTGGCTCTCGCCGCAGGGTATCGCCAGCTGCCAGAACACCTTGAATTATTGTTTGAATCAGAAATATTGATCTTGTGCCGACACGCCATTCCACTCCATTGCCTGCCAGAAAAACCAACTCCTCTCGGGGGGACAGGGGCCAAGCTAATACCTGGCGGCTAATAGATTCATCTGCGACCGTGTAATTCATATTCACGAGTCGAAGCGGTGAAGAGAGTACAGTAATGATGCTTTCCAGGCGGGATTGGTCAGACTTGGGTAATTCTTTGAAAGCAGCTGATATTGCTTTCTGCACACTCGTTTCTACCTCTAATTCAGGTAGTACAGAAAACCGGTTAACAGCCGGCTTAAAATTAGCAGCAAGCGCGCTCATTTCCGGCTCAGTTAGAATAAAATCAGTTTCATCAATACGCATAATAAACCCTCAAAAGCATTAACCAAGCTGGTCTGCGAGGTTGTTGATAAGTTGTCTGGATTGCGTGACAAATTGGACTTCACTGAGCCCATTTTGTTGCAAGATCGTTTTCATTTTCTGTGGATTGTCGAAAATTTGTTTCGCAACCCGGCTTAATCCCGGGTTGGTTTTCAGTTTCGCTCTTTGAGCAACATAGTTTGCTCTTCCCACCGCCTTGGCTAATGATTTGGCATCGCGATGACTAGCTGCTGATTGAACTTGCTGCTTGAGTAGAGCAGGCATTTCTTCCTTCACAATGCGTGTGGGGGCTGGGGCTAACTTTGCAGGCATCTTGGCAGATTTAAAGTAAGGGTCTGATTTGAATGCATTCGCATCCACAATAGTGTCCCCGGAAACGACATGAGTGCGTAATTGGCCATTGGCAGCTCGATAGGTACGGGTTCCTGTGCCGAGAATGGATTGGCGGGCGTTGGTAAAACCTAAAGGATAACTATCTGTCGGTCCCGCGCCGGAACCAATCCCATTGTAGGCGGCATAATCTAAATCTTTAGCGGCATTAACCCCTAACTTTCTTTGTACCGAGAGACCCACCTCCTTGGAATGTGTTTCCACAAACTTCTTAGACAAGTCCTTTTCCGCTATGTGCAGTCTGGCATTAGCTGGAGTCATTTTATTTAGTTCAGCGTATTTTTTTACAGATTTATGGTGAATGGTTAGACCCTTTTTCCTGGCGTATTCGTCTAAAACGTCATCGTCAAAGGAAGCAATGACGGTGCGGTCATAGTCCGTGAGTATAGAACGGGCCGTACCTTTAGCACTGGAGCCGGAATCACCTAGCAATACCTCTTTTATCTTGTACCCGGTCTTACGCTCAAAACGTTCGACTGAGCTTTCCGTGCCTTCCCTGATCGCTTGTTTCATGTTCCGACTCATGATGGTATTGGCCGCCTTAACCTGAGTAGCGTTCATATGCCCGGCTCTTTCTAAAGCGGCCAACTTTCTCATTCCACCATTTTTATACAAACCAATGAGTGCCTGCTCATCTCCCTCAGCTACGGCTTTGGTAAAGGTCTGTTGCAGTTTTTTCTGGGTCAGCGTCAACGTCGAACGGGCAGATTGTTTAGCGACCATGCGTGTACCTCCAAGACCGACTTTCTTAGCGCCCGCCCTTGCACCGTCTTTTGCAAATTTCCCTACTTGCTTAAACTCTTTTCCTAATCCAGCGACCCCTTTCCCTAACCATTTAGCCGCCTGTTTGGCGGCGGATGATGTGGCTGGAAGGTATTTTCCAGCCGCCTTTGCAGCACCCCGGGCAGCCCACCCGGCCCCCTTGGCAACCACACCAAGACCACCGGCAATCACTTTGCCTGCCACGGCACTAGCAACTGCAACTACTCCAGCGGTTGCGACGGCCTCACCCACAGAGGCACCTTGATCCATGCAATCTTTAACGATATAGCCGGACTCGGCTGGAATCATGACATATTCAGAGGCACCCCCGGTTTTTATGGCAATGCCAATTCTCGTGACCATCGCCGGCCAGCTGATTGTGCCATCTGGATTCTTGGCTGTAATCGCAGTACGAACGCTGCCTTGAAAGGTCTCCTTAACAATATCCAGATCCAGTTCAGACGCAATTTGTCGATCGGATTCAACCTCTGTACGACCTGCTTCACGATCTCGTATGAAACGTTTAACTGCAGCAACCTGTTTTGAAGAGACGGGTTCGCCACGACGGGCTTCTACCAGGAGCTTGTCAGCATGGACCGAAGCCCGGCCTCCATCTGGACCTAAACGGTAACCCGACTTCTTAAGGGCCTCCAGGTCCTTCATTAATATTTCGCGTTGCTTCTCCCTCTCGAGGAGCTTATCTACTTGCCGATCAAAATCTGTATCCCTCTGGGCAATCTTCTCTCGCTGCCGTTCGTTGAATGCTTGATTGGCAGCCAATCCACTGTTGTATTCTTCCCATAATGTAGGATCGAGCATGCCACCCGTTTCAGGGTTGATATAACCGCCGTCATCGGGACTCCATTCGTACTCATGATCCCGCCCAAGAGCATCCGTGAGCGTCATATTCGGAGATTGGTTAGGAGGAACAGGAGATCCCCCGCCCGTCCCGGGCGCGGAACCACCCAGTTGTCCAAGTGCTGAGAGAATTGCAATAAGGATTGCGGGGGCCACCACACCAGCAAGTGCCTGCTTAATAGTATCTGGACCGGGGATGGGGCCGATATCTCCCAGTCCAGGAAACTCGTCCAGAAGGTCTTCAAAACCCTCTTCGTCTGTACCAAAGCCGTCGGTGTCATCGACTTCATCCCCGTCGACTTTATCGGTTTTGGTATAGGTCTTAAAATTATAAAAGAATACGACCGTGCCAGCATCACTATCATCGGCCGCTCTGACAGAAAAAGTTAGCGCCAACTTATCTCCCGGATTTCCAACCGGGACTTTCCAGTCCTGCCCCTCTATTTCCACCTTGGTGACGTCATTGTTGCTACTGATTTTTCTGCCGTCTATGAACTGGTTAACCGAGTCCTCTTCCAACCAAAAAAATAGAGAATCTGTTTCTCCTGGATATAGAAACTGCGGCGGCTGTGACCAGGTACCAGAATTAGTTATACGAGCGTCGCCAAAGGGATTAGTTTTCCCCAACTCACCGGGATTGTCATATAAACGAACATCTGTACTCATTAATTCCCAGACAGTACCCTTCTCTTGGCTTTCCTCTTCCTTTCCCCTCGGTTGTTTACCATCCACCTCAATCTGAAACTCATTTAATATTTGATCAACTTCAGCAATGAGCTTCTCAAAGCCAGAAAGCGCTATTTGATCAAATTCATCCCTTTTCTCTTTTATCGCGTCTCGTCTAGTATGAGTAGAAATACTTTCTCCTTCCCAATGAACCGATGCGTATCCACTCACTTTTATCAGAAGAGATTGTGTGTCAGTCAAATTAAGCAAAATGTAACGATCTAGCTTTGAAAAGGGGGGATCCCAGACGCCATGTGGCGGGTTGATTTGGTGAGTGGTGTCATACACAACAGAGAAGAATTCTAGACCGTCATAGCCGTCAAGCTTAAATTTTCGTTCCAGGAATTCGAGGCCCGGCATAGTAGTTTGCAGATAATTCCGCAATCTATTTTCGCTTAGTCCTCCTCCATTAATGTCAGTTCTTAGATTAATATCTACATGTTGGATGTAACCATAATCTATATCTACATAGTCATACTCACTCTCCCAGGACATATCGTAGTGGAACTTTTCGCTTAGTTCAGTCACGTCATCAGTTTGGTTGGGCAAATATCCTATGTTTTTGAACAATATCCAAGAATGCGCATCTGTACCTTTTGAGACCCAGCCATTTGGAGGCTGTTCATACTGCACTTGAATAGAAGGGTCGTTTTCGGAAACAACAATAGTGCCGCCACGTTTAGCATGGGCAACATTCACAAACACAAAAAAGAACATTGTATACAGAATGAATAATGATCGTTTCATTGCAGCTTCATCCCCTTAATGCCACTGCCAGGCCTGAAATGACTAACATCCAGATAGATGTCATGGCTATCCCACCAATAGCTGGCAATAAAGTACTTCGAATTTTGCCACTACCTAAACGTGTCAGTTCCACACCAATGGCTGTACTGGAAGTCATAATCCCGGCAGATGCAAAGGCGGCGGCGGCTTCCCAGCCCAGCTCTATTGTTGCAATGAGTGCCAGAACCGTAAAAGGGAGTAATAGTAGAAAGCCCCGATTAACAATCCAGCGTATTGATTTTCGACCGTACTTCTTTTTGATCCGGGAGTTGAATAAAGATAGCATCCAGCCAAAAAGAACCAGCATAACAAACCCTAAAAATACCCCACCTAGAAGAACAGTCACAATGATTGTCGAATCTTCTGTTTCAATCACGACCAGGCTAGCCAGAGCCGCAAAGCAAAGTAATGCGACGAATGACCTGGATCGTTCAGGAGCATCTTTAGCTGTTGTACTCACCCTAAACCCCTCCTAAAATTGACCAACCCAGCAGTAATAATGCGCCACATAATGTCGCTAAAATAACGCTCACTCCGGTCTTTCCGCCGGTCATTCGACGTAAGCTTGTAATCATTGGGCCGATTGCCCAGAGCACACCTGTTACGCCAAAAGCAACCGTCGTGCGCCAGTCAAACATCAAGTTTGCAAGAATGCCTAAGCTGACATAAATCAAAGTTGGACTGTAGGCGAGAGCAAACAATCTAATCGCATTTGCAATTGTTGTTTTTCCACCAAATAACCGCGTGCCTGCCCACGCAACCAGAGAGATCAAGGTAACGCCAACGGTACCGTAGAGCAGCCCTAACATGGTTAATAATAATGTGTCTGTGCCATCCAAATGACCCACTTTCATCTGATCAAGACCTGTCTGCATAAAAAACAGTAAAAAAGCCAGACCAGGAATTAGCAATGCCAGAGGCCACTTTACAGTGGATAATTGCTCCTGAATTAGGCCTCCAGGATTAAACATAACAGCCAGTACCATACGCCACTTTGATGTGGTAGTGCGAGATGCCCGAGCAGGCGGTGTTTTTTCAAAAGGAAGTGCTACGGGTGGATGGCTTGAGCTGACTTGATTCACTTATCTTACCCCTAATAAAATACT
>RCND010001904.1_pt1 | contig 11670 bp, 8 predicted proteins | sample 2041351 | NCBI WGS metagenome assembly RCND01 (sample SAMN09708230, study PRJNA481090) | Marine sediment metagenome, whole genome shotgun sequencing project. | biome: marine sediment; feature: ocean; material: sediment; isolation source: Sewage treatment plant 12B marine sediment (STP12B) ...
TTTTTCTCTTGCGCGACACTCGTGCAACTCACTGAAAAAACGAGGATTAAAATAAAAAATATAGTTCTCATTCGTTTATTTGTGTTTAATAAATTCAACAATTCTATTTATAATAGTAGCTTCACGTAAAATTTTACGATGCCCTAAGCCGTTCGAAACCAATAACTCACCATTCGCTAGGTTTTGACGTAATTTATAAGCACTACTTACATCTACATCATTATCTTTTGTGTCATGAATAACTAGGGTAGGGATAGTCACTTTTTTGGCGGATTCAGCAGCTGAAAAAACTTCTATGTCATCTTTAAATTCAGAGTCGAGATGTTTTTTTAATTGGAAGACCATACTCGATTTAAGTTGTAGGCTTTTTATAAGGTTTTCTAAAATATTTGTGATGCTAAATTCTGTCCCAATAACAACTAATTTATCAATTTTTAGACCTTTAGATATAGACTTTAACAGCGATATGGAGCCGAATGAATGTCCAATAGCGGCTTCAAAGGGACCGTATGTTTCATGAATGAATTCAATGGTCTTCACGAATTCTATGAGTGTTGTTGTCTTACCTTTAGATAAACCGTGTGCGGGCCCATCGAAAGAGATGACCATCATACCGTTTTCTAGTAATTTATCTGCGATCGCATACATTTGTGTTCCTCTACCTGACCATCCATGTGCTAGTAGCACTTTTGATTTAGAGTAGCCGTAGGTATATATCATTACTTCATAACCCAAAGATGGTATATGAACAAGGCTTTTTTTAGCACTCTCACCCATCATCACTTCACGTTCTGGTATGCTATGTTTTACAGGTGTAACAAACATTTTTGCAATAAATGAGGCAGCTAGGCTCTTAGAGAAAAACTGTAGTATCTTTACAGTTCTTATGACAGATGCTGGAACTCCAAAACTGTTTTGTTGTACTGCTACAGAAGTGTTTTTCATAACTACGAATTTATGCAAAATTTGTATATTTACATATAAATCAATTAACGAATAATCTGATGAACAAAAATATATCTATAATAGTAATTTTACTGTTTGTAGCGAGTTGTAGTACAGTGCCCATTACAGGAAGAAAGAGGGTGAATTTAGTGAGTGACGCTCAAATATTGCCATCAAGTTTTGCTCAGTATTCAGGTTTTTTAGAGAAAAATAAAATTTCTTCAAATGTTGCCAAAACTAATGAAGTAAAACAAGTAGGAGCAAGAATATCTAAAGCAGTTGATAAGTATATGCGGGCGAATAATATGAAAGCTGAAGCTGATGCTTATCGATGGGAATTTAATTTGATAGAAGATAATACAGTAAATGCTTGGTGTATGCCTGGTGGTAAAGTAGTTTTTTATACCGGAATTTTACCCATTTGTGATAATACTGATGGTATAGCAGCAGTGATGGGGCACGAAGTTGCTCACGCTTTTGCTAAACATGGTCAAGAAAGAATGACAAGTTCTTATGGGCAACAGTTAGGAGGGCTTGCTGTGGCGTTAAGCACAAATAATGAGGATCCGGAAACACAACAATTATGGAATACTGTTTATGGAGTTGGCTCGCAGGTAGGGATGTTGGCTTATAGTAGAACGCACGAAACAGAAGCTGATAAATTAGGGGTGGTATTTATGATTATGGCGGGCTATAATCCTGAAGAGTCAGTGAATGTTTGGATTCGTATGGGGCAACAGGCAAGGGCTCAAAGTGCTCCTCCCGAATTTTTAAGTACACACCCATCAAATGAAACTAGAATTAAAGAATTGACAGCATGGATACCTCAAGCCAAAGTCATCGCGAAAAAGCTAAGTGCGACAGCCAGTACAAATTAACTATTAGAAAAATGAGTACATTGTAAGCCGTTCATTATTGAACGGCTTTTAATTTAAAACAACCCTACATGTTGAAACGTGGTGATAAAAAATTGATCAATGCTTGGGCATTTTATGATTGGGCAAATTCAGTTTATTCTTTAGTAATATCAACAGCAGTTTTTCCTATTTACTATGCAACCGTCACCGAAAGCTTCGATAGCTATAATGCAGTGGCTGAAAATATTGAGTTCTTAGGGTCAAAATGGAATCCAACTACATTATATAATTATACGATAGCCTTTTTTATGATAATAGTGGCATTTATCTCCCCAATTCTATCAGGTATAGCTGATTATACAGGAAATAAACTCAAGTTTTTAAAGTTTTTCTGCCTTTTAGGTTCCTTGTCTATCATGGGACTTTATTTTTTTAAAGATGAGGCTACTTTGTGGGTAGGCCTAGTGCTTACTGTAACGAGCGGAATTGGTTTTTGGGGAAGTATTGTTTTTTATAATTCGTATTTACCTGAAGTGGCGTATCCAGAGCAACAAGATCAAGTGAGTGCGAAAGGCTTTATTTACGGATATGTAGGATCTATCTTGTTATTGCTATTGTGTTTAGTATTGATAGAAGGTCATGAAATGTTTGGTTTAACAAAGGGCCTTGCGACTCGAGTTTCTTTTGTCCTTGTTGGACTTTGGTGGCTTGGTTTTGCACAAATAACGTATCGACGTTTACCAAACAACGTATATAATCGTAAGCCAGAGAAAGATTATCTTTGGAAAGGGTTTAAAGAGTTAAAAATTGTTGCTAAAGATCTTATAAATTACCCGCAATTACGCACGTTTTTGATTTCATTTTTTTTCTTTAGTGTCGGTGTGCAAACCATTATTTATATGGCAGGTATTTTTGGAAGTAAAGAATTAAAATTGCCCACTACAAATTTAATTGGTGCTATATTATTAGTGCAAATAGTCGCTGTTTTTGGAGCCTATTTTTTCTCAAGGATTTCAAAAAAATTAGGAAATATTACAGCATTAAAAATAACAATTGTTATTTGGGGATTGGTCTGTTTTACAGCATTTTTATTAGATAAAGATCAAGAACTTGTCGAATGGTATTTTTACGGTCTAGGGGGGCTTATAGGTTTGGTATTAGGAGCTATTCAATCTTTATCTAGATCTACATATTCTAAATTATTACCCGAAACAGAAGATCATGCGACTTATTTTAGTTTTTATGATGTCACTGAAAAGCTTGCAATAGTATTAGGAATGATTGTTTTTGGAGCATTAAATGCTTTAACAGGATCCATGCAATGGAGTGTATTATTCTTAGCAATTTTCTTTTTAATTTCTTTTATAATCTTGAGCGTTATGAAGAAAACGAAATATGTAAAATAAAAATAGCCGAAGTTTATATTAAACTTCGGCCATTTCATTATATTTTACTTGTAGTTATCTGTTTCTACTTCTTCGACCTCCAGATTGACCTCTATGTCCTCCTCCACTAGAAGAGCCACTATATGAAGAACGTTTGCTTCTTCCTCCGCCATCTCTAGAACCTCCTCCAGAGCTTTCAGAACGTCTTCCGCCACCAAAGCCACCACGTTTTCTGTCACCACCTCTAGAGCGACTTTTTGGTTTTGTAGTTACTTCTACAATCACACCTCTACCTTCAAATTCAACATTTGTAAATGCTTTTAAAACTTCATCAGCAACTTTTTTGTCTATTTCGAAAAATGAGAAATTCTTTAAAATTTCAATCTGACCAATTTCAACATTCTTTTGATTTAAGTTTTCATTAATCAAACCTATCAACCTAGCAGGATTTAAATCATCCATTTTACCTAAATTAATATAAAAACGACTGAAGTTTTCATCACTACTTCTTCTGCGCTCTTTTGAATCATCACCATTCAAATCTTGAGAATTTTCATAGTATGACAAAAATTGGTTAAACTCAATAGATACAAATCTACGAATCAACTCTTCTCTATCTACACCTTCTAATTGAGCATATATGCTTTCTAAGTAACCTTCAATTTGTGTTTCATTTACTTCAACAGTTTTAACTTTTTCAATAAGTTTAAATAACTGTTTTCCACATATTTCTTCACCATTAGGCACTTGTTTTTCAACGAATTTTTTGCCAATTTTCTTTTCAATAGGGCCTAATATTCTTTTTTCCTTATTAGAAATAATAGCAATTGATATCCCTTTGTTATGAGCTCTACCAGTTCTACCACTTCTATGCGTATAAGATTCTATTTGGTCTGGTAATTTGTAATTGATAACATGTGTTAAACTATCAACATCCAGCCCACGAGCTGCAACATCAGTAGCAACTAAAATTTGTAAATGATTCTTTCTAAACTTTTGCATGACCATGTCACGCTGAGCTTGTGAAAGATCACCATGTAAAGAATCAGCATTATAACCATCAGCAATCAACTTATCGGCAACTTCTTTTGTTTCTCTACGTGTTCTACAAAAAACAATACCATAAATGTCAGGATTTAAATCTGCAATACGTTTTAAAGCAGGATATCTATTTCTTTCAGATACCAAGTAATACTCATGTGAAACACTATCTGTACCTGAATTACGCTTACCTGCATCAATTTCAACAGGATTATGCATGTAATTTCTAGCAATTCTATCTACTTCTTTTGGAAATGTTGCAGAAAATAGTAACGTTTGTTTGTCTGTTGGAGTTACTTTCAATACTTGATCTAAGTCTTCTTTGAAACCCATATTAAGCATTTCATCGGCTTCATCTAGAACAACCCATTGAATACTTTCAAGTTTTAATTTTTTACGTTTTATTAAATCTACGGTTCTACCAGGTGTACCGACTACAATTTGAGCGCCTTTTTTTAAACCTCTAATTTGAGTCTCAATATCGGCACCTCCGTAAACAGTAACGACATTCAAACCATCTGTATATTTAGAAAATTCTTTGATGTTGTTACCTATTTGTATTGCCAATTCTCTGGTTGGAGATAAAATAATAGCTTGTGTTTCTCTATTGCTAGTATCCACTTTTTCTATAATTGGCAAACTAAATGCAGCTGTTTTACCAGTACCTGTTTGCGCAAATGCTTTTATATCATCAGAAGATGATAAAATTTGTGGAATTGATTTTTTTTGAATTGCTGTAGGTTTCTCATACCCTAAGTCATTGAGCGCTTTTACTATTGCCTGACCTAAGCCAAGCTCTTTAAATGTGGACATATATTTTATTTATCTAAACGAAGGCTCCAAAGTAATATGCTCGTTAGCAGATAAATAAGCCCCTTGTTTTATGAGCGTGCAAAAGTACACTAAATTTAATGATTCGAACTATTAATTATTATTTTTTCAATCTTTGTAATTGATGTTCGAATTTGGGATTGGATAAATGAGTAAAACCGTTTTGAACGATACCGTATTTGTCAACGAGAATTGTGCGAGAATAATCAATAATATATAACCAATCATTGTGACTTGATTTAGTGTCAAGACGATACTGATTGTTAGCGTTGAATTTATTCGCTTTCACATACGACTTCCAATTATAATCGACGTTTTTCGCATCGATACCTACAAACTTTATATTTGGATACCTTCTTTCTAAATAATTAGTTCGCTTCGCTAAATTTTTAATTTGCTCCAAGCCTTTGGGCCAAAAGTAAATAACAGTATGATGGTTCTTCGTTTTGCTATTAATTGTTATGAGCTTATCATTTTTATCATACGCATAAATATCAGGTAGTAAAGCACCTTTCTTAGGTGTGCCAGAAGCTTTAATTAATTGACTAATATCCGTTTTGACTTTCTCGTCAGTACAATGCTCAAAAAATAATACTTCAGCTCTTTTTCGCTCACTTTCTGAAATTTTATCATCTAATAAAATTTCTAACATACCTTCATTTAAGAATCTATTTTTAAGATGCTCTAAGTGTAAGTGATTTGCGGTTGATTCAATGAAATTTACTTTTCTATTAGAACCTTCATTGATAATTTCCTTTTCATACCCAATATGCTTTAAATAATCTCGCATATAACCGTAATACGCATAAAAATCCTGCAATTCTTCATTTTTAAAATCAATATTTTTACGGTACTTGTAAAAGGTAGGACTTATAGCTGGGTATTTATCTAACTTTAGCGCTCTTTTATTTAAAAATGGGTAGGCTTCTTTCTTTTTATACAAAGGAAAATAAATAGCAGCATTGATATATTCGTCAAACAAGGGATTTATTTCAACGACTTCTTCCTTATGTTGTTTGTAAAATAACTTTTTTACTTGCAATAATGAATCTATCTTTAAATCAAATAAACGATCATTTAGACCGTAATATTTTAAAATCAGTTTATCTTCCTTCTCATTTTGCAAAAAGATATTGACTAATAAATTATTCTTTTCAGCGCCTTTACCGCTAAACACAAGCGATTCATCAAAATCCCACGTATTTAATCGAAGTAATAAACTATCTGTAGGCTCTAAAAAAAGAAATTGGATCTCGACGCCGTGTTTAAATGTGTATAAACCGACATTTAATGAATCAAACTTAAAAAGGAATTTGTTTTTTCTGTTTATTTCAGCCGAATCTAAGAGCTTATCATTTTTTAAAAAATAGACATGCTTAGATTTCGGATTGATTATTTTGCCACCAAAATACGTCGTGTCAGTAATTTTTTTATCACTAGCACATCCGGTAATAATCAATAAACCAATTAAAAGTAATTTATATTTCAATAGCATCCTCATTTAAAAGCTTCAAATCTAACAGATTCGTTCAGCCCAACAAAATTAAGTATATGCTCCACGCTATTTTGTTAATTACATGTTAAATTATAATGCTCTAAATCATTATTTAAAGTTGCATTTTACTACTTTTGCCCAAAATTCAAAATAGTTGTAATGTTAACAGTATCGAACTTATCTGTACAATTTGGTAAACGTGTTTTATTTGACGACGTAAATACCCTATTTACGCAAGGAAATTGTTATGGAATCATAGGTGCAAATGGCGCAGGAAAATCTACTTTTTTAAAGATACTTTCTGGTGAAATGGACCCTACATCAGGAACTATATCTCTTGATAAGTCAAAGCGGATGTCAGTGCTTTCACAGAATCACTTCGCATATGATGAATTTACGGTACTTGATACTGTGCTAAAAGGTAATAAACCTTTATACACCATTAAGGCAGAGATGGATAAATTATATGAAAATTATTCTGATGAAAATGCTGATAGAATTGGAGAACTGCAAGTTCAATTTGAAGAAATGAATGGATGGAATGCTGATAGTGATGCCGCTGCACTCCTTTCTAATCTTGGTGTAAAGGAAGAAATGCACTATACCTTAATGAAAGATTTAGACGGTAAATCTAAAGTGCGTGTACTCATAGCACAAGCATTGTTCGGAAATCCGGATGTGTTAATTATGGATGAGCCAACAAATGATTTAGATTATGAAACAATTACATGGCTTGAAAACTTCTTAGCTAATTACGAAAACACAGTCATTGTAGTATCTCATGATAGACACTTTTTAGATGCGGTATGTACGCATATTTCTGATATTGATTTCAGTAAGATAAATCATTATTCAGGTAATTATACTTTTTGGTATGAATCGAGTCAATTGGCAGCACGTCAGCGATCTCAACAAAACAAAAAGGCGGAAGATAAAAAGAAAGAGTTAGAAGATTTTATTCGACGCTTTTCTGCCAACGTAGCAAAGTCTAAGCAGGCTACGAGTAGAAAGAAAATGATTCAAAAACTGAATATTTCAGATATTAAACCCTCAAGTAGACGTTATCCTGCTATTATCTTCGAGCGCGAGCGTGAAGCAGGTGATCAAATATTAAATGTAGAGGGTCTTCGAAAAACATTTGAAAATGAAGTATTGTTTGATGACGTGCATATTAATTTAACGAAAGGTGATAAAGTTGTCATTCTTTCTAAAAATTCTAGAGCAGTTACAGCTTTTTATGAAATACTCAATGACAATAAAAAAGCAGATGCTGGTAACTTTACTTGGGGAGTGACAACGAATCAAGCATATTTACCGTTAGAAAATGCCGATTTCTTTAAAAGTGATTTAAGTCTGGTAGACTGGTTGCGACAATATGCAAAAACAGAAGAGGAGCGTGAAGAGGTTTTTATTAGAGGATTTTTAGGAAAAATGATCTTTAGTGGCGAAGAAGCCTTGAAGAAATGTAATGTATTATCTGGAGGAGAAAAAGTACGTTGTATGCTTTCGCGAATGATGATGATTAGAGCGAATGTTTTAATGATTGATGAACCAACAAATCATCTCGATTTAGAATCAATTCAGGCATTTAACAATTCGTTAAAAAACTTTAAAGGAACTGTTTTATTTTCTACGCATGATCATGAGTTCGCTCAAACAGTTGCAAACAGAATTATTGAATTAACTCCGAAAGGTGTTATAGACAGGTATATGACTTTCGATGAGTACTTTCAAGATGATAAGATCAAAGAATTGAGAGATAAAATGTATGAATAAAAAAAAGCCAGCTTTGAAGCTGGCTTTTTTTTGATTTATTTCTTAGTTCACAGAACCTTTTAATTCTGTTCCCGGCTTAAACTTCACTACATTTTTCGCAGCAATTCTTATTGTTTTTCCTGTTTTAGGATTTCTTCCATCTCTTGCCGCTCTCTTAGTAACTGACCAAGAGCCGAAACCTACTAAAGATACTTTTTCGCCTTTTTTAAGTGCACCCTCTACGTTGTCCATCATGCTATCTAAAGCCTTTTTAGCAGCAGCTTTAGAAATGCCTGCATTAACAGCCATTGACTCAATTAATTCTGATTTGTTCATATGTAAAATTTAAAATTGGTTTAATAATATGTTAGCTTTTCAGCCGAACAAATATATATTTTATGAGGACATGCTCAAGAAGTAAGCACGAAAGTGCGGTGCTTTGTTGATAAATATCGATTGTTTGTTAATAACCATTCAAACGCAAGCCTAAAAAATGATGAAAGCCATTAAATATTGACTTATAGTACTTTAGCATTGGGTAAAAAAGTGAATCCATTCAAAAGATCTTGTGTTTTCATTTTTCGCTTACCAGAAAGTTTAAGTTCATCAATAATAATATATCCCTTTTTTACAGCAATTTTTAATGTTTTTTTAGTTGCTATTATGGTGCCTATTTCTAAATGATGCTCTTCTTTTTGCTTTTGAACTTTAAGTATTTTTAATTCAGTTTTCTCTTCACCATTTAATAAAATGGTCCATGCGGCAGGATAGGGACTTAAGCCTCTTATTTTATTGAATATCTTTTTTCGAGATGTTTGCCATTCAATTCTGCAATTTTCTTTGTAAAGTTTTGGAGCTTCTTTTCCTTCTTTTTTAGGTTGCTTTATTGTTTTTATGGTCCCTTTTTCTATTAGTTTAACAGTTTTAATAACTAATTGTCCACCTAAAGTCATGAGCCGATCGTGTAACTCTCCTGCAGTTTCAGTCTTCCCAATAGTAGTTTTTTCTTGTAAAATTATTTCACCTGTATCAATTTTTTCATCAATAAAAAAAGTAGTAACACCAGTTTTCTTTTCATTATTAATGATAGCCCAATTTATGGGTGCTGCTCCTCTATATGCTGGTAATAATGAGGCATGTAAATTAAAAGTGCCAAATTTTGGTAATTTCCATACTGCTTTGGGTAACATTCTAAATGCAACGATGATGTGTAAATTAGCATTTAATGATTGCAATTCTTTTAAAAAAGGTTCACTTTTTAAATTAGTAGGCTGAAGGATATGCAATGTATGTTCTAAAGCATATTTTTTTACAGCTGACATAGTGATTTTTCTGCCTCTACCGGCAGGTCTGTCAGGGGCAGTGATTACGCCTACAACATTAAACTTGTGTGCTAATAATTGTTCAAGAGTTGCTACTGCAAAATCAGGGGTTCCCATAAAAACGATTCGTAAATCATTCATACTTTTTCAATTCAAATTTGTGTTGCGAAGTTATGGCTATTTTGTTGGTATCCAATAGTAATTGTAAGGTGCTGATGACACTGCTTTTTTCAATATCTAACTGATCGACAATTTCTCTCGAGGTTAGTTTTACATCCTGATCTAATAGCTGTAGAATGCTACTCGCAATACCTTCGACCGTTTGTGTATCAGCATTTGTCTTTAAGCAAAGATCACAAATACCACACGTTTCGGTATCATATTCATTAAAATAACTCAAGAGCAAACAACTTCGACATTGTTTCGTATTGGTCATATATTTTATAACGGCTTTTGCTTTGTCTAGCTTTATTTTTTGATGACGTTTGATGTTATTTGCAACACTATTAATTGTTCGATGATCTTCTCTTGGCACCATAAATTGTATAAAACTATCTGCAGTTACCGAATCATAATTTATAAAACCATCGTCTTCAATACCTTTTAGTTGCTTTATTATTTGTGATGAATTAAAACCTAATTTTTGCGCCAGTTGATACTCATCAATTTTTTTAGAATCATTAAAAATACCTCCATAGCTTCTCAAAAGTAGCTTAATGAGATTTCCTCGTTGTTCATTTTTATCAGAATAACGCATTAACGCCTTATGACTAACGGTAAATGTTAGTTGCGATTTACGATGATAGTGCTCATCTAGTTGAATAATTTGTTGATTATGTAATTGTTGAATGGCGTTATTTATTTTTAGTTTTGGGAGTTCATACTTTTGACAAAACTCTTGAAAATTAAAAGAAAATGGTATTAAGGGCTTCTCTCCATAGGAGATTTGAAAATGTTGATTTAGTTTTAGATATACATCCTTTATAAAATCAACAGATGTTTGCCCTTGTTCAAATCTATTTTTAAAGTTAAATAAAATAGCTTCATTGTAAATTATAACAGATTCGGCTGCAACACCATTTCTTCCGGCTCTGCCCGCCTCCTGAAGATAATTTTCTATACTATAGGGTAAATTGGTATGAATAATAGTTGATACATTATCTTTATCAATACCCATACCAAATGCATTTGTGGCTACCATTATAGGAGTTATTTCGTTCAACCAATTATGATATGCTTCTTTTTTATCATTTGCAGTCAATCCACCATGATAAAAAGTGCTTTTAAATCCATTTGAGTTTAAAAATAATGAGATGTTTTTTGTTACCTTTCTACTACTAGTATATATAATTGCAGGATTTTTATTCTTTGTCAGTAGTTGTTTTAAAGCAAAACGTACGTCTTCAGTTTTGTAAAGTTTATAGGCTAACTTTTCTCTTTTAAGAGATGTTTTATAGGTAATGGCATCTGTGAGCTGCAAATTTTCTTCAATGTCTTTTAAAACTACCCTCGTTGCAGATGCAGTTAAAGCAATAGTTGGTATTGTTGGATGCAATTGCTTTAGTACTTGTATATTTCTATAAGACGGCCTAAAATCATGGCCCCATTCTGAGATACAATGTGCTTCATCGATGGCGAGTAAATTGACGTTGAGCTGACTAATTTTTTCTTGAATGAATTCTGACGACAAGCGTTCTGGCGATAAGTATAAAAATTTATAATTACCAAATTGTAGATTGTCGAATATGATCACGATTTCATTCCGCGAAAGCGAAGAGGTTAATGCAACCGCTTTGATTTCTTTTTCTAATAAGCTTGATACCTGATCTTGCATTAATGCCACAAGTGGTGAGATAACAATACAAATACCTTCATTTAAAAGCGCTGGTATTTGAAAACACAAGGATTTCCCTCCACCAGTTGGTAATAAGGCTATCACATCTTTCGATGAAAGTACAGTTTGTATAATGGCTTCTTGTGAATTTCTAAATTCACTATGCTTCCAATATTTTTGAAGTAGTTTTAATGGTGTGCTCATT
>RCND010001907.1_pt1 | contig 11656 bp, 7 predicted proteins | sample 2041351 | NCBI WGS metagenome assembly RCND01 (sample SAMN09708230, study PRJNA481090) | Marine sediment metagenome, whole genome shotgun sequencing project. | biome: marine sediment; feature: ocean; material: sediment; isolation source: Sewage treatment plant 12B marine sediment (STP12B) ...
GAGACCGAGGAATAGATAATGACCACAGACAAACCTGCCAGTCCAACCGGCAACAGTCTGCTGAATCCAACAATCAGCGAAGTGTCGGGTGCGATGCCGGGAATGTCTGCACGAATGACCAGTCCGATAAGAAGCAGGATAAAACCGACAATGATATAGAATACAGAGGATAGAATAATACTTCGCCTGAAATTCTTCTTGTCCTTGATGGCATAGACCCGTTGCCAGAGCTCCGGAGAGGCCATGGGGATAAAGAAGCCTGCCAGGAAGAAACTGATGATCTGCATGACCGGAATGCTAAAGAGGTCCATAAATGCCAGTTCGGGTTTTGTAGTAGTTGTGGTCAACAGGTACATCATCAGAACAAACAACAGGAAGATGCCAAAGGTTTGCACGATATCGGTCTTGACCACGGCATCAAATCCACCAGCAATAAGGTAAACCAGAATGATGCCTCCCACAATAATAACCGATATATCATAACTAATGGGCGTATACTCTGAAACAAGTTTAGCACCTGCCGTGAAATTGAGCACCACCCATCCAAACATAATAATTATGGTGGTAAGGGTGGCCAGGTAACCTGCGGTTTTCCCTTTCAGAAAGAAAAAGTAATCGGGCATGGTATAAAATTTCTCTTTATCTGCCAGCTTTTTCACTTTCAGTCCGAAGAAGTAGAAAACAAAGAGTCCGAATACAGAACCAATAAAATACCATAATGCACCCATCCCATACATATAGACCAGGGCCGTATAGGTTAGCAGAATGGCTGCACCGATGCGGCTGGAGAAGATGGTGGAGGTGGCCTGAAGAGTTGTGAGTTTCCTTCCGGAGATCAAAAACTCCTCCTTCTCCTGTTTCCTCCCTGTAAGGGCTCCGACAACAAGAATCACAAGAAAATAAGCGGAGATAATGAGATAGTCGGTAAGGGTTAGCATGCTACTTAGTTTTGGTATTTAGTTATGTAAATATATTAAAATCTGCATAACACTTTTTTTCCGTGATTTTATGTATTCAAAATGATTGCTTCATTTTGACCCCCTCTAAGATGTCATATACCCTCCTATTTGGGCAGAATTGTTCCCAATGCTCCTGTATTATCAGTGAACAGCATCAATCGCACCCACAAATGGATGGTTAAACCCCGCAAACGGATAAAATCAGACTTGAAGTACAGAATGTCTGCACAAATCTGCCATTGCTTGATATAATTAGAAAAACAGTTGACTTTCTGCGATATTCAGTGCAAAATAAATCTACAAACAGTGTTTGCAGGGCGTTTTGTATTCTTCTGCAGGGACAAGTGTGGTAGAGAAAGCTATTAATCGTTAAACTAAATCTGAGTCTATGAAAAAGGTAATAAGTTTTATGCTTTGTATGGCGCTGGGTACTTTCACCCTTATCGGGCAGGCCCGGGTTGTCAGCGGTACGGTATTAGAAGCCGCGGACAATGCACCATTGCCAGGGGTCACCGTTTCTGTAAAAGGAACCACTGCAGGTACCATTACAGATATGAGCGGTAGATTTGAAATATCTGTCCCGCAGGATGCTGATGCTTTGGTGTTCAGCTTTATAGGTATGCTTACCCAGCAGATTGCGCTGGGCGAACAAACTGAAATTGAAATAGTCCTGGAAGCCACTTCATTGGCTCTTGACGAAGTTGTGGTAACAGCCCTGGGTGTATCGAGAGAGAAAAAATCACTGGGTTACGCTGTCCAGGAACTGAATGGCCAAGACGTAAACAACGTGAAGAGCGATAACATCATTAATTCTCTTTCGGGAAAACTTGCCGGTGTACAGGTAAAAGCGAACAGCAACTTTGGTGGTTCCACCAACATCATTATCAGGGGTTCAGGATCTCTTACACAGAACAATCAGGCCCTGTTTGTTGTTGACGGAGTTCCTATCAGCAATGCAATTACAAATAACGAACAACAGGAAGATGGTCGTTCAGGTTTTGATTATGGAAACGCAGTGTCTGACCTGAATTCCAACGATATTGCATCCCTCTCTGTATTAAAGGGTGCTGCTGCAACAGCACTATACGGATCCCGGGCAGCAAACGGGGTAATCCTTATTACAACAAAGAAAGGGTCCAATAACAAAAGCCTTGGAGTAAGTATTAGTTCTAACGTAACTGTGGGTATTGTGGATCAGTCAACTTTTCCGAAATACCAGAAAAAATATGGACCAGGATACATCCCCTGGACAGGCAGCTCTGATATACCTGGTCTGGACTGGGATGATCTGAATGGTGACGGGAGCCTGAATACCGACGACTACCTTATACCCTATCCCGATGATGGCTCCATGGGAGCACCAATGGATGGAAGCATGGTGTATCACTATGATGCATGGGTGCCTGAATCACCCAATTACGGACAAAAACGGCCTTTTCTGGCCTCCGAGAATGACGCGCTTTCTTTCTTTGAGAATGCCGTGGCTCTAACCAACAGTGTTGAGGTTAGCGGTGGATCTGATAAAGCAACCTTCAGGACATCCTATACCAACAAAGACCAGAGTGGTCTTTACCCAAACAGTTCAATGAAGCGTAATAGCTTGAATTTCAGTGGGTCGTATAAGATACTTGACAAATTGACGGTGTCAACATCGGTAAACTATATCAATACGAAAACCAAGAACCGTAATGGAACAGGTTACAGTGGTAACCTGATGTCCTGGATGAGGCAATGGTATCAGGTTCAGCTTGATATGGACCTGCAAGATATGTTGTACCAGGAGACCGGTCGCAATATTTCATGGAATCGCACCTGGTGGGATAATCCCGACCCCCTCTACTGGGACAATCCCTACTGGGTAATGTATGAAAACTACCCGGAGGATCAGCGGACCAGGCTAATTGGTTATGTGAAGGCTGATTGGGAGATTACAGACTATCTGAGTTTGATGGGACGCATGTCGGCGGACACCTACAGTTCGCTCCAGGAAGAGAAGTTGGCAGTGGGATCAATCGCGCAAGAATTTGGAACCGGATCTCCCAGGCAGGAAGTTACCTCCGGGTATTCAAGATTTGATACCCGCTTTATCGAAACCAACCTTGACTTTCTGCTCAATTTCCATAAGGACCTTTCAGAGAAGATCAACTTGACTGCGCTGCTGGGTACCAATATCCGCAGAAGTACCATGGATCGTCTTTGGGCTGCTACCAATGGCGGCCTTGCCGTTCCTAACTTATATTCACTGAGTAACAGTATCGCTCCTATGCTGCCTCCTGATGAGAAATTGGACATCATAGGTGTCAATGGTATCTTCGGAAGTGTTTCACTTGGGATCAGTAATCTGGTTTACCTGGATGCCACTCTTCGCAGGGATCAATCTTCCACACTACCCATTGAGAACAATTCCTACTATTACCCATCCGTTTCGGGAAGTTTCCTTTTTAATAACCTGATAAAAGCGGATTGGCTTCAACTGGGTAAGATCCGCTTAAATTATGCAGTGGTGGGTAATGATGCACCGCCGAGGAGTGTACTGGATACGTATGATGCCAAGGCTCCCCTCAGCGGTAATACCCTGGCATCTGTAGCTCCTATCAAGAAGAATTCAAATCTGGTGCCCGAAAAGTCCAAAAGTCTGGAAGCGGGACTTGAAATGACCATGTTCCAGAACAGAGTGGGATTTGATATGGCCGTTTATAAAACCAATACCATTAACCAGTTGATGCCGGTTGATGTATCCTTTGCCACCGGTTACAAGTCCACATGGGTCAATGCCGGCGAAATTGAAAACAAGGGTATTGAACTGGCGATGTATTTAACGCCTGTCAGGAAGTCAGAATTCAGTTGGAATGTGTCGATAAACTGGGCCAAGAATGTGAACAAGGTGCTGAGTCTCTTCACGGACGACGCAGGTAACGAGGTGCAAAACCTTCAGATTGCCGATCTTCAGGGTAATGTATCGATCAATGCCCGGGTAGGTCAGCCCTACGGAACCATCCAGAGTATAGACTATATATACCACGAAAGCGGCAAACCCATGATAGGAAGCAATGGTCATTACCTGACCAGCGCTACTTCTGACGAGGTGATCGGAAATGTGAACCCCGATTGGATAGGGGGTATTAATAACATGTTTAGCTATAAGGATTTCTCTCTGAGCTTCCTGGTCGACTGGCAGCAGGGTGGTGACATCTTCTCCCTTGACATGTGGTACGGATGGACAACAGGACTCTACGAGGAGACTGCAGAGGATAATGACCTGGGTAATCCAAGGCGCCTTCCCATCTCTGAGGGTGGTGGTATTGTCCTGGACGGTGTGCTGGAGGATGGCAGGCCCAATGATATCAGAATCGAAAATGATGTCCTGGGCGAAGCCTCCTTTTTCCTTACCAGTCCGCGAACCAGGCACATTTACGATGCCTCCTATATAAAACTGAGGGAACTTATATTTACATACGAACTGCCACAGCGTCTGATGAGCAAGACACCTCTGTATGCTGCATCCGTCAGTTTTGTTGGCTCCAACCTCTGGATCATACACAAGAATCTTCCCCATGCTGACCCGGAGGCCAACCAGGGAGCGGGAAATATTCAGGGATGGCAGAGTGGAGTGATGCCCACTACACGAAACTTTGGAGTTAGTATTAATGTTCAATTTTAACAATGGAAATTATGAAAATCAAATATGCTATATATCTGGTATTGATCGTTTTTGTTTCCTCATGTACGGATAACTTCGAGGATTTCAATACCGATAAGAAGAATCCCGCTACGGTGCCAGGAGAAGCATTGTTTACCAATGCATTAAGGGACCTATCTGTGCAGATGAACACTCCGGATGTAAATAGTAATCTCTGGGAACTCTGGTCCCAGTACTGGAATGAAACGACCTATGTCAATGAAACCAATTATGATATCGGCGACCGTGATCAACCTGAATTTGCGTTCAGGTGGGCATACAGAAGGGTCTTAAAGGACCTTCAAGAAGCTACAAGGATCATTGGTGAAGGTGTAGTTGCCAATGCAGAAGAGGAGGTGGCGAAAGCCAATAAACTCCATATCATTGAGATCATGAACGTATTTGTGTACCAGCGACTGGTGGATATTTTCGGTGCGGTACCCTATTCTGAAGCTTTGGATATTGGTAATGTCTACCCATCATATGATATGGGGGTTGATATCTACGACGATATCCTTGTACGTCTCGATGCTGCCATTAGCGAACTCGATGAGTCCGCAGGAAGCTTTGGTTCCGAGGATCTTATCTACCATGGAGATGTGCAGGCCTGGAAAATATTTGCTAATTCCCTCAAGTTGAAGATCGGTATCAATCTCTCTGACGTGAATTCAGCAAAAGCACAGTCAACCATTGAGGCCGCTGTGGCTGCTGGTGTCTTTACCTCCACTTCAGATGAAGCGCTCTTTCCTTTTCAGACCTCAGCACCACATTTCAATCCCATTTATGGGAACCTGGTGGCTTCAGGAAGAAATGATTACGTTGCAGCCAACACCATGATTGATATTATGGTCAATGTAAATGATCCACGCCTGGATGATTACTTCGATATCAGTACCATCCGTCCGCTTCAATTTCCACGTGATCCGGCAACCGGATCCCAGACGGATGCAAATTTCCCCGATGGTGTGAATAAGATTCTGTTCTATCCCCTGCCCGAAGGGGGCTATGACCCTATTTTTAGAGAGGGACCATTTACGGTGCCCGCAGCCGATACCTCGGCCGGAATCAGGGTATGGTTGGGAGGTACCTATGGAGATGGTACGCCATGGTCATCGTATACCCAGGTGGCTCTTCCTCTCCAGGAGCCCACATTTCCGGGCCTGATACTGACTTACTCACAGGTACTCTTTTACCTGGCCGAAGCTGCTGAAAGAGGATATGATGTAGGTGGGACTCCTGAAGAGTTTTACAATGCCGGTGTTACGGAATCGATTCTCTGGTGGGGTGGAACACAGAATGAAGTAGAGGCCTACCTGGACATCACGGATGTGGCCTATCCAACAGCCGATGGTAGCTGGAGGAAGAAAATCGCCTATCAATCGTGGATCTCTTCCTATATCAATGGCTTCCTCGGATATACTACCTGGAGGAGACTGGATTATCCGGTATTGAATATCACTCCTAACAATGATGCTATTGTGGATCAAACGGATATTCCGGTCAGATTTCCATTCCCGGTAAATGAGCAGACTTTGAATGATGTAAATTATGATAATGCTGCGAATGCCATTGGAGGTGATAACATGAACACAAAAATTTTCTGGGATATCTACGATGCCCAGATTAATTAATCTCTGATTTCAATTATAAGAAATGGCTGTCCGGTGGGCAGCCATTTTTTTGTGGTGCCATCCAGTACCTTGCATGCTGCAGCCATTTGGCTCACTTTACCCGATGAGGATATCTCTCTGACAGCTGGTACCAGTTGGAGAAAGAGCAAAAGCGCCCTAAATCAGAGGCAATATCACTTTTAGTGGGATCCTCAACTTTTCCACTTTCAGCTTATTGAATGATGATTTCCTTGCCGGTTCCACCCATGATGTAGCCATCGCCAAAGGAAGCTTTAATTGCAGCAATGGATTTATCGCCGGTACAGTGGGTAGGACAGATCTGTCTGACTCCCAACTCTTTTAACTTGGCTACAATAAGTTCCAGATCTTCACCTGAAGTGCTCATTAGATGCAAGCCACCAATTACGGTATGAATCTTAATGTTCAGCTCTTTTTCTGCAAGAGCTACCATTGGCACAGCTCCCGGATGTCCACAGCCTGTAATCAGTACACCACCATTTTCTGTTTTAATTATAAGTCCCTGTTCCCTGAAGGCAAGAAAATCATCACCGGTAGAGTAGAAGGGTCCATAGAGGTGACCTGGTTTCTTTACGGCCTTGCTGTTTGGAGGAAGTGTTCCGCTGGCCTTCAATTGTTCCGCATAGGATGCCGGCAAATAGCAATTCACTGAAGGATTGACCTCGATGATCCATGGTATACCGGCAGTATGATCGCCATGTTCATGGGAGATAAACAAAGTTGGAATCTCTTCAGGATGAATATCGAGCAGGTTTACGTTCTTTTTATAGAGATCAGCCTTACGACCTGCATCAAAGAGAATTTTGTTTCCCTGATATTCCACGAGGCAGGCGAAGCCCCAGTCGGTTTCCAGGTTCTTATCAAACTGGTAGTTGTCATAGATAATGGTAATATGAACAGCATCATCATTGGGACCCTTATTTGACGCGAGTGGTTCCCTTGCAGTAATATTTGACAAGCCCAGCAGCAGCAGTAGGGCGGTCAAAGCAAAATACTTTTTCATCTTAGATTTCCTGTTTGTAGTGAAGGGCGCTAAAAACCTGGTTTTTATAGTTCCTGCCAATTCTCAGTTTGGCATTTTCCAGCTCAACGGTGGTTGCATTAAAGGCCCTGATTCTCGGGATGGAGATAATATATGATTTATGGATCCTGATAAATTGCTCGGAAGGCAATTTGTTCTCAATGCTATGCAGACTACTTTTCACTACTACCCTCCTGTTATCGGTGTGGATCCTGATATATTCATTCAAGCCTTCGATAAAGTGAATTTCTTTCAGGTAGATTTTGATCACCTTCTTGTTCTCTTTGACATAGATAAAGGCATCGTTGTTCACCCCATTGCCACCCTCCAGTTCGACGGTTTCTGCGTGTCCTGACTGAAAATACTTGTTGACCGATTTAAAAAAGCGTTCGAAGGTGACCGGCTTCATCAGGTAATCTACCACATCCAGTTCAAAACCATCCAGGGCATACTGGCTGTAGGCCGTAGTAATGATCACTTTGGGGGGGCGCTTCAGGGTTTTCAGGAAATCGATCCCTGTCATCTGGGGCATTTTAATGTCAAGAAACATGAGGTCGATGGTGTGATTACGCAGGACCTCCATGGCTTTCATGGCATTGTCACACTCATCAACAACTTCAAAATTCTCAAGTTTCAGGATATGCCCACGAATCAGCTCTCTGGCCAGCGGCTCATCATCTACGATCAAACACCTTGTTTTCATGTATTGTAAGATTATAAGTCAACGACAACCAATATGGTTATCTGCAACTCTGTTAGGGTAAAAACTGAAAAGAACATGAAAACAATCCTACAATCTCACATCAACATAGCAAATTTACACGCTTTTTTTAAACTATTTCAGTCAAAAGCAGGAAAACTACGGTATATAACAAATTCACATCTGTCAAAGGCGTTTATAGCCGCATTACTGCATTTGCTGTGTTATTAACTTACACAGGTTGATAAGAGATGGTAGTTCGCCATATGAAGGCTATTTTTAGTGCATGTATAATCTTATGCTCAGTCAGAAGTTACGCAGCAGGATATTCAGACATCTGGTTTTGTTCTTTACTATGGTGCTTCTATTTGCCTGGGTGGCACATTCGCGATCTGGAGAGCCGGGTAGTTTTTGGAAGGGGTATTTAATGGTATTTACCAATGCACTCTTCTTTTTTGGATATGCCTATATAAGTGTTTACCTGCTAATCCCAGAATTCTTACTGAAGCGGAGAATATTCGTTTTTTTCATTGCCTTCGTGCTGACAGGGCTTGCACTATCCTTGCTGAAGTTTGTATTTTCCGATTATATCTTTTACCAGGCCATTGCTCCTGAAAATGCCACCCCCGGCAATTTGATCACCCTACAGGCACTGCTGGTGAATACAAAAGACATGACCTTTATTGTCGCAGTATTTGCGCTGGCTAAGTTTGCGAGAGATCACTATACCCTGGAGCTGAATAATAGGGAGTTACAACGAAAGGAGCTGGAGGCAGAATTGAAGCTGATCGAGCACCAGATGGATCCTCATGTGATATTTAACAATTTCAATAACCTCTATTCTATTTCAATTTACCGGCCGGAACATCTCAAACCAACAGTGAAGAAGCTAAAGGCCATTCTTCATTATCTTTTTCAGGAGAGCAAAAGTGAAAAAGTTTTGCTGGCAAAGGAGGTGGAGATGATAAACAACTATATCGGTCTTGAAACATTGCGATACGGTGATCGTTTGAAAGTCCGGTTTGAGCCTGAAGGTCATATGAACGGACTTAAGATTGCACCTCTTATTCTCTATTCATTCGTGGAAAGCTGCTTTGTTTATGGAGCCGGGGAGAATCCCAGGGAATCCTGGATAAGGATCGAACTGAAGGTTCAGGATTCTCGACTCCGTTTTGTGGCGGCCAATTCTGTTTCAGGTTCACCTGATTATCCAGCTGGCAGAAATGATGGTAGGAATGAGAACAGTATCAGGAGACTAGAATTGGCATATCCGAACAGCCATCGTCTGGCCATCAGGGAAAGAAACAATGAACATGAAGTGGAATTGCATGTAAGCCTTTGATATGAGAGAGAGATTAATGATGAAGCTGGAGCAGAACAGGAGTCTGAGGCACCTGGTTTTCTGGTTAACCTGGGTGATAGGTTTTACATTTATAAAAAGCTTCGGAGAATCCATGGAAGTATACCTGGGGTGGTTCTCCTACTACCTTATCACCCTCCCAATCTTTATCGCCCATACCTACCTGGTGGCCTATCTGCTGGTCCCCTATTTTTTGAACAAGCGCCTGTTCCCCCTCTTTATTGTTCTGTTTCTGCTACTTTTTTATGGATTTTCAGTGCTGGAACTTATCTTGAGTAATGAGTTCATCTACAAATGGTATCAAACAGGGACAGAACTTATCGATAACTACCTTGCTCCTGCAAATGTGATAATGAGTGGACTGGGCAATCTATATATTGTACTTGTATTTCTGGCTGCAAGAACCATCAAGGAATGGTATTATGCCAATACCCGAAGTAAAGAACTTCAGCATTTCGAATTGCAGCAACAGATGGAAAATGCCATTACAAAGGTTCAGCCCCACATGTTACTCTATGCCATCGATCATATCGATCGTATGGTGGAAGAATCATTACCAGATGTGACCAAGGCCATTGCATTGACCTCTGAACTTTTGAACGAAGTGATGATATATCATGAAGAGCAGCATAAATTGTTCTCCAGAGAGATTGAATTGGTCAGGAAACTGGTGACCCTGGTTACCCTGATCAGAGAGAGCAAACCCGATGTTGAATTTTTTATCTCCGGGGACCCCAGTCAGATAAAGATGCCTCCAATGGTCCTATTTACTATTGTTGATATGATATTCAGAAAATATGAATTAGAACCCGCTTTGCCAGAGTTGAATATAGAGGCCTCGGGCTACTCCAATATGATTACCATCCAGATATTAAGCAATGGAATGAAAAAGCATGAGGAGAACATACAGGACTGCCTGCAAACCATGCAACAGATTGAGTCCTTTTACAAGGGCCAGATTTCCATAAACATTGAGTCACATAGTTATGGTTGTTCTGTTATTATAAGTAACAATGACTTATCGACTGCAAATACCATTCACCCCCAAACAGATGTGATTAACACCCCCGAAAAGGTCATAAACTGAATAAGTTTTTTTCTCTGGGGGGCATCTGTTACATTTGAATCGACTCTATATACATCAATGACAACTTGCCGTCACAGTCTTACTTTAAGGTTTTAGGTTTAATAAGTAACTTCTCGACGGCAAGTTTTTTCTCCCCATCATCACATCACATTTCTATTTGTTAGGTTGTTCAGTGGGTTAATTCAGATCCAAAACTGTTCCAAGACGCACAGCCTTGTTCAAATCCGGACAATTTTAACATTAAGCTTAACAAGGTAAAAACCTTCTAAAGCACAGGTAGCCAGTATGTAAAAAGTTTTGGCATAATAAGTGATATGTTTTAACGAGTTGTACAGGGACGTACAAAAGGAGGTAGAAAATGATAACAGATCAATATCTGATTTCCCGGAATCACCAATCACAGGAGGACAACCACAACAACCTTGAGTTGTTCAAAAACCTCTTGCAGCCTCATTTCCTGTTCAATTCTCTCAATAACCTATATGCACTTTCCTTACGCAAATCGGAAGATACCCCTGAGGCCATTGCCGGACTCTCTCTTCTGCTGGAGCGCGTTGTCACCTATTCCCGCCAGGAAACAATTCTTCTTTCCGAAGAAATCGCATTGATCCAGGACTACATTGCCCTGGAGAAGATCTGGCTGGGCGAGTGTTCATTCCTGATGGATTTCCAGGTCAAGGGAGATACCGAGGGAGTTTCTATTCCACCCTTAACTATCTATACGCTGATCGAGAATGCATTTAAACATGGGATCCGGAAATGCCATAACAAGGGCTGGGTAACCATTCACCTTGTGGTCAAGGAAGATAAAATTCTTCTAAAGGTGAGGAACGGGGTACAAGCGTCAAAGGACAATACTCAGGTTTCGCCAGTTGCTGCCACAGGTTTAGGCATAGAGGCGGTCAGAAAAATGCTTGATTTCTCCTACCGGAAACACTACCACCTCGATGCTCGTCCAATTGGCAATGTTTTCGCAGTGGACCTGATCATAGGCAGGTTGGCAGCTTAAAGCGCATCACAGTCATTCACACTTCTTTTCCTGTTGTACATATTCTGCATTGAGTCGTTGATTGAACTTAATTGATTCTGGCTTTTTTTCGTGGTAATTTTAATTGAAACAACAATAAGTGATTGCTATGAAGAAGGTTAGTTTGATTAGAAGATTGGCGACCATTGTCGTTGCACTCTGTATGTTTACCAC
>RCND010001908.1_pt1 | contig 11655 bp, 6 predicted proteins | sample 2041351 | NCBI WGS metagenome assembly RCND01 (sample SAMN09708230, study PRJNA481090) | Marine sediment metagenome, whole genome shotgun sequencing project. | biome: marine sediment; feature: ocean; material: sediment; isolation source: Sewage treatment plant 12B marine sediment (STP12B) ...
CCGAATGGTCTGTGTTATGCTTATTGCCATATAAAGAAATGCTAAGAACGGAAGTAGTAAGTAATTCATGTGTGTAGAGAGCCTTTGGTTGGTGTGAAAAGGTGACAGATGTTACTGAACTCGTCCCGGAGCAGTATGGGTGAACAAGATTTTAATTAATCAGTAGTCCATGACGGCACTGACCGTTAACAGATTGAGTGTGTCTGCATGAAGCAGATGAAGTAGAGTGGTACCGCGTTGATTATACGTCTCTATCCGTAAGGATAAAGGCGTTTTTTTATTACACTAAAATGACTACATAAGTATAGGAGAATGTTATGTCGAATTATAACCATCAATTAATTGAGAAGAAATGGCGTAAGAATTGGGAAGAATCACCGATTAATACGCCTGCTGAAGACAAGAAAAATTATTACTGTCTAGATATGTTTCCATACCCATCTGGGAATGGTCTACATGTAGGACATTGGAGAGGTTACGTACTTAGCGATGTATGGAGTCGTTATAAGATTCTTCAGGGGCATTATGTCATGCATCCAATGGGATGGGATGCTTTTGGCCTTCCGGCAGAAAACCATGCCATCAAAATGGGGATTCACCCAGCCATTGGTACAGCTGCCAATGTTGAGAATTTCAAACGTCAGTTGAAAGACATCAGTGCCATCTACGACTGGGATCATGAATTAAATACAACGGACCCTAACTTCTATAAATGGACTCAATGGATCTTTGTTAAAATGTTTAAAGAAGGTCTTGCTTATGAGAAAAAGATGCCAATTAACTGGTGTCCAAGCTGTAAGACAGGTCTCGCCAATGAAGAAGTTAAAGACGGTAAATGTGACCGTTGTGAATCAGAAGTAACGAAGAAGAACCTGCGTCAATGGATGTTGAAGATTACTGCTTACGCTGAGAGACTTCTGAATGACTTGGAAGATCTTGAGTGGCCAAGTAAAGTTAAGAAGATGCAGTCTGACTGGATTGGTAAATCTTATGGTGCTGAAGTTGATTTTGCTGTTGATGGTTCTGAAGAGACCATTAAAGTTTTTACAACAAGACCAGACACACTTTATGGCGCGACGTTCATGGTTCTAGCACCTGAGCATGAACTCGTTACTAAGTTAGCTTCAGAGGGTAAGAAGGAAGAAGTTGAGAAGTATGTCTTTAATGCGTCTCTGAAGTCTTCTGTTGATCGTCTTCAAGAAAAAGATAAAACCGGCGTGTTTACAGGCAGTTATGCTGTCAACCCACTGAATGGTGAGAATCTGCCAATTTGGATATCAGATTATGTACTGGCAGATTATGGTACAGGTGCAATTATGTGTGTCCCTGCTCACGATGAGAGAGACTTTGTATTTGCTAAGAAATTCGACTTACCAATTATTCAGGTAATCGCTAAAGATGGTGTAGTGACTGAACTTGAAGAAGCCTATACGGAAGTTGGTGTTATGGTGAATTCTGGTGAATTTAATGGTCTTCCATCAAATGAAGCCAAAGAAGTGGTTTCAGCCTATGTAGAAGAAAAGAAAATAGGGACTAAAACTACCAATTATAAACTTAGAGACTGGGTATTCAGCCGTCAGCGTTATTGGGGTGAGCCAATTCCAATTGTTCACTGTGAGGCATGTGGTCCAGTGGCAGTCCCGGAAGAACAATTGCCAGTGACACTACCAGAAGTTGAGTCCTATGAACCAACAGGCACAGGTGAATCACCACTTGCAGACATTACTGAATGGGTGAACACAACTTGTCCTGAATGTGGTGGACCTGCTAAACGTGAGACCAACACAATGCCACAATGGGCCGGTTCTTCTTGGTACTTCCTTCGTTATGTGGATGTGAATAACGATAAGGCACTGATTTCAAAAGAGAAGATGAAAGAATGGTTACCTGTAGATATGTACGTCGGAGGTATTGAGCACGCAGTGCTTCATCTACTCTATTCACGTTTCTATACGAAATTCCTTTTTGATATTGGCGTGGTCGATTTTGAAGAGCCTTTTACGCGACTATTTAACCAAGGGATGATTTGTAAAGATGGTGCCAAGATGAGTAAGTCAAAAGGCAATGTGGTATCGCCGGATGATTTAGTTGAGAACTATGGTGCTGACTCATTAAGAATGTACGAACTTTTTGTAGGGCCACCTGAGCTTGATTCAGAGTGGGATGACAGAGGTATTGAAGGTGTTTCAAGGTTCATTAACAAAGTATGGAACCTTGTCATGGACAACAAAGATAAAGATGTGCCAGTGACACCCGAACTTGAGAAGTTACGTCATAAGTTGATGTACGAAGTAACAAGTCGTATGGAGAAATTCCATATGAACACAGTGGTGAGTGCTTTCATGGAATACAACAATAAGTTCAGCGAGCAAACTCGTAAAAAGGGTGGCGTTGACAAAGCGACTCTTGAAGTGTTAATCACGTTGCTTGCACCTTTTGTCCCTCACATGGCTGAAGAGCTATGGGCTGAGCTTGGTCATACAGAATCTGTCTTTAAAGAGACATGGCCCGAGTATGATGAAGAGATCATGAAAGACGATGAAATTGAAATGCCAGTACAGATCAACGGTAAGACAAAATGCACAGTTATGATTGGTGCTGATGAAGCCAAAGATTCCGTATTAGCCAAAGCCAAAGCATCTCTTGGCAATAAGCTGGATGGCAAAAAAATTATAAAAGAAATAGTTGTACCAGGAAGAATTATTAATATCGTTGCTAAGTAGGAAAAAAGTAGCGGTCAGTGGTCAGTGACCAGCAAAGTACATAAGCCTATGAAAAAGCACCCCAGTTGAAAGAATCCTGGGGTGCTTTTTTGTTGGGGCTTCTAAAGATTCACCACTAAGACCACTAAGAAGTCTCAAAGACCTCAAAGGGTTATGACTATTACCTTATGCGCCTTGTTTCTCCTTCGTGTTCTTTGTGGTGGGTGGTCTTTTGTAGCGAAAGTTTTACAGGATGTGTAGAAGATTTCATCAATAATCCCTATATTTTCATGATATATGTCAATATATCTGAATAATTTATGTATTTGTATGCATGATGTGAAGGGTCTCCCTCATTTGTTGCAAGTTATTATGTCTTTAAGTCACTTTGAATTGATCTAAGTGATTGGGAAGAAGAGGAATAATCGATTAATTGTGCATAACTTTGTGTGTAGTGTGGATAAGTTAGTGAATATTTGTGGATAAAACCTCTAATTAATTGAAAACACAGATAATTCAATCATATGAGTGTGAATTACAAGTCATGCTAATTCTTCCTGCAACGGTGATTTGACAGGCTAAGGAAGATTGTATACAATAATACTATAATTGCATAGTTATGAAGTGCAATGTATAAATCATGCAAGAATAAAGCATGAAATTATCATAGGAGGACTACTATGAAGTACCAAAACAACGAGTACAATAGGCGAACAAATATAGAATTCAGTCAGCGCAGTAACCTTTTGGAACGGACTGAATTTAAATACCCTTTACAAGACATAGATGAACCGTCACTATTCAGAAACTTATTTCCATATGATGAAGCACCAAAGGTAGCCTTCAATCATAGACATGTACCGATGAACATGCCTGATGACATATGGATTACAGACACGACTTTTAGAGATGGTCAACAGTCAAGAGAACCTTTTACAACAAAACAAATGCTGACAATCTATGATTATCTAAATAAACTTAGTGGGCCCAATGGGGTTGTCAGACAGACGGAATTCTTCTTATACAGTAAAAAAGATAGAGATGCTGTCTATAAGTGTTTGGAACGTGGTTATGAATTTCCACAGGTCACTAGCTGGATTAGGGCACTTAAGAAAGACTTTGCACTTGTTAAGGAAGTAGGTCTTGAAGAGACTGGTATTTTGGTCAGTTGTTCTGATTACCATATATTCTACAAAATGAAAATGACCAGAAGGCAAGCAGTGGACCATTATGTTAGTGTGATTAAAGAATGTATTGAAACTGGTGTTAGGCCAAGATGTCACTTAGAAGATATTACGAGAGCCGACTTTTATGGTTTTGTGGTACCCTTTGTTACTGAGCTTATGAAACTGATGGAAGAAACGGGTACGCCTGTTAAAATCCGAGCTTGTGACACCATGGGTTATGGTGTGAGTTATCCTGGTGTTGTGTTGCCTAGATCAGTACCTGGGATTATATATGGTCTGCATCATCATGCTGGCGTACCATCAGAATTAATCGAATGGCACGGCCACAATGATTTTTATCGTGCGGTTCAGAATTCATCCACAGCGTGGTTGTACGGATGCTCAGGCGTTAATGGTACCATGTTTGGTATTGGTGAACGTACAGGTAATACACCTATAGAAGCGATGATCTTCGAGTATGCCCAACTTAGAGGTGGTTTGAATGGTGTTGACACGACCATTATCACTGAGATGGCAGAATACTTTGAAAAAGAACTGAAGGTACAGATTCCAGTTAGAATGCCTTTTGTTGGAAAGAATTTTAATGTGACTAGGGCTGGAATACATGCAGATGGTTTATTGAAGAATGAAGAAATATACAATATCTTTGATACAGATAAGTTGTTGAATAGACCGGTTGTAGTAGCGGTGACTAAGACATCAGGCGTGTCTGGTGTTGCCCACTGGGTTAATAGTTATTTTGAGCTGAAAGATGACAAAGCCGTAGATAAGAAACACCCGGTAGTGCAAGGCATTAAAGATTGGGTTGATTCAGAGTACGAGAATGGTCGTGTTGTGGCAATTTCTGTAGAGGAGTTAGTTAAAATTACGAATAAATTAACCAAGGAACTTAAAATTAATATTACATAAATAGGAGGATTTTGAACATGATCGATTATTTAGCACATTTTGACACGATAGTGAAGGAACAACAAGCTAGGGTACAGGCAATGAAGACGCAGGCTGAATTTATAGATTACAGTCAATTAGACAAAATAATTATTGGTGTTGTCGGCGGTGACGGCATAGGTCCTGCAATTACAGGTCAGGCTCAAAGAGTTCTGGAATACCTTGTAAAAGATGATGTGGATGCAGGAAAAATAGAATTTAGAGTGATTGAAGGGCTTACTATTGAGAAACGTGCAGAAGTAGGCATGGCAATTCCAGAAGATGTGCTTGAAGAGATTAAGAAATGTCATGTAGTGCTTAAAGGCCCTACAACAACACCAAGAGCTGGCGATCCATGGCCAAATATTGAAAGTGCCAATGTAGCTATGCGTAAAGAATTAGATCTTTTTGCCAACGTTCGTCCTGTTAAAGTACCAGAAGACAATATTGATTGGACATTCTTCCGTGAGAACACCGAAGGTGCTTATGTGCTTGGTAGCAGAGGCATTAATATCGATGAAGACATTGCCTTTGATTTTAAAGTTATTACAACTCAAGGTGCTGAAAGAATTGCTAGAGCAGCCTTTGATTTCGCCAAGAATAATGGTAAAACAAAAGTGACTTGTATAACAAAAGCCAATGTTGTTAAAACCACCGATGGTAAGTTCCTTAATACCTGTAAAGAGGTGGCCAAAGATTACCCAGGGATTGAAATGGACGACTGGTATATTGACATCATGACTGCAAAGCTAATTGATAAAAATCGCCGATCTGATTTCCAAGTCATGGTATTGCCTAACCTTTATGGTGACATTCTTACAGATGAAGCAGCTGAATTCCAAGGCGGTGTTGGTACAGCAGGCTCAGCGAATATTGGTAAGAGATATGCAATGTTTGAAGCAATTCATGGATCAGCACCAAGAATGGTGTCTGAAGGACGTGATATCTATGCAGACCCATCAAGCGTGGTTCGAGGTGGCGCCATGTTATTAGCACATATTGGGTATACGGAAGAAGCAGATAAGCTAATAAAAGCCCTTGAAATCTGTGGTTTAACTGAGAAGAAGTTGGTTATGACAGGTCGCAATACTGGTGCAACAAACAGTGAGTTTGCTGAGTACATTATGGAGACTGTAGAAAAATTATAGGAATACGATATTAATCTATCAAAATCATTGATTCCTATTGAGGGTTGATGTATGATGTGTGGGTTGTGTGGTATATGTATGGTCAACGGGACATATTGCGGAGGCAAAAAGGTTGGATAATTATAATCTTCACAGTGAAGTGAACGATAAACATTCACTTCGTGGAAGGGTATTTCATAAAATTCGTGAGGACATTCTCAAAGGTCGTTACCAGCAGAATGAAGCCATGAAAGAACTTCAGATTTCGAAGGAACTTGGTGTGAGTAGAACGCCAGTACGAGAGGCTTTAAGGCAGCTTGAACTGGAGGGTCTTGTGACCATTATTCCTAACAAAGGCGCTGTTGTCTCAGGGATTAATGCTAGAGACATAGGGGATATCTTTGCGATACGTACAGTGATTGAGGGGTTAAGTGCTCAATGGGCTGCAGAGAATATCTCCAACGAACAGCTAGATGAGTTAGAAGAAATCGTGTACCTATCAGAGTACCATTTCAAAAAAGGGCATATTGATCAGTTGTATGAACTGGATAATAAGTTCCATGAGATGCTTTATGAAGCATCCAACAGTAAAATATTGCGTCATGTTCTGTCTGATTTCCATCATTATGTTCAGCGTGTAAGGAAGACATCCTTATCAGCACCGGAGAGAGCTGAGAAATCCATACAGGAACACAAAGCCATTCTTGAAGCACTACGGAATAAAGACGGCGATGCAGCTAAGTCATTAACCAATGTTCACGTAGAGAACACATCAAGAAATGTTATAGAAAAGAGAATTATTGAGAATCTTGGTATAAAAGAAGATTAATACAACAAGGCTGCCCATATGGGTAGCCTTTGTTTTTTAGGAGCTTAAAGTTATGCATGTACTGAAGAATAGACAACAGAACATCCTTAATTATCTACTTGGCCATGAGTTTCCTGTGACAATTAAACACATTGCTGGGTCATTAAGTGTTAGCCCAAGAACGGTTAGATATGATTTGGAAGCCATAGGCTATTGGTTAGAAAAACAAGACATAAAGCTTAAGAAAGTACCCAAAAAAGGTGTTTGGATTGAAGAAGCTTCTAAAGCAAAGGGAAAATTAAAAGTAGAAGCTTCATTGGATGAGGTAAAAGTCTATCGTATACTGACGCCTAAAGAGAGACAGAACGAATTGTTGGGCATACTTTTTGCAGCAGACAATCGGATCAGTGTAGGTCTATTGGCCGAAGCAGTAGGGGTAAGTACTTCTACCTGTTACACAGATCTAGAGCAAGTTAGAAAGTGGCTCATTAGTCGTGGTCTCAGGTTGTTGAATGAGCCTCATATGGGTTATCGTATTAAAGGGACTGAAGATAAATGGCGATTGGCTCTCATTGATTATATTGAATCCAATGTTGGTGAACAGCAGTTGATGAATTTGTTGTCGGTGACTAACCGTGAGACCAAAGGTGAGACAAGGCTTCAGTTCATGAAACAACCTAAGTACCACGATATGTTTTCAGATGTGGATTTGGGTAGAATGTTAAGGTTCGTTGAGATATTAGAAGACAGATTAGGCATGATTTTGGTTGATTCAGACTACGCTGCTTTGATGATTCACATTGCGGTTGCTGTTAAGAGACTTAGAGAAGGCGAAGCCATTGATATGCCGAAACAACAACTAGAAGAAGTCAGCGTTTATCCAGAGTATCAATTAATTAAAGAGATTCTAGGAACAATGACATTTATTAAAACAGCTAACGTACCAGAAGAAGAGATTGGCTATATTACAGCCCACGTCGTTGCAGCAAGAAGGCGTGATAATGACCAGATGTTTGTTAAGACAGCGGTCATCAATGAGGCATTGCTTCAAGCATTAATCGAAGTGATTGAAGGTCATTGTAAGATTGAAGACGAAGAAGGATTGAAAAAAGGATTGGGGAAGGTATTGATGCCTAAAACCTAACCTTTATGATTGAAAAGAAACTCTCGGGAGCATTCGCCGAGAGTTTTTGTTGTTGAAATGATGATTTGTTACACTTTAGAAGCTTCCGCAAATTACGCAAATTGTCGCAAATTAACGCAAGAGTTTTTTCATACATGCTCTTGATGTTTAAAAATAGGAAGGCTTTAGTGATACACCAACAGTTCAACTCAGTGATTGAGTTTGCGTTAATTTGCTTAATTTGCGGTAGTCAGTTGTACTTTATATTCATCTTTTTCATAAAACATCACAATGTCTATTAGTCGTTCATAGCGGCTATTGCGTTTAGATATTTTTCAGTATCCCAAAACTTCACCGATTAAGATGACTTTTATTCGGTCTTTTGTGCCTGAGCGTCTTGTGATGACTGTATTGCTACAGATGCAATCCTCAGATTGGCAATCGTGGCAGTAACCTGTTTTGTTGCAGGGGGTATTTTTGTTGAGTCGTTGGGTGTTTTGGGGTGATGCGAAATTTTGAACACGTTTTATGGCTTCTTCAACATCGGAAGACACTTTGTTCATACCCACCATAACAATGACTTGAGTTGGACCGTAAATCAAAGCAGCAACTCTATTGCCATTACCATCGATGTTCACAAGCTGACCATCTAAGGTGATGGCATTGGTACTCATATAGTAGGTGTCTGCAGAAAAGGATTTTCGGTAAATCTCAAGAACTTCTTCCCCATTGGTAGTCTTACTTCGATCAAGTAGGTTGTAGTCACCTTTTCTCAACACATCAAGGATGCCTATCCCTTCTAAAGTCATAGAGCCTCCAAAAGAAATGGTAGTGCCGGTGTCTGTAAGAGAAAGAGCCAATTCAACAGCCGCCTCATGGGACTCACAGTAATAACCAGCTATTTGACGTTTCTTAAGGTTCTGAATGATGGTCATACTCTGTTGCTTATAAAACTTCTTTGTAGGGGTCATAAAAAGTACCTCTTTTCATAGGATATGTACCATTATAGCGGTAAACTTGATTGAGGTAAAGGGATGTAGTTGATGATTTGTAGAGTAATGCATAGCCACGAAAAATAAGAGACCACAAAAAATCAATGGCCGAAAAAACGCAAAACGCGCCAAATTAACAGGGTAAATAACATAGCGGAATGAGCATATGGTATCGGATGTGAACTGTAACTAAGCTATAGCTACGTTCCAGGGAGCATAAACACGATTACCGTCATTCTGAGGTGGTGTGTTTTGCCAACGTGAGAATCTTCTTTGGCTTTTTGTAGCTATAACCTTTTTTGTGCGATTTTGTGTTTTTGTGGCTATGTAGTTTTCCTTAAAATTCATCTTTAACGATTTTCTAATTGTAGACTGTATATTTATTGGTCATCTTTTGATATGATAGGGGGGAACTTTTATTTATAGATTATGGAGGCGGAGATTTGGCTGAATTTTATTTTAAACCAATAGAAGATGTATCAAAAGAGCTGGGCACGGATGTCCAAGCGGGGCTGTCATCATCGGCAGTGAAGGAAGCAAGAGAGAAGTATGGCGAGAATAAGTTGCAAGCGAAGGCTGGTAAGACAATCTGGAAGCAGATCTATGAGCAAGTGAGTGATGTTATGATCATTATTCTTATCATAGCTGCAGTGCTGTCAATATCCTTACATGAAGTGGTAGATGGTGTTGTTATCTTGGCAATTGTTGTGCTGAATGCTGTTCTTGGTATTACACAGGAAAGAAAAGCCAGTGATGCATTGGCTGCACTAAAAAAAATGGCAGCACCAAAGGCAAAAGTTATTCGCGATGGTAAGATTGATGTGATAGATTCCATAAATCTTGTACCTGGGGACCTAGTGCAGTTGGAATCAGGGGATTATATCCCTGCAGACCTAATGCTCGTGGAAGCGGTGAACCTGAAGATAGATGAATCAGCCCTTACTGGTGAATCGGTATCTGTTAACAAAAAACTCACTTCTATAGAAGAGGGTGCATCCATTGGTGATCGGTTGAACAGTGCCTTTATGAGCACTATCGTGACCTATGGTCGAGGCCTCGGACTAGTCACAGGTACCGGCATGGGTACTGAGATAGGTAAGATTGCCACCATGCTTAATGAGACAGAAGAAGGTAAAACACCTCTTCAGGTGAAATTAGCCTCTTTTGGTAAAATGCTTGGACTTATCTGTGTTGCCGTATGTGTTGTTATATTCGGTCTTGGTTGGTACAGAGGTGAACCACTACTTGAAGTGTTCATGACGGCTGTCAGCCTTGCAGTTGCAGCGATTCCTGAAGGACTTCCAGCAGTAGTCACAGTTGTTCTTGCTATGGGTGTGACAAAAATGGTATCCCGTAATGCAATAATGAAGAACTTAGGGGCTGTTGAGACATTAGGGTCAACAACCGTGATCTGTACAGATAAAACAGGGACATTAACACAGAATAAAATGACTGTACTTAAAGTCTATGATGGTGAAGAAGAGTGGCAGGTATCGGGCACCGGTTATGGTTTCAAAGGTGGCATTAAGTCAGAAGCGGGAAAAGATATCAGTGTTCTGAATCAACTATTGAACACAGCAGTTTTATGTAACGATGCAAAAATCAAAGACGAAGAGGTCATCGGTGACCCTACTGAAGGAGCTTTGGTTGTGTTAGCGGCAAAAGGTGGTTACGATCAAGAAGCACTTAATCAGAAGTACCCAAGACTTGACGAGTTTCCATTTGATTCTGATCGTAAGTTGATGTCGACAAAACATCTGATTGATGGTGAACACTTAATGTTCACAAAGGGTGCGCCTGATGTTGCTCTGGCAAGAGCAAATCGTATTGCTATCAATGGTGAAGTAAGACCGATGACAGAAGAAGATAGAGAAAGAATTATTGCTAAGAATAAAAGTTATGCAGAAAAAGCCCTTCGTGTTTTAGGTTATGCTTATAAGCCAGTGGAAGAAAAAGCGGACTTAATGAAGGAAGAACAAGATCTAATATTTCTTGGTCTGAGTTGCATGATTGACCCACCAAGAGAAGAAGCCAAAGAAGCAGTGAAGCTTTGTAAGAAGGCTGGTATTCGCGTTGTTATGATCACTGGGGACCATATTACTACAGCCAGTGCCATTGCTATGGAACTTGGTATCATTGAATCTATGGATGAAGCACTTGAGGGTGTTAAAATCAATGATTATGACGATGAAGCATTCAAAGAAAAAGTATCACATACCAGTGTTTTTGCCAGAGTTTCACCTGAACATAAGGTCCGTATTGTTGAGACCGTCAAAGCCAATGGTGACATTGCAGCCATGACAGGTGATGGTGTTAATGATGCTCCGGCACTTAAACGAGCAGATATTGGTATTGCTATGGGCATTACAGGCACAGATGTAGCTAAAGAAGCAGCAGACATGATTCTAACGGATGACAACTTTGCCAGTATTGTTCATGCCGTTGAAGAAGGAAGAATTATTTATAGCAATATACGTAAGTTTGTTGGGTTCCTTTTATCCTGTAACATCGGTGAGATATTGATTATCTTCATTGCCATGTTATCCGGATGGGCAGTACCATTGGTGCCAATTCAGTTGTTGTGGGTTAATCTGATTACCGACTCTTTCCCAGCATTTGCTTTAGGGTTAGAAGAAGGTGAAGGGGACATTATGGATCAACAACCAAGAGATCCTAAGGAACCAATCGTTGACAGAACCATGAAGATTGCCCTTGTTTTCCAAAGCATCGGTTTGACCGTTGCAGTCCTTGGTTCATACCGTCTAGGTTTTGTCATGGCCGGTGATGTG
>RCND010001910.1_pt1 | contig 11653 bp, 10 predicted proteins | sample 2041351 | NCBI WGS metagenome assembly RCND01 (sample SAMN09708230, study PRJNA481090) | Marine sediment metagenome, whole genome shotgun sequencing project. | biome: marine sediment; feature: ocean; material: sediment; isolation source: Sewage treatment plant 12B marine sediment (STP12B) ...
AGGAGGGGAAAGAAGAGGGTCCTGTTGAAGAGTGGGGTGGGATCTCCTATGCCATGGAGGCCCTGAGCGTGGTACTCCCCGAGGGGTGGGTGGTGGATCCCATTTTGAAGCTGGGAGAGGATCTGGCTGATGGAGCGCTGGACTATATCTCCGGAATTCCCCGGGTTTCGGTGGGGGCGGGGGTTCAGGTCGTTCCCCACGAGAACTATCGCGTGGAACTCCGGTACCAGGATCATTCCCATCGGAAGGAACGGCTTGCGGGAGGGGTCCCCCCATGGACTTGGGAAGAGTTGAAGCCCCACCTGGACGGAATCGATGCCCTCTATCTGAACTTCATCACGGGACTCGAGATGGGACCGGAGACGGCCCAATTGATCCCGGGTAACTTCCAGGGTCCCCTCTATGCCGATCTCCACTCTCTCTTTCAGGGAATTTCCTCGGAGGGCCGACGGTTTCCCCGAGAACTTCCTGAGCGCGAGACATGGCTTCGGGCTTTCGATGCCGTTCAGATGAACGAGGACGAGTTCGACCTTCTCGGTGGAGCTTCCGGAGACCCGTGGACCCTGGCTGAATCGGCAGTGGGTCCTGAGCTTAAGCTCATCGCCGTGACCATGGGTTCAAAGGGTGCAGCATTTGTGACCACCCCGGGGTTCAACACAGACCCGGCCTCATGGCCCGGGACACGGGCGTCCGGGGGTATGAACGGGGGGGGCAGAACCGGGACCCTCCTCCAAGAGGAAGAAGCCGTCTCAGGGGACCCTACTGGATGCGGGGACGTGTGGGGGGCTACTTTCTTTGCGAGGCTCCTTGGCGGCGCCCCTCTTGACGGTGCCATGAGGGATGCGAACCGACTGGCGGCGAAGAAGGTTGAGCACCAGGGAGCCCGGGGTCTTCGTCATCATCTTCGGGAAGTTCCCGGGTTCGGCTCCTCCCAATAGGCCTCTTCCACGGCTGAGCTGACCCGCCCCGGCGGATTACTCCACGAAGGGGAGAACCTTTGCAGATCATCCCAGTTCCGGGCACGTTGGACGCCTCTTCCTTCGACCATTTGGCTGCTGAGTTGGCCAAAAGTGGGGAAGGGAAGGTTCTGTTCGACGGTAGGCACCTCCGATGGGTGGATCCGGGTGGTATTCTTGGCTTGCTTGCCGCCGGGACGGTGGCGAGGGAGAGGGATGGGACGCTGCCCAGACTCCAGCTCCTGGAGGGGGCCGATGTGACCACCTACATGGCCCGGATGAGGTTCTTCGAAGCTGCCGAGTCGGTCTTCGAGCTTGAGATCAAGAATCCTCGCCGATCCTGGAGCAGCTCCGATGTATTGCTGGAGATTTCCCCCATCACGACAAACACGGATATCCATGTGGTGGTGGACCGGGTTCAGCAGCAGGCCGGGACGATTCTGTCAAAGACATTGAACTACCCCGCTTCGGCCGTTGTTCAGTTCAGTGTGATCCTCTCTGAGGTGTGCCAGAACATCATTGAACACTCTGAGGCGTCGGGATGGGTTTCTGCCCAAACCTACACCTGGGCGAAGCGCCTCGGGAGACAAGTCCTGGTTCTCTCGGTGGCCGACGTGGGAAAAGGGTTCAAGGGTTCTCTTTCTGATACCCACTCCGCCCGATTTGGAAATCGCTGGGGGGATGCCACCGCCCTTGAAGCAGCTTTTATCCATGGATTGACCCGGTTTCCGGATTCTGGAAGGGGACAGGGAATTCAGCAGATCCGGAAGCAGGTGAGGCGTTGGGACGGGGCCATTTCCATGCGGAGTGGGACCGCCCGTATTGCCGACGTTCCCGAATGGGACGATACCCCTCCGCTTGAGGAGAACCTACCGTTTTTTCCCGGGGCGCAGATTCACATTGTCCTTCCGGCCCGGGTGAACGACGATGCCTGATTTCGAAGTGGATCCAGTCTCCATCGACGTCGGTCGTCTAGTCCGAAAGACAGTGGCTTCCCTTTACTCCTCCCTCGTCACCCGCCCCACGGGTCAGGCGGTCCGGCTGGCCATCGAGAACGTCCTGGCTGAAGAGGTGGGTCCGGTAAGTCTTTCCATCATCGACCTCTCGCAGGTCACCATCATTGATTTCTCATGCGCCGACGAGGTGGTGGCCAAACTCCTTCTCCGCTTCCTGGAAGACGACAGGCCGAGAGATGCATTCTTCGTCTTCCGTGGAATCAGAGAACTCCATCGGGACCCCATAGAGGTCGTCCTGGAGCGTCAAACCCTGGCCGCCGTATCCGAAACCGAGACGGGGAGCTTCGAGCTTATCGGGTCTACGTCATGGGAGGAGCTTGAAGTCTGGAAGGCCCTGGAAGGCCGAGGAAGGGTGCGGCCTGAAGATGCGCACGGCCTGGTGCCCGGGAACGGTGGAGAAAAGACACTGGGCCGACTGGCCGACCGGCGCCTGGTTTTCCGGAACCCGCTTTCCGGGGAATACCAGGCTCTCAGCGATCTCTTGAGCGCCCTCACCTGACGTCCGGCGTTGGGAATAGGGAAAGGCCCAGGGGTTTGCTCCCCTGGGCCTTTCCTGTTTGGGCCCCGTATGAACGGGCCGGTCCTGCCTCTTCGCCTACTCCTCGTCCATGTACGGGTATCCGTAGGACGTGGGGGGGACAAAGGTTTCCTTGATGGTGCGGGCCGAGACCCAGCGCAGGAGGTTCATCTTGGAACCTGCTTTGTCATTGGTTCCACTCGCCCTCGCGCCACCGAAGGGCTGTTGGCCAACCACGGCGCCCGTGGGCTTGTCGTTGATGTAGTAGTTCCCGGCGGCGAAACGGAGGGCTTCATTGGCCTCCAGGACTGCGGCCCGGTCACGGCTGAAGACCGCACCCGTCAGCGCATAGGCGCCGGTCTGGTCCACCAGCTTCAGCGTCGCGGACCATTCGGCGTCGGGGTATACATAGACCGTGACGACAGGCCCGAAGATCTCATCACACATGCACTCCACATCGGGTTTCTTCGCCAGAATGATGGTGGGTCGGATGAAGTACCCCTTGGATCCGTCGTACGTCCCGCCGGCCACGACCTCGGAGTCCTCTGATTCGATGGCCCGATCGATATACCCAGTAATCTTGTCGAAGGCGGATTTGTCGATGACGGCGCCCATGAAGTTCCTGAAGTCACAGACATCGCCCATCTGAATGTCATTCACTTCCTGGGTCAGGCTGTCTTTGATCTCGGCCCAGATGGATTCCGGGAGATAGATGCGCGACGCCGCGCTGCACTTCTGACCCTGGTATTCGAAGGCACCACGAATGATGGCCGTTGAGACAGCCTGGGCATCAGCAGACGGGTGGGCGATGATGAAGTCTTTTCCGCCCGTTTCCCCTACCAGTCGCGGGTAACCGTCGTAGTTATCAATGTTTTCACCCACCGCCGTCCACATGCTTTTGAACACGGGCGTCGAGCCGGTGAAGTGGACCCCGGCGAAGGCCGGGTTGGTGAAGACCTGCCGGGTGATCTCAGCCGAGTTCCCCGTGATGAAGTTGATGACACCCGGGGGAAGTCCAGCCTCCTCGAACATCTTCTGGAGGTAGTAACTGGAGAGGAGCGAAGTCCGGGCCGGCTTCCAGAGGACGGTGTTCCCCATGAGGGCCGGAGCCGTGGGCAGATTCCCCGCGATGGAGGTGAAGTTGAAGGGCGTGATGGCGTAAACGAACCCTTCCAGGGGCCGGTACTCCACCTTGTTCCAGATCCCTTTGGAAGAGATGGGCTGGTCTTCGTAGAGCTCCTGAGTGAAGGCGGCGTTGAACCGGAAGAAGTCAACCAGTTCCGCGGCGGCGTCGATCTCAGCCTGATAGGCGGTTTTGCTCTGCCCCAGCATGGTGGAGGCGTTGATCGTAGCGCGCCAGGTGGAGGCCAGGAGTTCGCTAGCTTTCAGGAAGATGGATACCCGATCCTCCCAAGGCCAAGCGGCCCACTCTTTGTGGGCGTCCTGAGAGGCCTTGATGGCCTTCTTGATCTCCTCCGGGCCGGCCCTATGATAATTGGCGAGGACATGCCCGTGGTCGTGGGGCATGACCACCTGAGCCGTATCGCCGGTCCGGATCTCCTCACCGCCGATAATGAGGGGGATGTCCACAACCTCAGCGGCCATTTTGGCCAACCGGCTCTTCAGTTCTTTCTTCTCCGGGCTACCCGGAGCGTAGTCGAAAACAGCCTCATTGATAGCCTTTGGGACTTGAACTCTTGAACTCATGATTTATCCCCTCTCAAGGTGGCGGGTCCTTTTTCACTCAATTGAAAACAAGGGCGTCTACCGGGCGTGAGCCGGGGATTTCCCGGACCCTCCCAAACACCCTTCCAGGTCAACCGAAACAAGGTACGAAAAAAATAGGGTTTGGTGAAACTCCTGGGACAAATCCAGCGCCGGGGAGTAGACGAAGTAGGAAAACCCTTCTAGGATCGGTGAGCACTTTTCTTCAACCGAGAGAACCATGACAACCGAACATCTGACCCGAGCAGTGATGGCCGCCCTTTCTTCGGTCCAGTCTCCTTCTGGACAGGGGAACGTGATCCAGAGAGGCCAGGTCAAGAATTTAGAAGTAGATGAGGATGGAACCGCCCGCTTTGCCTTCTTTATGGCATCCGACGATCCCGGGTCTTTGGTAAAGGACCTCCGAACCGTCGCCGGTGAAGTGGACGGGATCACCTCCGTAAAGGTGAACGTTCAGCTCCCTCAGAATGCACCCCCTGAACCACAAACCCAGGGTGGGCCCCAGCCGGGTTCCGTCCCCGCCCCCACTCCCCAACCCGGCCTGATCCCGGATGTGAAGCGAGTGATCGCCGTCAGCTCCGGAAAAGGTGGTGTCGGGAAGTCCATGGTGTCGGTGAACCTGGCGGCTGCCCTTGCCAAGGACGGGTTCAAGGTTGGGCTTCTGGATGCCGACGTCTATGGGCCCAACATCCCCCTGATGTTTGGTGAGACCAGGAGCCCGGGTTCCACAGGTAAGGAGGGTGAGGAGCAGATCCTTCCCCTGGAGGCCCACGGCGTCAAGCTCATGAGCATCGGGTTCATGTTGGACCCTGATCAGCCAGCCATCATGCGGGGACCTCTGATTTCAGGAATCCTTCGACAGTTTCTGGAGCAGGTAGCCTGGGGCTCGCTGGACTACATGATCGTGGATATGCCTCCGGGAACCGGTGATGCCCAGATCTCGTTGGTTCAGACCATCGATCTGGACGGAGCGGTCATGGTGACGACACCCCAGGAGGTTGCCACCGCCGATGTCAGGCGTGGGATTCGCATGTTCGAGAAGGTGAATACCCGAATTCTCGGGATCGTCGAGAACATGAGTGGCTACGAGTGCCCTCATTGCCACGAGTTGGTGAACATCTTCGGGAAGGGTGGCGGTGAGGCTCTTGCCAAGGAGATGGGTCTTCCGTTCCTCGGTGCCGTGCCCCTGGACCCGAAGGTCCGTGAGGGTGGAGACGAGGGAATACCCACTGTGGTTGGTGCGGCAGATTCTTCGGCCGGAAAGGCCCTCCAGAACATTGCCAAGGCGGTAATAAAGGTGGTTGAGGACTCAACGGAAGATTAAGGGTACTTATCTCGACCGATCTCTCTTGCGCCCCCGGGACGGGGCAAGGGAAAGACAAAGGGCCGGCCCCAAAAAGGGCCGGCCCTTTGTAACTCAGGTCTTCGCTGGGTTCGGCTCAGCCCTCGTCCAACCACCGCTGATCTGAAACGGAGATCCGACGTTTCCCACGGACTTTTTCGAAAAGCTTAAGCCCCAACCAACCGATGGCCATGATGGGCGCGACTTTGAAGAGAAGGAACTGGGCGAGGCCGAAGGTCAGCCCGAGAACGGCGCCGAGTACGGATATGACGACGCCTGCGGCGATGAGGGTCACCAGGCCGACAGCCAAAAAGGTCAAAAGCGTGCCCATCGTTTTCTCCTCTTAAGTCCTAAGGTGGGTCCCTAGTGGACCCATACCACGTCGATGCTTCCAAATGCCGCATCCACCGTCACTGTGATGCGATGGGCTGCTTCTTCCCAGTCCAGGGAATAGAAGGCGTCCCCCCGCTTCACCAACCCTTCCGAGTCCAGAGAGGTAAGGAAGGTGTCTTTTAGAAGTTTCACCCCCAGTCCCTCTGGAAACCTCAACTCCAGGGCCCCCAGCCCCATCTCCACGGACACATCGGCGTCTCCCGCCCAATCGCCACGAAAATCCAAAACTACCTTCCCAACCCCGGCATCCACTGTGATGTCCTCGGCATTAAGGTTCCCGAGGTTCTTCACATGGAAGTCCGCCGCTCCCACCTTGAGACTGGCGTGGGCCATGCGGATGGGATTCGGAGCTGAGATGTCAACACGGGATTCAGAGGCCCCCGTTTGGAGATCGAGCTCGGTCATCTGAATGCCACCCAGATCAATGTCGGCCCGAACCGCGCCAAACTCCAGATCGAGATTCATGGGGACATCCCGAGCCAGGAACAGCTCCATCTCCTGAGTGTCCTCCTTCCTCCACTTGATGCTGTGTTTGGTACCCTCGACGCCCAGGTCCAAACGCCTCCCATCGTACTCAGCCACCGGTTCAAAGGTCTCTTCGTCATACCTGAGATGCATTCGGTACAAAGTCCCAAGGTCACCTGGTTCGATGGTCAGTCTCCCGGCCCCAAAACGGACTCGTACGTCGATCTGATCCTCTCCCGACACCTGTCTGGACATGGTTACGGATCGCCAGCTCTGGGCCTCTGCGGAGAGGGGGAGGGAAGCAAGGAGGAGAGCTCCCGCCACCACAGCCAGGAAGAGCCGGATCCTACGCATCTTCATCCGTCTCCTCATCCGATACGGTCTCAGCTTCCGGCGGCGAAGTTTCGGCAGCTGCCGGTTCAGCATCAGCCCAGTATTCCTCGTCGAAGTCGTAGTACGACTCCAGCGGTCGAATCTTGCCTCCTCTGGTGAGGAGGACCGCCCCCAGACCGACCGCCGCAGCGGCGAAGGTCACCAGAGATCCGACGAATCCCAACAGACCAGTGAGGAATCCAAACCCGAGAATCTGGCTGGCGCTGGCTGCCACACAGGGCACCATGAAAGCTCCCACGCCCGCAACGATTGTGTAGAAGGTGTTGGAGCCCCGAATCCACTCCAGGCCCCGGTATTCCTGGTCAGCCACCCACTCACCCACGTTCCGGGCCACAGCCAGGAAGCCAAGGAGGACGGCCAGACCGGCCGCGATGGGGAAGAGGGGTACCCACGCCAGGAGGACTGGGATTCCAATGATGGTGATGGCCAGTGCGATCATTCCCACGATCCAGATGGGAACGAGGAAGAATCCGCCGGCTAGACCAACCACAGCAGCTCGAACCGGAGCCCTCCGGGCAGTTGTAGCCACCACCTCCAGGCGCTCTCCCTGGAAATGGACCGCCAGGACACCGAGGATGGCCAGGATGAGGAAGGTGACCAGGTTCTCAAGCAAGCCGGCGATGGCCGTCCCCACATTGCCGATAACGGAGACAAAGGGATTCGCCGAATGGCGGCGGTTGGTGTCCCCGGATTCCCTGAGGTCCCTTCGGATCTCGGATTCCAATTCCTTCCTGAGATCCTCTCGAGCTTTCCCTTCGATGCGAACCTCGTCACCACCGTCAAAACGGATCAACGATCCTGAGACTGAGCCCCCTCCCTGGTCGAAGGATCCGTCGGTGATTCGGAGATCGCCCGTGATCAGCCCCTCTTCCCTCAGGCGAACCACACCTCCCGTCAGAATGACATCACCATCGATCCGACCCAGGACGTCCAGATCCCCATCCACAACGATGAGGGTCCCTTCGATGACCTCTCCTGAACCCACACTAACGTCCTCGCCGATCTTCAGAATGATCTCATCGAGTGAGACGCCATCCAGAGCCTCGGCCAGGCCACTGAGGGCCCCCGTTCGGCTCAGGAGGGCACCGATAACCCCCGCCTCGGAGCCCAGGGTGACGGTAATGCCTTCCTGGTCCTGAGCGTCCTCCATGACGTCAGGTAGAGCCAGGGCTTCTTCCATGGCCCGGTCCAGCCGGGATGCCAGATCTTCAGCCCCCCCGGACAGGCTCCGGGGTGGATCCCAGTCGTTCAGCGCATTGGCCAAAGAACCGTCGTCCAGGGTGATGACCTGTCCCAGAAGAGACCGCCAAGCCAGATCGAGGCCGTCCAGCCTCTCATAGTCGCCTACTGTCTCTCCGTCCAGGACGACCTGCCCCTCTTGGAAGGAGATGGTAAGGTCACCCTGATCCTGGAAACCGAGCCGCAGCATGGCCTCATCCTCCGAGACGGCGATCTCATTGGAGACCACAGTCCGAAGTTGACCTTCTACTCCCAAAGGGAGGAAGGCGAGTAACGCCAGGATCGGTGCCAGATGGAACCGCTTAAACCCGAGCACGTGCATAACGATTATCCGATGGAGTAACGATGAGATTCCGATAAAGGACCCAGAGGGCCCCTGCGCTGAGAAGGGAGAAGAAGACACCCCCGACCCCCAGCAAGAGTGGTGATTGGGCAACCGGCCCAATGAACGCATATAACCGAGCAAGGGTGCCGCTTTCCATGGCCATGGAGGTCCCTATCGAGACCAGGCTCTCCAGTAGAACTGAGACCTTCCAGAACATGTAGGACCCGAGGGCCGCCGGGGTCAGGAGGGGCCGTGAAAACAGCATGTACATGAGTGCTGCCATGGTGATTGTCGGAGCCGAAGCCAGCCCGCCAGCAACCGCCCATCCATGGCGTGTGGTGGGCAGGAGGCCTCGAATCCAGGCAAGGGCCCGCCCCGGCTGGATCAACCAACCACTTGAGACCCTCACAGGAACAGGCACCGGGGTTGGTACCATGACCTTCGTCATGACCCGCTCCGCAAACCCTTGAGAAGGAGAGAAATGCCCCAGAGGTCTGATGGCCCCCAGAAGGGTCTGCCACTCCTCGACCTGCTGGCTACACGAAGTGCAAGAGCCGAGGTGGGCCTCAAGACGGTCCCTGGGTTGGGCCGGGAGAAGATTTTCCAGATAGTCCTGGATGCTTCCCTGGGGGATATGGGCTTCCTCCTGGCGGCGAGCCTTACGAGCCGCTGCCCATCCCTGGGCCAACCCGACCAGGGGTTCCCGGGCCGGCGTTCCCTCGAGAACGTCTTGCCGGAATGTCTGGCCAGGAGCCAGTTCAGGAAGGTTCGAGAGGTCGGTGAAGAGCATTCCCCAGGTCTCCACTTCACTCTGGCATCGCGGGCAAACCGCAAGATGTGCCTGCACCACAGCCTCCTCCCGGGGAGGAAGCTGTCGGTCCAGGAACTCCTGGATCTGGATTGAGGTCAGATGCCTCATGTCACCGTCCCATGCCACGTTTACGTACTCCTGAAGAGTTGTTGATATCCACTACGATTCTCAGTAAGCCTGGGTTTCAGGTGGGGTCATGGCCAGTTCGGCATTGGATTTCGTCATGAGTCCACATGGGCGAGAAGGGTCTTTAGCTCACCTCTGGCCCTGTGCAGATAGGTTTTCACCGTGCCCAGAGGAAGATCCATGATGTCAGCGATTTCTTCGTAGGTGTAACCCTCTACATGCCGAAGAAGAACCGCGGCCCGGTACTCCGGTCGGAGTTGCCCGATGGCCTCTTCGATCTGGCCGCCGAGCTCCCTGGCCTCTACATACCGGTCCGGAGGCTCCTCGTTGGATTCCACCACCAGCCTGGTCTGGGCTTCCTCTTCCGCATTCCTGGCATGAGGAGACCCGTCGATGGATACGGTGTCCAACTTCCTCTTTCGGAGATAGTCGATGGTGTGGTTGTTGGCGATCTTGAAGATCCAGCTACTGAATTTGTACTTGGGCTTATAGGTGCTGATGGCGTTGAATGCCCTGATGAACGCTTCTTGGGACAGATCCTCGGCAAGGGTCCGATCCCGAACCATCCGATAGACCAGGGAGAACAGAGGCCGCTCGTAACGGCTCAAGAGCTCCCGGAACGCCATCTCCCGGCCCTTGGCCGCCAACAAGGCTAGTTCTTTGTCCTCTATCTGAGCGTAGTCCACCGGGCCCGGGCTTTCCTATTTTTTCAAGTCGTCCGGGCCCGGGGGTGGATTCTCCCGTAGGGCCCGAAAGGACTTTGGGAAGCTCTTTGCACGACCGCAACTATCGAGAGCGGTCCTCCCATAAGGTACAAGAATGGAACGGAAAGGGTTTCGCGGGTATCGATTTTTTCGTTTCTTCTTGCGGCGAACTCTTCAAGCTAAGTGCACGGACCGGGTGCACGGACCGGGCGCGCAGATTCCGTATCTGGGTCGAGAAACCAGAGGACATGAAAGCTCAAGAACAGGCACGACCAACGGAGGGACCCGGACGGGCCCGCCAGGTCCAGAGCATTTTTTCGGAGATTGCTCCACGGTACGATCTTTTGAATCACGTACTGAGCTTCAATGTAGATCGGGGCTGGAGGCGGAAGGCCATCAACCGACTGGGTTGGGAAGAGGTGCCTGAGGGACGGTACCTCGACGCTTGCGCAGGTACCTTCGACCTGAGCCTCGAGTTGTCGGGCAGGGAGGGGTTTCGGGGGCAGGTTCTGGCTTCCGATTTCGCCCGCCCCATGCTCCTGGAGGGGCTTCCCAAGCTAGAAGGATCGTCGGTTCATCCCGTATGCGGCGACTCCCTCCTATTGCCCTTCTCCGACGCCTCCTTCGAGGGGGCCATGGTGGCCTTCGGAGTCAGGAACCTTTCGGACCTGTCCACGGGGCTGGAGGAATTCGCCAGGGTCCTGAAGCCTGGGCGCAGGCTGGTGATACTGGAGTTCACCGAACCTCCCAACCCTCTCCTCCGCCGATTCTACCTCTTCTACTTTCGGCGAATACTCCCTCTGGTGGGGCGATTGGTATCGGGCCACCCTTGGGCGTATACCTACCTCCCTGAGTCGGTCAAGGAATTCCCATCCCCTCCCGATTTAGCGGGAATGATGAAGGGGGCGGGGTTTCAGGAAGCCAGTTGGGAGCTGCTCAGCGGGGGGATCGCTGCACTCCACGTGGGGGTTCGGTAACTCCTCCCCCTCCGCGCACCTCCCAAATCTCCACCTCACCCAGGACATCCGGAGGAAGATCAAAGGACTCGGGATCTCCGACGATAAGAATGGTCATGTCCTGGGGTCTCACATGGCGACGGAAGGCATCCTGAATGTCACCGGGCGATACTCCCTGAATGCCCTGGACGTACCGGACCAACCAATCGGTGGGAAGATCTTGGGCCAGATAGAACATCTGTCTTGAGACGACTTGAGCCGGGTCCTGGAAGTTGAACACGAAGCTGTTCACGGTCTGGGAAACCACCCGGTCCACTTCATCCTGGGCCGGAGGATCCTCTCCCATCTCAGCAATGATCTCCAAAAGGAGTCGGGTCACTTCGATGGTTGATTCGCTCTTGGTCTGGGTCGTGGCTCCCACAATACCCGAGGACCGAGAAGGGGTGGTCCAGAAAGAGGACGCCCCATAGGCAAACCCCTCGTCGGTCCGGACCCGAGACAGGAGTCGACTGGAGAATCCCCCGGCACCGAGGATGGCATTCCCAATCCTGGAAGCGAAATAGTCAGGGTCCGTACTCTGAGTCACCCCACCAGGGCCAGCTATGACGATATGGCTTTGAGTCAGATCTTTGGGAATCAGGAAGACCCTTCGTCCCTCTCTCAATTCCGGAATCCGGGGCTCAAG
>RCND010001913.1_pt1 | contig 11644 bp, 13 predicted proteins | sample 2041351 | NCBI WGS metagenome assembly RCND01 (sample SAMN09708230, study PRJNA481090) | Marine sediment metagenome, whole genome shotgun sequencing project. | biome: marine sediment; feature: ocean; material: sediment; isolation source: Sewage treatment plant 12B marine sediment (STP12B) ...
ATAGCCACTGGCGGTGGAAAAGTATTTTACTATGACAACGACCCGGTTCTGGGAGATGTGATAGAAAAAAGCCACTGGGCGTTGCTTAAAATACCCTATGGTGAACACCCATACAAGGTCGAGAACAAGCGCTTTGTGCTGGAAACAAAGTATGGATCAGTCCCGCTGAATGTGATTGGCAGACACAATATGCAAAACACAATGGGGGCCCTGATGATTTGCCGCGACCTGGGTATTGAGGATCATCACGCTGTCGACCTTGTCCCACTCAACGTAAATCGTGCCCACGTCGTCGGTTGATAATTTTAATTGGTTGTTTTCCAGCAGCTTAACTTCAGCTGTAATTCTGTCCCCACTTTGAAAATAAATGGTATCTATCTTTGAGGATGCTCGAAGATTGCAGGATACAAAGACTGCTGCAAGGGTAAGGATTATATATAATTTACTAATTCGCATATAATTAGAGAATCCAGAGATCCGGTCTGAGTATTTTTATGGGTCTGCTGAGTTTAAAACGTTTTACAAAATTAATCCGGATGTGGCCGGTATCATAAGAGAACCAGCTAGAGTAACTGCCTGCCTTGGTCGTCATCGAAAACCGCGAATAGCTTAATCCCACATAATATTTGGCACTATTATACCCCATTGAAATTCTTGTGGTATTTGTTAAACCTAAAGAAATCCCATTACTAAGGGTATAGGAATCCCGCGTATAATGTACCCGGTTGTGGCTGCCAGAGAGTCCAAAGAGAGTACAAAGAGACAGGGAAAGCTTTTCATTCCATACAAAGGTGTATGCATAGCCTCCATTAATTCCCACGTTGTACATATCGTTTTGATTAAAAGGCTGGTCATCCATAAAACCTGAGGGAGGAACAGCGCTTTCCACCATGAGGCTATCACTCATTCCAAGGGTCCAATAACCTTCGACACCAAGCATGGGCGAGCCTGCACTTTTCCTCTGAAACTCATTCTGCCAGAAGGATGCTTTATATGAGTAACGGTCAGAGTTAAAGAGGTATTGGATATTTAAGCCTAAAATATTGGTGCGCATATCACTCCGCTGGGGCATAACCTCCTCATTATCATTCCAGTATGGGAATACTTTATCGGGATTGGACATGTAATAACCTGAATTCCATTGCAGATAGAGATCCACAATTAAGGACCTGAACATAAAGTGGGTCTGTAAATCGAAATACTTGCTTTTTCCATACAGATCATCGTCCTCGTTGATAAAAGGCAGTTTAACCCCCAGGTTGATGGTCAGAAAGCTATAGGAATATCCCATCCCAAGCAGTATATTATCATTGGTTTTATATTTAATCCAGGGTTGATAAAGACCATTGGACAGCGTGTAACCATTTTGCTTTCGGGAGATATAGAGCCTGGTGGTAAGCTCATCCTTGTATACCTCTATGTAACTGGTATCGTACTTGACTTCTTTTTTTACATCTATCAACTGTCCCCAAGCAGGCACATATAAGAAGGATATCAGGATAATACCTGTAACAATTAAGGGTGCCCGTTTCATTTAAACAAAAATAGCAATGTTATTGGATCGTATCAATAAGTACATGCTTTATTTCTATATTTGCCCGCCAATGCTTAATTAAAGAATAATTCTATTGTAAAAACTGATAATATGAAATCCAAGAACAGCAGATTTTTCATCACTATGCTCCTGGTCCTGTCCACCTTAGGCATCCAGGATTTAAAGTCCCAGACAATAGAAATCAATGGTTTCTACGGCTACCAACTGAATGGAAAAGCCAAACTCTACGATGGTGAATTTAGAATGCAGAGCGCTCCAAATTACGGCGGGAAAATTGCTATAGGCCTCTCTACAACGACGTTTGTTGAACTATCCTATATGCGTTCTGATTCCGAGGGCTACTTTGCACCCTATAATGTATCGGTAGAACCAGGAGATACCTACCAATACAACTCAAACTACATAACGGTGGGAGGATTGCAGGAGGTTGATCTGGGGAAAATCAGACCTTTTGGAACCATTGGTATGGGGACTGTTATATGGTCCACAGAAGAATATTCTGGCAACAAGTGGCAATTCCAATTCTCACTGGGTGCTGGATTGAAGTTCTGGCTAAGTGAGCGCATTGGCCTCAGGGTCCAGGGTAGCATGATGATGCCTTTGGTATATAACGGAGCTGGTTTTGGCTGCGGGATCGGAACAGGAGGTTCTAGCTGCGGTGGAGCAGTATATACCAGAATCACTCCCTTCCAGGGAGAATTCTCAGGAGGTATTATACTCAAGTTAGGTAATAACTAGATATTGCGTTTTATTCGGTATTTTTATGCGAAATACCTGATACATGCGTACTGAAAAAGATTTTCTTGGAGAAGTCTCCATTCCCGCCGATGCACTCTACGGAGTTCACTCAGTCCGGGCCCGTGAGAACTTTAACAACCAGGTCGCCTTTCCTGTGGAGTGGTTTCGTGCCACCGGCAGCGTCAAACTTGCCTGCTATCGTACGGTAAGAAAGCTCGTGAAAGCTCTGAAGAAGGAACACCCCGAAATGATTGCCCATCTCAACATTCCTGATGAGAAGACCCTGGGAGCAATGGAGGCAGCAGCCACAGCCATTACCTCGGGTGACTATTTTGAATATTTTATAATACCAGGTACCCAGGGAGGTGCCGGAACCAGCATCAATCTGAATGTAAATGAGATTATAGCCAATGCCGCCCTGCTTAGCATGGGAAAAAAACCTGGTGATTATCAGCACGTAGACCCCATTGAATCGGCCAATATATACCAGAGTACCAATGACGTGATTCCCACTGCCCTTACCATTGCTTCCATGCAGCTCTTGAACCAACTGGAAGAGGCTATAAACAAAACCCGACAAACAGTTGAAAAACTTGAAACTAAGTACCGTAATACACTGAGGCTGGGATATACTCAGATGCAGGAGGCGGTTCCTTCCACATACGGTCAATTATTCAGCACTTACAGTGAAGCCCTTTCACGTGACTGGTGGCGGGTTTCCAAAGGATTAGAAAGGCTCAAGGTGGTCAACCTGGGAGGTGGAGCCATCGGTACCGGGATAGCCATTCCGCGATTCTACATTATGGAAGTGGTGCCAGCGCTGAAAAGGATCACCTCACTGCCAGTCGCTCAGGGAGAAAACCTGGCAGACGCCACTTCAAATATGGATAAATGGGTTGAGGTACATGCCATCCTGAAAGCCCATGCCGTAAACCTGGAGAAAATCGTAACTGATCTAAGGCTTCTTGCGTCGGGAATAGGCTCCACCAAAGAGATTGAGCTTCCTTCCCAGCAGGTGGGAAGCTCCATTATGCCAGGCAAGGTCAATCCGGTTGTGCCGGAATATCTGATCTCCTCGGCTCACAGGATCTATGCCAATGATCAGAAAATTGCAACCTTAAGCTCCAAGGGTTGCCTGGAATTGAACGCTTACCTTCCAGAGATTGGCATCGCCATGCTGGAGAGCCTGAAGCTTTTGGCCTCTATGAACCGTGCCTTTGTGGAAAAGTTGCTAAAAGGGCTCCACGTTCATGAGGAAGCAGCCAGCAGAAAACTGTTCAACAGTCCCGCCGTCACCACAGCCCTTTCTCCCCTTATCGGTTACAAGCGCGCAGCAGAACTGGCATCGCAGATGAAAAAGGATGACCAGAGTATTTTTGAGGCCAATGACACCCTGGAAATAATTGAAGCAGAGAAGCTTAAAAAGCTTATGGAACCTGGTAACCTCCTGAAAAAAGGATTCACCATCAGCGACATCAAGGAACTGTTATGAAAGGAAGGGATGCCAAACCCCATATCGGAATATTCGGAAGAAGAAACAACGGTAAATCATCACTGATCAACACCCTTGCAGAGCAAGACGTAGCCATTGTTTCTAATGAACCTGGCACTACCACAGATCCGGTAAAAAAATCCATGGAGATCACCGATTTAGGTCCCGTGGTTATGATTGATACAGCCGGAACAGACGATACCGGGGAGCTGGGTAAGAAGCGTGTGAGCAGAACCAGGGAGGTGATTAAAACCATCGACCTTGGAATCCTGGTCCTGGCCGAAAATCGTTTTGATCACGAAGAGGCAGCTATTATTGAGCAGCTTGACAAGTGGGAGGTCCCCTTCCTGGTGGTCCATAACAAATCGGATCTGGAAGCAGTTTCTGACCTGGTAAGAAAGCAGGTAAAGACAGATACAGGCAGGGAGATCTTCGAATTCTCCTCCCTACATCCAAGCAACAGGGAAGAGCTCATCGGACAAATTAAAACAGCCATTCCAGAAACCGCTTATCTCACCAAATCGATGGTGGGAGATGTGATCTCCCAGGGTGACCTGGTTCTGTTGATTACCCCTATAGATGATGAGGCACCCGAAGGAAGACTGATTCTCCCCCAGGTGCAGGCCATAAGGGATATCCTGGATAACGATGCCATAGCTGTGGTGGCCAAGGAGCGGGAAATCGATAGTCTGTTGAAAAGGCTCAGCCCAAAGCCTGCACTTGCCATTTGCGACAGCCAGGTATTTAAAAAGGCTGATGCCTCCATCCCCGATGATATCCCTCTGACCAGCTTCAGCACAGTGCTGGCGCGCTACAAAGGCGATTTTGCAAACTATTTGCTAGGAACTCCCAAGCTCTCAGAGCTGGAAGATGGGGATAAGATCCTGATCCTGGAGTCCTGCACACACCAGGTATCCTGTGATGACATTGGCAGGATGAAGATTCCCAGGTGGCTCTCAAGCTTTAGTGGCAAGCAACTGGAATACCAGGTGGTAGCAGGCCTGAATAAAGTACCCGGTAAAATTACTGATTATAGCATGGTGATCCAGTGCGGGGGTTGTATGATTACTCGCAAACAACTGATTAACAGGCTTAAGCCTGCTATTGATGCTGGAATTCCTGTCACCAATTACGGCATGGCCATAGCTTATATGCATGGCATCTATGAGCGGGCTGTGGCCCCCTTTGTTAAACTGGATCCCGGATCCACATCATATCTGTAGCATGGGAGTAAGAGAGATACTTAAGAAAGAGAGATTGGAGCGAGCAGATTTGATTACCCTGCTCGAGGCAAAAGATGAGGAGAAGAAACTCCTGTTTGAAAAGGCCACAGCAGTCAAGCTGTCCGAAATAGGAAACAAGGTACATTTCCGCGGACTGGTGGAATTTTCCAACATCTGCGGAAAGGACTGCTATTATTGTGGCATCAGAAAATCCAACAAAGAAACTCACCGTTATAATGTAAGTGATGAACAGATTCTGGATGCAGCCCGGTTTGCATATGAGAATGCATATGGATCCTTTGTCATGCAGGCAGGTGAGCTGGAGTCTCCAGCATTTACACTTAGAGTGGAGAACCTTCTCAAGGAGATAAAAAAGCTTTCAAAGGGCAAACTGGGCATAACACTTTCCCTGGGAGAACAAAGCCGGGAGGTCTATGAGCGCTGGTTCAAAGCAGGTGCCCATCGCTACCTTCTAAGGATCGAATCCTCAAATCCCGAGTTATACCAGCGCTACCACCCTACTGATACACTTCACGACTATGCCCGAAGACTGACCAGCCTGAAGACCCTTCAAGGAATTGGTTATCAGACCGGCACAGGAGTTATGATCGGCCTACCCTTCCAGGATACCGGAGACCTGGCCGACGATCTACTGTTTATGAAAGAGTTCAACATTGATATGGTGGGTATGGGACCCTATATTGAGCATAAGGATACCCCACTATATGCCTATAGAAATCAGCTGCTTCCCATTAAAGAGCGATTCGACCTGGCTCTGAAAATGATCGCCACTCTTCGCATCCTGATGAAGGATATCAACATTGCAGCAGCCACTGCCCTGCAAGCCATCGATCCCCTGGGAAGGGAGAAGGCTGTGAAAGTGGGTGCCAATATCATTATGCCCAATATCACTCCGGGAAAGTTCCGGAATGATTATGCCCTCTATGAGAATAAACCCTGTGTGGATGAGGAGCCGGAAGAGTGCAAGAATTGCCTGGATGTGAGGATTAAACTCGCTGATGGGGAGATTGGATATAATGAGTGGGGCGATTCGAAACACTATCATAAAAGGCTTGCAGGTGAATAAGATCTCCCTATCTGTTGCTTTACTGATCCTGCTATTGCTCCCTGTCCAGCCGGCCACATCCCAAAACGGGAGATCCTCCCATCAACTCCTTCATGGCGCTGTAGTCCGAGGAGACACCAGCAAAGCGGAACTGGCCCTGGTCTTTACCGGGGATGAATATGCCGATGGCGGAGTCCATATTACAAGTATCCTGAAGCAATACGATATAGAGGCCTCCTTTTTCTTTACGGGTAAGTTCTACAGGAATGCTGAATTTGAAGAGCTTATTCAAGTTCTGGTAAAGGATGGGCACTACCTGGGGGCTCACTCCGACCAGCACCTGCTCTATTGTGACTGGGTCAAACGCGATAGCCTGCTGGTAACAAAAGGTGAATTCCATAAAGACCTGCAGGACAATTACAAGGCTATGGCAAGCTTTGGTATCAAGGAAGAGGAAGCCCCATTCTTTTTACCACCATACGAGTGGTATAACGATTCCATTGCAAACTGGACCCGTGCCATGGGATTGCAACTCATAAATCATACCCATGGAACCCTATCCCATGCTGACTACACGGTGCCTGGGACTAGGGCTTATCGCAGCAGTGAAGAAATTTTTCAATCCATACTGGATTATGAAAAGTCAACATCAAACGGACTAAATGGTTTTATACTGCTTTCGCATATTGGAACCGTTCCGGAAAGAACCGATAAGTTTTACTTTTACCTGGAGAAGCTGCTGTTGGAACTGAGATCACGCGGTTACCGGTTCAAACGGATTAATGAACTCCTCGCGCAGCCACTACATTGAATCAGTATGGAAACCATCAGATCACTGGAGAAAGTCAGTAATGAGATTCTGTTTGAAGCTTTTCAAGAGGCTTTCAAAGGCTATGAAATGCAGTTAAGCCAGCCGGAGTTGCTGCGTATGTTGCATCGCAGAGGATTTACACCAAAGCTCTCATTTGGGGCATTCTCAGGTGAAAAACTGGTTTCATTTACATTTAACGGGACAGGCAGGTTCAACAATATCCCTACAGCTTATGATACGGGCACAGGAACCATCGAGGAATACAGGGGTAAGGGGCTTGCCAGCAGGATCTTTGAATATTCCATACCACATCTGAAAGGTGCCGGCATATCCCAGTATCTCCTGGAGGTTCTTCAACACAACTCTACTGCCGTTTCACTCTATCGCAGACTTGGGTTTGAAGTAAGCAGGGAATTCAACTATTTCACCGAGAGCAGCAGTCAGCTTCGTCTACCATCTATTGATCCGGATTCCAACTACAGAATCCTTCCAGCCGACCTGAGTGAAAAGGTGAGGATGAGCTCCTTCTGGGATCATCCGCCCTCCTGGCAAAACAGTTTTGATGCAGTGGAGCGATCACCCGACGATTTTCTGATACCAGGAGCCTATAGTGATGATAAGCTGGTTGGATACTGCATATTCGAACCTGGCTCGGGCGATATTACCCAGATTGCCGTGGAAAAAAGATACAGAAGAAAAGGGATTGCCTCCCTCCTTCTCCTGGAGGCTATTCAAGCAAATCAGCATGACTCGGTAAAGGCGATTAACTACCTGACTGATCAAACAGATTTCAGCCACTTGATGGACTCATTCGGGATCTCAAAGAAAGGTCAGCAATTTGAAATGATAAAACAACTATAGCAATTACCTATGGCAAGTGAAAAAGAAAAGATGCTAGCGGGGAAACCCTATAGGGCACATGACCTGGAACTGGAAGAAGAGAGATATCGGGCCAGGTTACTGATCCATCAGTACAACCAACTGGCGCCGGGCGAAACAACCCTACAGCAAAAGATCATCAGGGGACTTGTTGGAACATGCGGGGAGCAGTTTGTGATTGAAGCACCCTTCCGCTGTGATTATGGCTATAATATCCACCTGGGTGAGAATTTCTACTCCAACTTCAACCTGGTAATCCTGGATTGTGCTGAAGTACGTATTGGAAATAACGCTCTGATTGGTCCCGATGTGGGCATTTACACTGAAGAAGACCAAAAGTACTATTACAAAAATCTAAGATTTGATGAAAGCTGATCTGCATATCCACTCCCTCTATAGCAATGATGGTGAACTGGGAATCCCGGAAATATTGAAGAATTGTCATAAAGGTGGGGTCGACACCTTCTCCATTACTGACCACAATTGTGTCGGAGGTTCACGCGAAGCAAAACGCCTATCAGCCGACGAGGAAGGAATAAATTTTATTCCCGGCATTGAAATTGACTGCAACTACAAGGGATACGATCTCCATCTTCTGGGATATCAGATTGATCTGAAAAGTGACGATTTTGATACGCTGGAGCTTAGCGTCCGGCAGAGCCACATGGATGCAATTCCAAAAATGATCAGTAATCTGGAACAGCTGGGCATTGTTGTTGATCAGGACGAGCTGTTGCTTAAGTCTGAGGGAGAACCTCCCTCCGCGGAACTCATAGCTGAACTACTTCTTATGAAACCTGAGCAGCATTCGAATCCAAGGCTTAAACCCTATCTGCCAGGTGGGGAGCGAAGTGATATGCCACTGATCAATTTCTATCTTGACTTTTTCGCTCAGGGAAAACCAGCCTATGTGAAGATTGATCACCTGGATTTCAAGGAAGCTGTTGCGCTTGTACGAAGCAATGGTGGCATCCCCATTGTGGCACATCCCGGATTGAATTTAAAGGGGAAAGAGGAAGTGGTAAATGAACTGATAGATCACGGAGCTGAGGGCCTTGAAGTTTTCAATAACTACCACAACAACAAACAAGTGGCATACTTTGCTAGTGAAACTAGAAAGAGAGCTGCCCTTATGACCTGCGGAAGTGACTTCCATGGAAAAAACAAACCTCTCATCTCGCTCGGACATTACAATTTCCTGGAAAGTTACAGGGATTACCTGGATCGAAGTGTAAACTCTATCCTGGGTTTTAAAGAAAATAATCCGATACTATGAAAAGAGGGATAATTTTCACCATGCTGGGCATCCTCCTGGCAGCAGGATGCACAAGCGGTCGGACGGATGAAGTTGCGGGAAACAGGGAAGCTTTGACTTTAACTATTGAACAGGCCCGTCGCCTTGCAGCCTTACCCCTGGCATGTATGCAAACTGACTATCCCAATAAGCTGGGACAAACGCTGGGAAGCCAGGCCGATATGGGAGAACCGCAGTTCTTACACCCTGCCTTTTATGGCTGTTTTGATTGGCACTCAGCAGTCCACGCACACTGGTCGCTGGTGAAGTTGCTTAAAGTCTTCCCGGAACTGGAGGAGGCCTCTGAGATCAGGAAAAAATTGAAGGAAAACATAAGCGCCGCCAATATCCTAAGTGAAGTTGAGTACTTCAAACGAAGTAATGAAACTTCCTACGAAAGAACCTATGGCTGGGCCTGGCTGCTTAAACTGGCAGAAGAGCTTCATACCTGGAACGACCCCCTGGCTCATGAGCTGGAACAAAACTTGCTACCGCTAACAGGGCTTATTGTAGAGCGTTATCTCACATTTATACCCAAGCTGGTTTATCCCATCCGGGTAGGAGAACACAGCAATACAGCTTTTGGACTGGCCTTTGCCTGGGATTATGCAAGCACTTTTGGGGAAGAATCCCTGCTAGCACTCATCGAATCCAGGGCAAGAGACTTTTATTTGGGTGATATAGCCTGTCCAATGACATGGGAACCCAGCGGATATGACTTTCTTTCGCCCTGCCTGGAGGAAATCGATCTGATGCGCAGAGTCCTTGATAATGATGAGTTCCAAATTTGGATGACCGATTTTGCACCCCAGCTTCTACAAACGGAATATGCACTCGAAGTTGGCAGGGTTTCGGACCGAAGCGATGGAAAGCTGGTACATCTCGACGGCTTAAACTTCAGCAGAGCCTGGGTTCTTTATGGTCTTGCTAGCCAGTATCCTGAATATAAGCACCTGCTGCAAATTGCTGATGAACATGTTGCCTACAGCCTGCCTAACCTTGTAGGTGACAGCTACGAAGGAGGACACTGGCTGGGAACTTTTGCCCTCTATGCCCTGCAGCTATCTATTTAGAATCAGTTTCTGACTCTGCTTTTAATTCATTTTGAGCTAACTCAATGGTCTGGGTGGGGAATGCGAATTCAATATTTTCTTTCATGAAACGCTCCATAATCTGAAGATTGACCCATTCTGCATGTTCCATATAGCTCCACCAATCGGGTGGAAAAAAGATTATGGATAAGCCGGTATGAAGTTATAAAAGCACCGCATCTTCGTATAAATTTTCAGAAAAAGCAGGGCCCCGAATTTCAGCGTTTTCCAAATTTATAGCCCAGGGCAAGCTTTCCATTAGTCGTGTTGTATATGATCTGATTGTCAAAATCAAGACCCGCTTGAGACAATATGTGCACAACACTAAAGTTGATATAAAACTTCTTTGCATTGTATCCCACTATACCGGACAGATTAGATTGGAATATGAAAGGATCTTCAGGATGGTACGAAGCAGATTCTGTCTCAACAGATTTATACATGAGTCCAACACCAGGTGTGAAAGAGATCGAGGCATAAAAGTGCTTCAAAAAAGGAAGCACTGCACTAAAACTGACAAGAAGGCCAGCTCCAAGCCCTGACAGCCTTTCCAGCCTGGCTTCTTCATTAAAAACAGGAAAGAATGCAGCAGGTACAATAGAACTATCTGCTGATATTCGGTTCATAAATACAAAGCCTCCCAGTCCGAGGGTGGTGGCAGGCTTTTTTTGCCTGGACAGGCCTGTTTTCATGGCCACCATGGAGTATTCCTCCGAATTAAAAAGATACAAATAGTTTACTCCTGTTGAAAAAGAACTTATATCATCACGGAATTCTTCCTTGTCTTCATTATCTAAATAAAAGCCATGATATGACTGAAGAAAGAAATCTATACTGTGATGGTTTAGCATCATTGATCCTAGCAAAACAAATCTTTCCGTCGGTTCCTTGTCCTTGGGTTTTAAATTGAATGCGATGTCCAATATTAGTTTTCTACTTCCAATACCAATTCCGACACCCATAGGATTACCGGGTTCATACAATAATTTTTCGTCCGCGTTATTGAGCTGGAAACGGCTAACTTTATAATTGGTAAATACTCTGACTGAATAATTATTAAGGTCGTGGTCAATGAAGAGAGTATCTATGAAGGATGGTACTTTTATTTTATCAATAAAACTCGTGTCTTGCGAGAACAATGGGGTTGATAAGAAGAATGCGCAGAAAAAAATGAGATGCTTTGCCCACATAGTCATGAGATCACGGAGTCTCCTCTGCAGATGCCTCCTCTGCAAGAGTGATCCAACCTCCTCCCAAAGCCTTGTAGAGATAGAGATAGGATGAAAGTAGGGCACTTTTGACTGCAGTGGTTTCTAACTCGGCATTAAACAGAGATCGCTCTGTATCTAACACCTCCAAATAAGCAGTCTGACCTCCATCGTAACGTGCCCTGGAAAGCGTTGCCGCATTGGTGGCTGCCGCTCTCTGCCGTTCTCTGGACTCCACCTCCCTGCCATAGGTATTCACATCAATAAGGGCATCATCCACCTCTCTG
>RCND010001914.1_pt1 | contig 11643 bp, 12 predicted proteins | sample 2041351 | NCBI WGS metagenome assembly RCND01 (sample SAMN09708230, study PRJNA481090) | Marine sediment metagenome, whole genome shotgun sequencing project. | biome: marine sediment; feature: ocean; material: sediment; isolation source: Sewage treatment plant 12B marine sediment (STP12B) ...
TTAAGAGAAGTTCAAGTCTTTTCAGAAGAAACGTTCCGTGTGTGCGCATTTTTCCGCGGTTGATTTTTTGTACTTTTTCATTTTTTAGCGACCATTTAAATTGCGCGTCAATTCATCATTTGTCATACGATGATTTCTAGTATTTTTGGCAATATATTATCTTGATACCACTAACTTCATTGACAGAGAGGTACAGACACTGTATATTGTATTTATAAATTGAATAAATAAAACTGTTAAGTGATTCTTTGAGAATCTAGAAAGCTGGTGAGAATCCGGCACAGACACCGCTACTGTATGGACTACTGAAAGCGCATGAGTCATCAGCCACTGATGTTACAATCACATTGGGAAGGCGCGCCGAGGGTTTGACGTCTAAGTCAGGATATTAGCTTAACAGGCATACCTTTACATTGTGAACTGCAAGGGTGTACTTCCTTTTTCCGAGTGAAAAAAGGGCGTTTTTGTTATATATAGGGAAATTCTAAGTCACTAAGGAGAGAATATGGCCAAAAACATTATGTTTCAGGGGACCGGATCAACAGTAGGAAAGAGTATTATGACCGCAGCGGTCTGCCGGGTGTTAAAAGACGAAGGATATTCAGTGGCCCCTTTTAAGTCACAGAATATGGCTCTAAACTCATTTGTCACAGTGAATGGCAAAGAAATGGGCAGGGCACAAGTGGTCCAGGCAGAGGCAGCAAGGATAGCGCCAATGGTTGAGATGAACCCTGTACTACTAAAGCCTACCAGCGATATGGGAAGCCAGGTAATTGTGAACGGTGAAGTCTATAAGAATTTATCGGCTTCTGAATACTATAAGAATAAGAAGTACCTCATGAGCGAAGTGAAGAAAAGTTATAAAGTCTTGGATGATCAGTTTGATGTGATTGTTATTGAAGGGGCTGGAAGTCCAGCAGAGATTAACCTTCGGAAGAATGACATTGTGAATATGGGATTAGCAGAAGAGGTGGACAGTCCTGTTATTTTGATTGGTGATATTGATAAAGGCGGTGTTTTTGCCTCTATCTACGGTACCTATATGCTCCTTAGTGAGTCAGAGCAGCATCGAATTAAAGGGTACATCATTAATAAATTCCGTGGTGATGTAAAACTGTTGGAACCCGGCATTGAGATGTTTAAGGAACACTTGGATATTCCATGTCTTGGTGTAGTGCCTTGGAGCGACATACGTGTGGATGATGAAGACAGTGTAACAGACAGATTCTCAAAAAAAGAAGAAGCACCGATTGTTATTGGTGTTGTAAGATTACCTTATCTGTCTAATTTTACAGACTTTACTGTGTTGGATATGGCACCGGATGTCAGTGTTAGATACATTATCGATGCTGAAGAGTTTGATGAAGTGGATATGGTTGTCATACCTGGAAGCAAAAGTACCATAAAAGACTTAGAGTATCTAATAGATAAGAATGTGGATCAATCCATAAGACGTGCACATAAAAAAAACATACCAATTATGGGTATTTGTGGCGGTTATCAAATGTTGGGTACAAGCATTAGTGACCCAAATCATGTAGAAACAGAAGCAGACCACATAAACGGATTAGGCTTGTTACATATGACCACAGTAATGGCTAAGGAGAAACATACGGTTCAGTCAGAAGGTCAATTGATTGAACAACCCATGGGTCTAAATGGTAAAGAGTTACAGGTGAAAGGTTATGAAATACATATGGGCATAACAACCCTTGAAGAGGGCGTTAAACCATTGATCCAGCTAAGTGACGGACATTTGGATGGTGCTGTTAATGAAGCAGGTGATGTGTTTGGCACATACCTACATGGTATTTTTGACCATGATAGTTTTAGACAGGCATTGTTAGGTAAGTTCCGAAGTGAAAAAGGATTAACCACAGGGAATCAAAAAACATATGATCAACTAAAAGAAGAAGCCTATGACGCTTTAGCAGATATTGCACGAAAACATCTTAATATTCAGATGATTAAAGAGATAGCAGGACTAAAATGAGTGACATACTAATAGTGTTAGCAGCAGTATTAATTGATTATAGGATTGGAGACCCTCATGGATGGCCCCATCCAATCATTGCCATAGGTCATATAATTAAGGGCTATGAAAAATTGGTCCGAAAGTTGAAGTTGGACAATCGTTTTGGTGGCATGATGTTATGGTTACTAACGGTGATGACAGTTGTTGGTAGTTTGACGTTGATTTTGGAAGGGGTTAAGATTATTCACCCCTATCTATATAGCGGCATAACGTTATATTTTCTTTTCGCCGCCATGGCTGCAACGAGCTTAAAGACTGAAGTCTCCAAAGTTACAACTGCTTTGGTAAAAGGGGATTTACAGGAAGGTCGGAAATCTCTCTCATGGCTTGTTGGTAGAGATACAGAAACATTAACAGAAGAAGAAGTCATAAAAGGTGCTATTGAAACAGCGGCTGAAAATACCATTGATGGTGTATTGGCACCTTTGTTCTACATAATCATTGGTTTTATCATTGGTTATCCGGTACAGCTGGTATTCTTATATAAAACGGTTAATACGCTGGATTCAATGGTGGGCTATAGTCAGGAACCCTATAAAAGAGTTGGCTTTGTTTCGGCAAAAGTGGATGATTTGTTTAACTTGATTCCAGCAAGAATAGGCAGTTTCCTTATGTTGTTGGCAGGTGGAATCTTAGGGTTAGATCTGCATAATGGTAGGAAAATTTGGCGACGGGACCGATTGAACCACAAAAGTCCAAACGCAGGTTATCCCGAATCGGTCATTGCAGGGTTACTGGACATACAACTAGGCGGCACCCATAGTTATTTTGGTGAAGTGCTAGAGAAACCAACCATAGGTGATCCAATAAGAGCGGTTAAAGTACAGGACATTAATGACACCTGTCGAGTTATGTACATGTCAGAATTCATCTTGCTAATGATGGGGATTGTTCTGCTGTTGCTACTGAAGTAAAGCCAGAATAGTGGCCAAGCATAGAATAAGGGCCAGAGATCTGGCAACTGTTGTCTAAACACAGAAAGAAAATAGGAAGATTAAAATGATGGTACATGGTGGAACGTTTGAAGATGGGGTTTTGGATTTTAGTGTGAACACCAACCCTTGTGTAACAAAAGAGATGATGGAAAAATTGCTAGTGAAACATGCGGATAAAGGTCTTGTATACCCTGATATAGATGGTACAGAGTTGCTTCAGCATATGTGTCACACATTCGAAATTGAACCGTCTAGAATGGTTCTTGGTAATGGTGCCACAGACTGTCTTTATAGAATGGCTGCAACCCTTAAACCAAAAACAGCTGTACTTATTGAACCGACTTTTTCAGAATATAGGAAGGCATTAAGTCTTCATGGCTGTGATGTTTATAGCTTAAGCTATGACTTCAAAGCAAGCAAAACAATGGCAGAAGGACAGATTCTTGACCAACTTAAAAAAGTAAAAGCAGATTTGGTTGTTTTGTGTCACCCTAACAATCCTACGGGACATTGTTACAGTGAGGACTTCATTACACAACTCATTAAGAATCAAAAGGTTCATAAAGGTAGTGTGCTGGTGGATGAATCTTTTAGATTTTTTGAAGACATCAAAAGCTGTTACAAAAAAGATGATTGGAACCTCATAGTACTGACCTCCTTAACAAAATATTATGGTATTCCGGGTCTTCGGATTGGTTATATGACCGGCAACCATTCTCTCATCGAGTCAATGAAAAAATCTCAAATGCCTTGGACACTTAATGGCCTGGCGCTGGCAGTAACAAAAGATTTGATGGAAGATCAATCATTAAAAGAAGCAACAACCGCTTGGTATCATAGCGAAAAGACCTATATCATTGGTGCTTTATCTGCTTTCAGCGGTTTGCAAGTATTTGAAAGTAACACTAATTATGTGCTTTGTCATTTAGATCAGACTTTAGGGACTGAACTTAATCAGTGGTTATTAGCCCAATCAGAGTCAATGGGCATTCGAGAATGTGGTGATTTTGAAGGGTTATCAGACAGCTATATACGTATAGGTTTGAAAAGTCATAACGACAATGAAAAGTTGATCCATCAGCTTGAAGAATACTGGAGGCTTAACAATGGGTAAAGTGATCTTAGTTACCGGTGGCGCAAGAAGCGGCAAAAGTACCTATGCAGAGAATTTTGTGGCAGAATTAGGTGGTGCAATTGGCTACATTGCTACAGCCAAAGTCATTGATGCAGATATGGAAAAAAGAATTGAGCATCACCGAGCTTCCAGACCAGCAGAATGGCCTACATTTGAGTTATACAATAATTTTCAGACCCTACTAGGCGACGATGCTTTTATGGGGTGTGATACCTTAATCTTGGATTGTATAACCATCTTAGTGACCAATAATATGTTTGATCATGAAGTGGATTACGATACAGTGTCCATGGATGAAGTGACCATTATTGAGAGCAGTATTGCCGAAGAAATCATGTCCCTTATTGATATTGTTAGAGCTATGGAGATGAACCTAGTCATTGTTAGCAATGAAGTTGGTTTAGGACTTGTGCCAGCCTACAGACTTGGCAATATTTTTAGAGACATTGCAGGCCGAATGAATCAAATGATTGCAGCAGAGGCGGATGAAGCCTACTTCATAGTCAGTGGCTTGCCGATGAAGCTTAAATAAAGATAATAGGCAATTAACCTTTGTGTTCTTTGAGTCTTCTTTGAGGCCTTAGTGTTTAATCTTTAAAAGACTCACCACCAAGAGCACTAAGAAGACTCAAAGAACACAAAGGGGTAAGTCCCTTTCGCACCCTTGTTTCCTACGAAGCCACTAGATTCTCCTATAGGAGAATGACGAATAATGTTGACCAACCAACCCTGAAAGGCCCCTATGAAACCCTTTATTTTAATGCTTACATTCTTAACACGGATACCTTTTCCGGTTCGGTTTGAATTTAATAATGATGATTTTGCCAGAGGGCTTTTGTTTTTACCCTTCATTGGCTTGATTATTGGCATCCCCATGTACCTTACTACCTTATATGTGGATTTGAGCAATTCGTTTTTAATGAGTTTCTTATTGATGCTGATTTACATTGGTATGACGGGAGGACTTCATCTCGATGGGCTTGCAGATTACTTTGATGGACTATTCAGTGGTCGGCAACGTGAAAGAATCTTAGAGATTATGAAAGATTCCTCTATTGGTACATTTGGCGTTGTTGGTTTATGTCTATATTTTTTAGGGATGTTCGTTGGACTGATGGAAGTAACACCCTTGGTGGTATTACTTATGCCATTCACTGCACGGGTTATCGGTTTGATGTTCTGTGCTTTCGGTCGTTATCCAAGAGAAGCAGGAATGGGCCAACCATTGGTAGAGTATGGCAAATGGTACCATGGGGTCGTAGCAGTGGTACTATTGTTGATGGTTCTATTTTGGGCAGGTCAGACATATTTGATTGCAGGTATTGTAACATTGCTCTTAATGGCATTCTTTTTTCTAAGAACGTCCCAAGTCATTGGAGGCATTACAGGCGATGTGATTGGTGCTGCCATTGAACTATCCCAAGTCTTATGGTTACTCTGTTTTGCTGTCATTGGAGGTTTATAATGCGTTTTATATTTTTACGTCATCCACAAACGGTGGCCAATGAAATGGGTTACATTTATGGAAAGAAAGATTATCCCTATACCATCCTAGGTGAAAAACAATTGATTGAAGCTGTTAAATTATCGGATGGGTTTACTTATGACCGGATCATTTCAAGTCCTATAGGACGTGCCAAGAGATTGGCTGAGGCAGTTGCAGTACATAGCGGTAGTTCCCTAAGTGAAGCCAAAGAACTTGAGGAAATGGGTTATGGCATTCTTGAAGGATTAACCATTGAAGAAGGTAAAACTAAGTACCCTGAAGTTATGGATGCCTTTATGGAGGGCGATCCAAGCTATACAATTCCGGAAGGTGAAACCTCTGAAGGCTTCTTTGAACGAATCCAAAGTTTTCTGGATGATCACTTACAGGGGGATGAGTCTTTGTTGATTGTTTCACATGGTGGCGTTATAAGAACAGCCATTGAATACTTATTGGATACAGAACCCGGTTTTTCATGGCAATTGGAAGTTGGCAATGGGTCATTTGTTGAAATTAACTGTGAAGATGGTTATCACCGTCTTAAAAACATGATGAATCAAGGTTAAAAAGGAGAAGATTATGAAAACAACAAAAGAGTTAACGGCTGCTGGGTTACTGATTGCTATTGCTGTCATTTTATCCTATCCAATGTTTAAACTTATGGGGTCAATCGGTTTTGATGCTATGCCGGCATTTCTTGGTGCAGTTGTGATAGGACCTATTGCTGGTGGCTTCATTGGGAGTATTGCACACATGGTTAGTGCATTGCTGACAGGGATGCCTTTGAGCTTACCGATTCATCTTGTGGTTGCCGCAACCATGTTTATGTCTTGTTATGCTTATGGGTGGACTAGGAAGAAAACCAATCGATATTTAGCCATTATTGTTGGTATTGTTTCGAATGGTCCAATTTCATTAGGACTTTCGTCATTGGCGGCAATGGCTCTTGGGTTACCTTTTGCAGGAATGTTAATGTTTGGTACATTGATTGTGCCACTAACCTTAGCCGCATCGGTCAATGTGATTCTTGCTGATGTGATTGTTGGTTTTATTGGACTACAGTTATCAAAGAGTATTGGAGCTTAAGATGTCCATTGTTCAGAAATATAGAGATGTTCAATTAATTGAATGGGGTTCAGGACATTATTTGGCCATTGCCTGTGATGTTTCAGCCTATATTGGCTCTAAAGATGATGATGTGGTGAAAGTTGATTCGGTCACTGCCGGATACTACGCCACCGTTGTACCTGTCATGGAACTGCTGAGTATTGGTGCTAGACCAATCAGTGTTATTGATACACTTGGTGTTGAGATGGATCCCACCGGTAAAGAGATTATTCGAGGTGTCAGAAAGGCCATGGTTGAAGCAGGCATAGAAGAGGCTTGTCTGACAGGTTCAACAGAGGATAATATGCCTTCAAAATCAACGACGGTTGGGGTGACGGTTGTTGCTGAACTTGAAAAAGAGCTATTAAAGTCCTACAAACCCAAGGCCGGACAAGAAGTATGGCTTGTGGGTCTGCCCAAAATGGGACAGATTTTCTTACAAGAGGAAATCCTAGGCGAAAAAGGTGAGGTTATTACAATCAATTTAGTGAAAGAAATACGTTTGACTGAAGGTGTTGGCCATATGTTGCCAATTGGATCTAAGGGTATTGGCACAGAACTTAAAGTGCTTCTGGCGGTAAATGACCTTGAAATTAATCCTGACCCAGTTCAAATAGATTTTGAAACATCAGCAGGACCTTCCTCATGTATGTTGATGACCTGCACCAAAGGTGTTGGTACAAAGTTGAAGGACTGGTACACAGTACCATTTAATTATGTTGGAAAGCTAGAAAAGCGTTGACATACAGAGTCTCGACCTATAGAATGAGCAAGTAACAACTGAATAATGTATTAGGTTCTCTGAGAGTAATCAAAGAGATTAAAAGGGAAAACGGTGTAAATCCGTTGCAGCCCCCGCTACTGTAAACAGTACGAAAGCCAAATAGACCATTGGAGACATCCGAGAAGGTTGGTGAGTAGGTAACGCTGTGAGTCAGGAGATCTGCCTTATATGATTCATCAACGACACTTTCGGAGGGAAAGTACGGGATTTAGTCAAACTATGACAACCGTATCCTACTGGATACGGTTTTTTATTTACAAAGTAAATAAAAAAAGCTCTGCAAAAAGCAAAGCCTCTTTTGTTATTCCCGCCCAGTATTTTAAAGGAGAATGAAATGAAGAAATTATTAACAGTATTGATGACAATGATCATGGTTACAGCACTTATGGGTTGTGGTCAAAATACACCAACAGAAGCAGAAGCAACAACAACAGCTGCAACAACAGAGGCAATGATAGAAGCTACAACAGAAGCAGAAGTAGAGACAGCTGTCGTTGAGATGACGGAAGTGTCTGCTGTTGAAAGTGACTATCCTGTGGTTTTAATAGATAAATACGGCAATGAGATTACGATTGAGAAACAACCAGAAAGTATGATCTCAATGTCTCCAGAGTTAACAGAAATCATCTTTGCTTTAGGTGCAGGCGAGAAAATGATTGGCCGTTCATCTTATTGTAACTTTCCTGAGGAAGCAGCAGAAGTGGAAGACTTTGGATCGTTGTTTGATTTGAATATTGAGAGTATTGTTGCAGCACAGCCAGATGTGATATTCCTTTCTTCAATGGCATCTGAAGACCTTGTCAACTCATTGTTGGACAACGAACTAACCGTCGTTACGGTGGATAAAGACAGTCAACTACAAGGTACTTATGAGCAATTTACGCTTGTGGGAAGCGTGATTGGTGAGAAGGATGCAGCTGAAGCTCTTATAAAGGAAGTGCAAGCAAAGATTACTGCTGTAGAAGAAAAAGTGGCTGGACTTGAAGCACCAACCGTTTATTATGTTGTTTACGCAGGTGATGGTTACGATTCAACAGCTACGGGTGATACGTTCGTTCATGATATGATTGTTAGCGCTGGTGGTGATAATGTTGCAAAAGATGGAGAGTTCTGGTCATACAGTGTTGAATCCCTTGTTGAACAAAACCCTGAGATGCTGTTCTGTGGCGATGCTGAAGGCACAAAAACAAGGATTCAAGGTCTTGAAGGTTATAAAGAGTTAACAGCTGTGGTTGAGGACAGACTCTATGAGGTGAATGCAGACATCTTCTCACGTCAAGGACCAAGAATTGGTGAGGCCATTGAAGTGATGGCAGGCCTTATTCACCCAGAAGCGTTTAGATAAAGAGGAAGAAAGTAAGTTAGAAAGTTAGTAATCAACCAATCAACCAAACAGGAGGTCAATTATGGAAAGAAGGGCATTGAACTATAAATTCATATTAGGACTTGTCCTTCTGATCATGACCATATTGATCGCGGCTGTTTTTGGCACTGCAGATATTACAGTGGCAGATTTTGCTCGAGCTTTGGCAAGTAAGATACCTGGTATTGGTGACGGTATTGAGATTCCTAAAGGTCATCAAATCATAATTTTTAATTTAAGGTTACCAAGAATTCTACTTGCTTTGTTTGCTGGTGTTGGTTTAGCTATTACCGGAACAGTTTTTCAAGGGGTTTTTAGCAACCCTATGGCAGAACCTTATCTTCTGGGGGTTTCTTCCGGTGCTGCCTTTGGCGCAACGGTTGCTGCAATCGTGGACATACAGATACGCTTTATGGCTTTTGGGACGGTAAGTCTATTTGCCTTTGTAGGAGCGCTTACAGTTGTTCTGCTGGTGTATCGATTGGCAATGCAGCGAGGAGAACTGCCAGTAACGGTTTTGTTATTATCGGGCTTGGCGGTTAATTATTTTCTAAGTTCACTGATTACGTTGATGATGACCTTTAATCAAGATAAACTTGAATCTGTGTATTTCTGGACATTAGGTAGTTTTAAGAATGCGAGTTGGGAAAAGGTACTGGTTGTTGGTCTGATTGTTTTGGCAGGTAGTCTATATATCTATAAGTATAACAAAGAGCTTGATTTAATTATGCTGGGAGATGAGCAAGCAAAGTCTCTGGGTGTTGATGTTGAGCGACTTAAGAAACGATTGCTTCTTATTAGTTCACTGATGGCGGCCGTGATTGTTGCAGCCAGTGGTATCATTGGTTTTGTTGGATTGATTATACCTCATGGGGCACGGATGATTACAGGACCTTCCCATAGAAAATTAATGCCCTTGGCTGCAATCGGTGGCGGTGTGTTCCTCATCATATGTGACACCATTGCACGATCAATTCTTGAGAACAAAGAACTTTCCGTAGGTATTATTACATCACTTTGCGGTGTACCATTTTTCTTATGGCTTCTATACAACAATAGAAAGGCGGTAAGCTAGATGGATTTGATATTACCTTTAGTGGTAAAAGATATTCACTTCAGTTATGATAAAAAAGAAGTTCTAAAAGGGATTGGCGGCAGTTTCTTTGAAGGTACCTTTTATAGTATTGTAGGGCCAAACGGATCAGGAAAGACCACTTGGCTGAAACTGATTGCAGGCATTAATCCCTTGCAGTCGGGTTCTGTTGAATTATTTGGTACTTCGATTACTGTACTGAGAAACAAGGACGTGGCAAAATATCTAAGTTTTGTCCCTCAGATGTTTAATATTCAGTATGCTTTTACCGTTGAAGAGGTAGTGGCCATGGGTCGCTACCCATATATGAGCCGATTTGCCATGTTATCTGAAGAAGATAACGGGTTGGTTCAGATGGCCCTTGAAGAAACCAATCTAATGCCTTTGAAGGACAGATTTGTCAATGAGCTTAGTGGCGGTGAACTCCAACGGGTAATTATTGCAAGAGCTATAGCTCAGGACACGGATATCATCGTTTTAGACGAGCCTATCTCACATTTGGACATACATTATCAATATGAGATAGTAACCCTTTTGAAGCGGCTGTGCAGAGAAAAGAAGAAAACAGTCATTACGGTCCTTCATGATTTGAATGTGACCATGAATCACTGTGACCATATCTTCCTGATCAAAGATGGAAAAGTCATGATTGAAGGAGAACCACTGAGTGTATTAACAGAAGAAGTGGTTCAGAAGGTCTATGGCTTACAAGTTAAGATCGTAGAAACTGATGAAGAGAAGTGGATAACGTGGTAGTGAAGTGAGGATAGGCGTTAGTAGTTCAAGCGTTAGGGGTTAGGCGTTAAGCGTTAGAAGTACAAGAGTTAGAAGTACGGGCCTTAGGAGGTTGGTTTTTAACGCTTAACACATAACTTCTAAAACAGACAAACGGGAAGAAAACCTTAGATTTTCTTCCCGTTGTTAGTTGTTTTTATTTAAGCTAGGTTATGATTTTTTTCGTAAGCGGCTATTTTATCTTCTTTAAGAAGGGTTAAGCCTATATCGTCAAGGCCGTTCAGTAGTTTGTGTTTATAGAAAGGGTCTATGTCAAAATTAATTACAAGACCCTCATTGTCTTTGATGGTTTGAGTGTCTAAATCCACCATCATCTTATAACCATCTTTTGAAGAAGTTTTTTCAAAGAGGGTATCCATAAGACTGTTCTCTAATTTAATGGGTAGAATACCGTTGTTAAAACAGTTGTTATAGAAGATGTCTGCATAACTCGGTGCAATGATCACCCTAAAACCATAATCCTCTAGAGCCCAAGGGGCATGTTCTCTTGATGAACCGCAGCCAAAGTTGGCCCGGGAGATCAGGATGGAGGCACCAGCATATTTAGGTTCATTAAATATTGAGGCCTCTATTGGTTGGTCATGTTCATCGAATCTGAACTCATAGAAGAGGTATTGACCAAAGCCACTACGTTCGATGCGTTTAAGGAATTGCTTTGGAATAATAGCATCTGTGTCAATATTTGTTCTGTCCATGGGCATGACTACACCGTTATTACTTTTAAATGGTTTCATCTGAGCACCTCTCTTTCTAATGTTTCGATTTTACGAACATCCACAAAGTGCCCAAAGATTGCAGCAGCTACAGCCATGGCAGGTGATACAAGATGGGTTCTGCCGCCACGTCCTTGACGCCCTTCAAAGTTACGGTTAGAAGTGGATGCACAACGTTCTTTAGGTTGTAAGAAATC
>RCND010001915.1_pt1 | contig 11643 bp, 11 predicted proteins | sample 2041351 | NCBI WGS metagenome assembly RCND01 (sample SAMN09708230, study PRJNA481090) | Marine sediment metagenome, whole genome shotgun sequencing project. | biome: marine sediment; feature: ocean; material: sediment; isolation source: Sewage treatment plant 12B marine sediment (STP12B) ...
CTGGAATGAATGCAGGCGGTATCATCTCTTCAGGATAAAATATTAGAAAAGTCGGAATAAACTCTATATCAAGAACGGGCAGGGAGGAGTTTAGATGATAGGTCTCGTCTGTCTGATGCTTCTGGGGGATTCTCTTGTAAAAGAGCCCATCGAGTACCTGATGATCCCACAAACAATTGTCTATGATGAAAATATAGTTGCTGATGGTAATTGGCTGGGAGTCTTTGAAACCGATTCTGGTTCGGAGCTCAGGTACGTTGATCTGCAGCTTCCGTGGCAGGATTTCGAGCCCGATGAAGGGGAAAGACCGCCCGGAAGGCGTGTAACGCTTCCAGCTGAGACAGAGTCTCCCTTATTTCTTGTGTGGTCTGCTTCCCGGGTTTTTACAGAGGGCCCGGTAACTACTTTCATATACAGCACTTCAACTCGTCTCTCACGGTTAAGTTCTATATTTCTGAATACTCCCGGGCTGGCTAAGGCAACGCTGTATACCTCTACAGAGGGGTTGTTCCTCTCAAGCTCGGGAATTTTGCAGCATATCACAGATACATTTCCCACCATTGACGGTAATTCAACCCTTGGAATCGTGTGGGCCGGGGATCTGGACAGGGATGGTAAGTTAGATCTGATCATAGATGATGTCGATTTTTGGTATGACATCTATAACTGGAATCTTTATCTCTCAACTGAGGCCTTACCTGAACAGCTGTTGGGCTGGGTGGCTTCATTCAGAGATGTCCACTACTGAGGTTTCTGGAGAGTTAATGGCTACAAACTCGAGTTGATGTGAATAATACTTGTTTTGTTTGCAGACTCTGTCCTTTTTTAACATAATCAAGCAATAATTGTTTTTTCTCTGCACTTGTGCAGAGTGCACTCGAAAGGCTGGTGGCCATGAGTCGTCTGACGCTTATTGTATGTGCTGTTATCACTTCCATTTCTTTTTCCAGTGAACCTGAAGTAACAGTGCTTGATAACGGACTTACGGTGATAACGCAGGAACTGCACTATGCTCCTGTTATAGCGTCCGTTATTACCTATGGTGCCGGATCACGGAATGAGTCTGGTGCAAACATGGGGATAAGCCACTTCTGCGAGCACATGATGTTTAAGGGCACGCCAGATTTGCCGTATGGACGGTTCTGGCAGATTGTACAGAGAGACGGCGGATTCAGCAATGCAATGGAAGGGAAAGATGTTACCTACTACTACCTGATGCTGCCCTCCAGCAGGGTGGAAGATGCTCTGATGATTGAAAGCGACAGAATGATAAACTGCCTTATGGATTCCGCTGAAGTTGTTTCAGAGATAAATGTTGTGCATGAAGAACGGCGAATGAACAGTATAGACAGCGCGGATGGAGCTTTGCTGGAAGCTCTTTACGGTATGGCATTCACCGAGCATCCTTACGGAAAACCTGTGCTGGGGTATGACGAAAACATCCTTGGGTTTGATCACAACATGGTCAGAGACTTCTATGAAACTTACTACTGCCCCTCCAATGCTGTTCTGACAATTGTTGGTGATTTCAATACCTCAGAACTTCTTGCTCAGGTAGAGGAATATTTCGGAAACATTCCCGGAGGTAATGTCCCGGATGAATTTGTCAGTGCTGAACCCATGCAGACAGAACCAGGCTATGTAGAAATTGAACACAGTTCAAATCTGCCACGGTTTTCCATGTCATTTCACTCTCCATCCGGTACTGACCCCTTGAATCCAGCAATGACCATGATAGCTACATATCTTTCAAGCGGAAGATCATCCAGACTAATACAGTTACTTGTTGATACTGAACTTGTCTACAGAGTATGGCTGATGAAAGACAATGATCTGGATCCCGGCTTGTTTACCATCCATGTAACCATGAACCCTCCTGAGGAGGGCGGAGCAACCATGGATGAAATTTCTTCCGTTATCTGGAACGAACTACACAGCCTTGCAGAGAATGGAATTCCTCAGGACGTCCTTGATGATTTGCGAAACAAATACCAGGCCCGGGAAATACTTAACAGCTCATTTCCTCTAACGCTGGCTTATAATTACTGCCTGTCGTTCTCTAAATTCAACAACCCGCTTTACAATGAAGAACAACGAGAGCAGATAGAACTGCTGACACCGGAAGATATCAGTGAAGCTGCCTCCACATACTTTGTAGAGAATCTTGTTAACATTGCTGTTCTTGTTCCATCTGAGGATGGTGGAGCAGGAGGTATTGGCGGCAATGAGCTGCCAACAGGTGTAGCCGAACCATCCTCCATCAACTATGAGGGTCTTGAAATACCGGACGAGTTCCTTTCCCCGCCTTCCGGCTCCATTGCTGATGGCGTGGTTGAATACCAGCTTGATAACGTGTTGAGCGGTGTTCATCAGGCACGTAATCTTGCCGGAGTAGTTGCTGGGTTATCGCTGTTGTTGCCTGTTAATAGTTACTCCTCCGAGCAGCTACGCAGCAGGTTCCATGGAACTCGAATCGCGGGGCGTTTGCAGTTGCTGCAGAGTCCTTTAAACGCTCGCCTGTTCGCTGATGTCGGACACAATCAAGACGCCGCGAGGATGTTGGCGGACAATCTGCAAAGGCTGAAACTAAGTGAGGGTCGAGTTGTGGTTTTGTTGGGCATGTTGCAGGACAAGCAGCCGGATCTGTTCGTCGAGGCGCTGAAATCCGTCGTTGATGCGTGGTGGCTCATGACTCTGGATACAGACAGGGGCCTTGATGCAGCAGGACTGGCCTCGCGAGTCGACTCACTGGTCGATGTGGACCAGCACTTCGAAACCGTTCATCAGGCACTTGATCACGCACTGTCATCTTTGGGAAATCAGGATATAATGCTGGTCACCGGTTCCTTCGTAACCGTCGAGCTATTACTCCGTGCGCTATCCGATTCAGGCGAACTAAACTAAGTATGGACCAAAACATAAAGAACCGCCTGGTCGGCATTATTGTCATATTTGCGCTTGCAGTTATTTTCCTGCCGATGATTCTGGATGGTTCCGGAGTGCGCAACGATGCCTTTGAAGTCGAGATTCCACCACAACCTGTAGTCGAATCGAATCCCCAGTTTGACGCTAGGATCATCGAGCTGAATGCCAAAGCAGAAGCCATCCCCGATCTTGAGCAGCGCTTCATAGATGAAGTCAGTAGCGAAAATCCAGTGACTGCAAATCCTGTTGCAAGCGATCCGGTGGAGAAAAAGAAACCCAAACCTGAAACGCAACCAGCGGCCGATGCTACTGGTGATGTGACCGAGCCGGGTAAAATTGGCGGTGACAGTTGGGTGCTGCAAATTGGTAGCTATCAAGATCGCAGCAAGGCGCTTATGCAGCGTGATAAATTGCGTAAGTCGAATATCTCAGCCGTTTTTATCGAGCAGTTCAATGTCAACAACAAGCCAAGTTACCGGGTACGTCTCGGACCGTTTATCAATCGACAGCAGGGACGGGTCGCGCAAAACAAGGTCAAGGCCAAGCATGACATTGATGGCATAATCATGAAGTATGAAAGATAATCGCAGTTTGCTGTGGAGGCGGACAGATTGATGACAAATAACTCTTCCTTTGGTAGTCATCAGAGGCGACCGGTCTGCGGGGTACCCCATGGCCTGGATTGATCTCGTTATCATCGGAGTGATCGCGCTATCCGCGTTAATCAGTCTCATTCGCGGGTTCGTAAAGGAGTCGATTTCATTGGTCACCTGGGTAGTTGCCGGTGTGCTTGCACTTCGATATTACGGACCAATGGCAGACTTGCTCGAACCTTTCATCAATTCAATTTCTCTGCGTCACTGGGTCGGTGGTGGCATCTTGTTTGTGGTGACCCTGATCGTGGGCGCTATTGTCAATTTCATCGTCAGCCAGTTAGTGTCGAAGACGGGACTCAGTGGCACGGATAAAGCCCTCGGAGTGGTATTTGGTGGTGCGCGTGGTGTGCTCATCGTTACTATGGTCGTGCTGCTTGCCAGTCTGACACCGATGCCCGATGCATCGTGGTGGCAGGACTCAGTGATGATCGAATTTTTTCAGCAATTGGCCGTATGGGTCAAAGGCGTTATCCCCGCGGATGCGGTGGGGCAATTCAGCTTTTAATCAGGCCTAACTCGCCGGGTAAGTTTATATGTGCGGAATAGTAGGAACAGTGAGCCAGGGAGCGGTTGCTCAGGTGATCTACGATGCACTGCTGGTATTGCAGCATCGAGGTCAGGATGCCGCGGGCATAGTCGTCTGCGATGGGAACCGATTGAATCTGCGCAAGGATAATGGCCAGGTCAGTGATGTTTTTCACACACGACACATGTTGACACTCACTGGCAATATGGGTATCGGGCATGTGCGATATCCCACCGCCGGTTGTTCATCTTCTGCCGAGGCACAACCGTTTTATGTGAATTCCCCATACGGTATTACCCTGGCGCACAATGGCAACCTCACCAATGTCGATAAACTTAATACCGAGTTGTACCAGTCTGATCTGCGCCATATTAATACCGCGTCGGATTCAGAAGTGCTGCTTAACGTGTTTGCTCATGAACTGCAAAGTAGCGGCAGCCTGAATCTCACCCCTGATCAAATCTTTACCGCGGTCACCGAAACCCATAAACGCGTAGAGGGCGCTTACGCCGTGGTTGCTATGTTGACCGGAAAGGGGATCGTCGGATTCCGGGATCCGCACGGCATTCGTCCACTGGTTTACGGTAAGCGTGACACTGAAAGTGGTTGTGAATACATGATCGCGTCAGAGAGTGTTGCTCTGCAGACGGCAGGATTTGACTTGATTGCCGATTTGAAACCGGGCGAAGCGGCATACATCGATGCAGCAGGTGAGATACACCTTCGCCAATGTGCTGCTTCACCGCAGCTGAATCCCTGTATATTTGAATACGTTTACCTGGCGCGTCCGGACTCAATTATTGACGACATTTACGTGTACAAGGCGCGCCTGCGAATGGGGGTCAAACTCGCCCGCAAGATACTTCGACAAATGCCTGAGCACGATATCGATGTGGTCATTCCAATTCCCGATACCAGTCGCCCTGCTGCAATCGAACTGGCCTACCATCTTGGCGTCAAGTTCCGTGAGGGATTCATCAAGAATCGCTACATCGGGCGTACATTTATCATGCCTGGTCAGCTCCAGCGTAAAAAATCGGTGCGCCAAAAACTCAATCCGATTGGTATCGAGTTCAAGGGTAAGAACGTTCTGTTGGTGGATGATTCGATTGTTCGTGGTACCACGTCCAAGCAGATTATTCAGATGGCGCGGGAGGCTGGTGCCAGAAAGGTATATATCGCCTCTGCTGCACCCCCGGTGCGTTATCCCAACGTCTATGGCATTGACATGCCGGCGGCAAGCGAACTGGTTGCCCACGATCGTAGTGAAGCCGAGATTGCGGAGTATATCGGTGCGGACTGGTTGATTTACCAGGACCTTGCAGATTTGATTGACGCTGTACAGAAAGGCAATCGTAACATCAAGACTTTCGATTGCTCCTGTTTTGACGGAATCTATGTTACTCGTACAGTGGGGGATGATTATCTTCATAAAATCAGTAGCTTGCGCAGTGATACGGCCAAGGATATGGGCGAGAATATGGGCGAGGATCAAACCAATATAGTTGGCATGGAACTGCATAATAACGCCTGATGATGTGGCAGGATCTACATCGTGAAATAGCCTTCAAGTTAAGTGGCAATCCAGCGCTGGCTGACGAAAGACCTTTTATTTTTATCGATTCGAAGCGCCAGCAGATGCACTGTATCGATATCGACGGCGGGAATAATCGCAGTTATACCGTGTCGACTGCTGCCAACGGCATCGGGAATCGTCAGGACAGCTTTAAAACACCTTTCGGTATTCATCGCATTCGTCAGAAAATAGGCGGTGGGGAACCTCGAGGTATGATTTTCGAGGCGCGTGAACCGCTCGGCAAAATCGTTCATAGCCTGGATAACCGCGACAAAGATGAAATTACCTCACGTATCCTGTGGCTGGATGGACTCGAAGAAGGCGTTAATCATGGTGGGGTCTACGACACTTTTGCGCGTTATATCTATATTCACGGGACATCCGATGAACAGCGTATTGGGCAACCGGTGTCGGCAGGTTGTATTCGCATGAGAAATGACGATGTTATCGAACTGTTTGACGAGGCGATGGTTGACGATATCGTACTGATTCGATAAGCCGATTCAGAATGATGACTGGACATTCTTTCAAATTCGAATCGTTTACTAGCGGCCAACCAAGCCCTTTGCTGAAAATCGCGAAGAAGGAAAGTCCACCAGGCCCCGGGACAACTCGATCATGGCTGAGAATCTACGTTTTTTCAGTGGTTCTATTATTGCAGTATGGCTGTGCGTCATATGCAAAATATCCGGTTGATGCAGCCTTACTGAACGAACCGATAAAGACCACGGTCGATTCGGCAGAAGCCCAGTATTATTTGAATCATTATTTACAAGGTGAGCGATTCGATGTTGAGCTGGATCAGCGAATCGATGAAGTTTATCGACATTACTCGTCAAGCTTTCCACAGCGCGATAATCTCGAGCAGATTTCAAGGCAGTTCTCCAACGATTTCGCGGCTTTATATCTTGCTGACCGGCTCTGGCAGGATCAGCAAAATCGAGAGGTACAGATCCTGTTTCAGCACTACCTGTCAATTCCGGAACAGGAGCTGTATGAACCCCCGAGTTCGGCGGGTGACTATGTCATCCTGCTGGTTCCGGGCTGGAACTATACCAACACCGGGCATGTAACCGGTTCGGATTTTGCCGCACCGAGGCGCTTGCTGGATCGACTGGGAGTTGAAAATCACCTGTTACTGGTGCCGCCAAATGGGTCGGTGCTGCAATCCGCGAAGGTGATTGCCAATGCCATTCTTGAGCAGGGTGACACCGGCAAGAGGGTTATTGTGGTTGGTGCCAGTGCAGCAGGCCCCGCGATTCATTACACCCTTGGCAAACTACTCGAACATCACCAACTCGAGCATGTAGTGGCCTGGGTAAACCTGGGAGGAATTCTGCAGGGTAGCCCATTGATTGATTACTTCCAGCGTTGGCCACAGAAGATGTTGCTCAATGCTACCCTGGTGCTTTATGGATGGAATAATGACGAAATCATGAGCATGTCAGCTGAACAATCCCGCGAGCGGGTCAAATCGCTAAATCCACCATCGCATATAGTCATTATCAACTACCTGGGGTTGTCGTTAACCGGCAGTCTGAGCAGTCTTTCGAGAAATAAGTACCCCTTGATTGCCGAACAGGGACCGAATGATGGATTGACGCCATTGGCGGATATCATCGCTCCAAACAGTCTCACGCTGGTGGCAACTGGCAGTGATCATTATTTCGCCGAGGATCCGGATATCAGCTTGAAGACCATTGCCATAGTCAAAACCGTATTGAACCTCGTGCAGCGCCGCGACCCCCGTTGAATTCAGCGTTAACCGCCTTGACATGGCCTATCCATCGTCATATTGTCAGTCGCTAGCGCCGATTTGTTTCTCGGCTTGCAGGCGCTGCAGTACTGTTATCAGTACCAACAAACAAATTTGCTAAAGAGGGTGGTTCAGAATTTATTCCGCACCTACTCCCTTCCGAGTTTTTCTTAATTGGAGAAACTCCGTGACTCAATGTAATCCCGGTTTTGATACCGTTTCCATCAGGAGCGGTCATCTGCGTACCCATGAACTCGAACACAGCGAACCAATTTTTGCGACGTCGAGTTTTGTTTTTGAAAATGCGGCTCAGGCTGCTGCCAGATTCTCGGGTGATGAGCCCGGAAATATCTATTCGCGTTTTACCAATCCCACCACGCGGGCCTTCGAGGAGAGACTGGCAGCCATGGAGGGAGGGCAGGCCTGTGTGGCCACATCTTCCGGAATGGCGGCGATTACCAGCCTGTGTATGGCGTTGCTGCAGGCCGGCGATCACATCGTCAGTTCGCGCTCGATTTTTGGCACAACAACAACCCTGTTTGACAAATACCTGCCTCGTTTCGGTATTGAAACCAGTTTCGTTGCTCAGACAGACCTGGAAGACTGGAAACGAGCGATCCGCAAGAATACGAAACTGCTGTTTGTCGAGACGCCATCGAATCCACTGGCTGAAATTGCCGACATTCGGAAACTGGCCGATATCGCCCATGAAAACAACTGTTTGCTGGTAGTCGATAACTGTTTCTGTACGCCGGCGTTGCAGCGTCCTTTGGAGCTTGGTGCGGATCTGGTGGTTCATTCAGTAACCAAGTATCTGGATGGACAGGGTCGTATTGTAGGGGGTGCTGTAGTGGGCCCGCAGTCATTGATCAATGAGGATGTTTTTGGCGTTATCCGAACTACAGGACCTACTATGAGTCCGTTTAATGCCTGGGTGGCGCTGAAGGGGCTGGAAACACTGAACCTGCGCATGAAGGCTCATTGCGAGCAGGCGATGAAGTTGGCTCGATTCCTGGAGCAGCACGCGCGGGTGAAACGGGTTTTTCATGCCGGTCTTGAATCGCACCCCCAACATAATCTGGCCAGGTCGCAGCAAAGCGGTTTCGGCGGTGTGGTGTCTTTCATTGTCGAAGGTGATCGAGCCGCCGCATGGCGGGTGATCGATTCGACGCAGGTTTTGTCAATCACGGCAAATCTTGGGGATGTCAAAACGACAATTACTCACCCGGCAACCACCACGCATGGTCGCGTTAGTGCGGAATCAAAGGCGATTTCGGGAATAGAGGAGGGTTTGTTGCGGGTCGCTGTTGGGCTTGAAAATATTGAGGACATTATTGAGGATCTTTCCAGAGGACTTGATGCCTGAACTATTTACTCAGATCGAAGCAGCGCTGCTCGAAACAGACCCCGATGCGAAGTGTGAGCTGACGACATCGCTGCATCAGGCTTGTAGTGATGGTGAGCTGAAAGTTAGTCCGCAAATGCAGATTTTGCCGATCGACGATGCGGGTCGACCTGAATCCCCGTCACTGGTTGACCCTCGGCATCTCGAAAAACGCAGCATAGCAACCGAATTGGGTCGTATAAAATTGTTGCATGCCTTTGCTCACATCGAGTTTAACGCCATCAACATTGCGCTCGATGCGGCCTATCGATTCAGAGATATGCCATGGCAATACCTGATCGACTGGTTGCGCGTAGCCAGCGAAGAGGCATCACACTTCCAGTTACTCGCGCAGACCTTGCAGGAACGAGGCAGTTGTTACGGGGCTCATCCGGCTCATCGAGGGCTATGGGACATGGTTTGTAAAACACGTCATGACGCGCTGCATCGAATGGCTCTGGTGCCGCGAGTAATGGAGGCGCGAGGCCTTGATGTGACGCCGATGATGATTAAAAAGTTTGGCCAGGTCGACGATGTGGCTGCGGTGATGATCCTGGAGCGGATTTATCATGATGAGATCGATCATGTGCGTATCGGCAATCACTGGTATCACTTCCTGTGTGATCAGCAAGGAGTTGATCCAGTAAGCACATTTCGCGAACTGATCGAGAGGTATATGGGTGGAAAACTGCGAGGGCCGTTCAACTGGCCAGCACGCCTTGAGGCGGGCTTTGCGGCAGAAGAATTGAAAGCCCTGGAGCAGATTGGTTAGTCTGCAGTTTCCGGTCTAGTGGGGATTGTGATTGGGGCTGGATAAGAAAGCGCGCGATACGGCAGCTGGACTTTGAATATTAACGGGCTTGATTTACGTCTGGTTACCTGGATTCTGAACTCTTGAATCGCATAAATTGAAGCCTGCATCTGGTTTCCAGCTCAGATAGGTCGGCTCACCCACCCAGTCCCCCAATACGATTCGTTTCAGATTCGAATCATATTCATGTACTGCGGGCCGGTGCGTATGTCCGTGAATAATGACGTCGACATCATTTTGGTGAAAGCTTCGTGCTACCGCGCTGGCATTCACATCCATGATTTCACTGGATTTAGTGCTCATCTCCGCGATGCTTTCGCTGCGCAACTGGGTGACAATCTGTTGTCGTTCAAGCAGCGGTTTTGCCAGGAAATCGGCTTGCCATGCGGGGCTGCGTACTTTGTCGCGGAACTCCTGATAGTCGTGGTCATCGGTGCACAGGATATCACCGTGCAGCAATGCTACCCGGGTCTGGCCCAGTAATAATATATGGGGTTCTTCGAGAATGGTCATTCCAACGCGAGAGGCAAACCTGTCTCCCAGCAGGAAATCACGATTTCCTGCAATAAAATAGATGGGGCATCTCGACGACAGCTGCTGCAGTGATTCAATGACTTCCTGCAGCCCCTGTGCCGGATCATCGTCACCCATCCAGACTTCGAACAGGTCGCCCAGGATGTAAAGACAACGGGCCTCGCCGGCCCGTGTCTGCAGAAATTCGATGAGAGACCTTGTTATCTCCGGTCGCCGCGAATCGAGATGGCAGTCGGAGATAAACAGGTACTCTTCATCCATAACGGTTTTTTCCGACTACTGACGGCTTACTGCAGTAATAGTAATGGGCTCGAGAGGGACGTTCTGGTGACCGCCCTTATCGCCTGTAGATACCTGTGCCATGGCATCGACCACATCCATGCCCTCGACTACCTTACCGAAAACAGCATATCCCCAGCCCTGCGTTGACTCGCTGGTGAAATTCAGAAAAGCGTTATCAGCGTGGTTGATGAAAAACTGTGATGTTGCCGAGTGAGGATCGCCGGTGCGCGCCATCGCCAGAGTGCCACGATCGTTTTTGAGACCGTTATTCGCCTCATTCTGGATCTGAGCATGCTTGCTGGGCTTATCCATCATGTCTTCGGTAATACCGCCACCCTGAACCATGAAGTTCGGAATGATACGGTGGAAAGTTGTACCGACGAAATAACCGTCATCGACGTAGGCGAGAAAGTTCTCGCTGGTGTTGGGTGCATTCTGCATATCAAGTTCGATCTTGATTTCACCCATCGTGGTTTCAAATATCACGATAGGGTTAACAGCAGTTGATTCATTCATTGGGGTTCCACCTTTTATGTTGGGAAAAAATACCAGAGACAGGATAGCTGTGAGTACAACACCAACAGGCAGTAGCGTTTTAGTCATCTTCGTTCCAGTAATTATGAGTAAGTTGTCAGGAGGAGCGGATTCTACTGATTTGTCGGCGTTTTTGGAAGCTGAGCGGCAATTAACAGTTTCGCTGGGTGAGTGCATCTTTTAAACTCTATGGCCTGTTGAACTAACCCGTTGTCGCAAACAATGCTGAAGATTTACAATAGCCTGAACAATCAAAAAGAAAGCTTCGAGCCTATCGTTCCTGGTCAGGTTCAGATGTATGTCTGTGGCATGACGGTATATGACTATTGTCATATCGGTCACGCGCGGGTGCTGGTCGTTTTCGACGTGGTTTACCGCTATCTCAAGCATCTGGGGTACGAAGTCACTTACGTTCGAAACATTACCGATATCGAAGACAAGATCATTAAGCGTGCCAGAGAAAATGGCGAGGACTACGATCATCTTACCGAACGCTTTATTCGAGCGATGCATGAAGATGCCGATGCCCTTGGCGTCTTAAGACCCGATGTGGAACCGCGCGCCACCGAGACGATCGAAGAAATGCTGGAAATGATCGAGACCCTGGAACAGAAGGAATTTGCCTATCAGGCCGATAATGGTGATGTCTATTTTGCGGT
>RCND010001916.1_pt1 | contig 11637 bp, 15 predicted proteins | sample 2041351 | NCBI WGS metagenome assembly RCND01 (sample SAMN09708230, study PRJNA481090) | Marine sediment metagenome, whole genome shotgun sequencing project. | biome: marine sediment; feature: ocean; material: sediment; isolation source: Sewage treatment plant 12B marine sediment (STP12B) ...
AAGTAGTTTTGGCTTTCTTACAATACTTCTGGCCAGGACAATTTTCTTTGCCAAGGTAGAAGATATTTGTTTTCCCTCGGGATAGATAACAGTATTTAACCCAAGTTCCTGTCGTTTAACAAATTTAGATAATCCCGTATTCTCTATCGCCCATGAGATGTCCTCCCTTGAAATAGTTGTGTCTCCAAACGTTATGTTTTCAAGCAAGGTCCCCTCAAACGGTGACTCTTCCTCTAATGATTGTCCTAAGTGAGACCTGTAGTGATTTAAATGCAATCCTTTTAACGAAACATCATTTACATAGATATTACCTTCAGTAGGTTCCGCGGTACCGGCAATTAAACGTAAGAGACTCGCCTTTCCGGACCCATTGGAACCCTGCAACAATATGGAACACTTTGGTGTAATCGTAAAGCTGATATCGTCTATGATTTTACTCCTTCTTCCAGGAACCGCATAAGATACATTTTGCAGCTCTACGCTAAAATTTTCATTGTCCTTAAATGGTTTCTCCCCTTCTTGGGGCTCCAATTCCTTATCCACTACCTGGCCTAGTTTTTCCAAAGCGGTTAACACATCGTAAAAGGATTCTAAACCCATAATCAACTTCTCCACGGAAGCAATGACCAATAGAATAATGATTTCCGCAGCAACAAACTGACCAATGTTCATTTCTTGGTTAAGCACCAATAAACCTCCTATAATAAGAAGTCCGCCAGTTACCAATATTTTAAAGCCTATCATTTGGACAAACTGTAAAACCAATATCTTAAAGTGATTTTCCCTAGCATCCAAATACTGATCCACCAAACCGTCAGTTTTGGTTAATGCATGTGATGTTCGCCCGGATAGTTTAAAGCTTATGATTGTTCTGGCGATTTCCTGTATCCAATGCGCCATTTTATACTTTTTCTTTGATTCTATTAGACTGGTTTGCAAACCCTTTTCAATAGTATATTTAAACACGATATAAATCAAAGCCAACAATAATATTCCGTAGGCTATGAAAAATGGATGGTAAAAAGAAAGCAACAACAGACCAAAAATAATTTGTAACAGTGCCGCGGGGAAATCCAACAATAATTTGGAGACTCCTTTTTGAATATTGAGTACATCAAAAAACCGATTGGCCAGCTCCGGTGGATAGTTGTTATACAGTGCACTCATTTTTATTTTTGGAAAACGATACGAAAATTCGAATGAAGCCCTGGTATAAATTTTTTGTTGCACGTTTTCAATAATACGCATCTGCATGAGTTGCAAAATTCCTACGAATGCGACACCCAATGTTACCAAAACTACCAACACAATCCATGAAGTACTTACCTGCGCTCCTTGGATTAAGTTGATTATGGCCTGAATACCCAATGGTAGAGAAAGACTTACAAGTCCCGCAAAAATTGCATAATAAAATACTTGTAAAACATCGCGCTTATCCAAACGCAACATACCGATGAGCCGCTGCCATGCGGTTAATATATTTTTTGACATCTTCTTTTAAGATTTAAGCACGGAGAACACCATACTAGAAAAATATTGACCTAAATCATCATTGCCCCTGCAATCTGTTAAGGATACAAAATGGTTCTTTAAAAAGTGTTGGTGCAGGGAACCTTCCAATATCGTGCTAGCCAAACTTGAAGGATATGCATACTCCGCATCCAAATTCTTGATCATTTCCTTTAAACGGTCTACTAACCTTTTATAAATAACAAAGTAGCCTTCCTTATTTTCTGTATCCACTTCTTTTGTAAGGTAGGACTTGGAATACTCGTTGATTACAATTTTATTCAAAAGTACTTCGTTTATGTGTGAAAACGCGTTGTCCTCTGCAGTAGTTTTTGTTACAATTTCAATAGCTCTTGACAATTTCTCTTTTTTGTCTGCAATACCATTGGTAGCAAAAACCAATTGATATTCCAACCAACCCCAATACCATGATGTTAAGTATAAGAGTAATTTGTGCTTATTTTCAAAATATCTGTATATGGAACTTTCATTAGAACCAATCTTTATGCCCAACTTCTTGAACGTAAAGCTTTCAAAGCCCATCTCATTTATCATCAGGATACTATTTTCTATGATTCTTCTTCCTAAATCCGAAGACTCGGGATCCTTAACATAGATTTTTTTGTTAATCCTTATTTTAACGGTTTGTAGCAAATGCTCCATAGATATCCATTTAACTTTCGATACAAATATAATAGTATTACTACTATTATATAATAGTTTAACCAATATTTAACGAGCGCTATACATTTAGCAATCTAATTTTTTAATATATTTAGAAACTACTCTTTACTAAAATTTATGTTATGAAAAAACTACTACTCTATATCTTTATTGGTTTAACTACATCTATAGTAGGGGCTCAAGAGCTTTTTCATCTCACCTTTGAGCAGAACCAAACTCCGATAAACACTACATTGATAGATACGAATGAAATTAGCTTGCCTGTAAAAGGTTCTATGATTATTGTGGGAGGACTTAATGATTTAGATGGTATGGGAAACTACCTTAATGTGTATGGGAGTAAACTTATCGTAGACAGCTTGGACATTGCTTCAGATGGAACGCAAAACGTAGTATTGAGAAGAGAAGATGGGAATAACTTTTTTAACCTGTATTCCACAATGAGAGCAAAGCTAACACCTATGCGAAATTTAGAAAACAAATCGATATCCGAAATAAACATTATACCTTAAGCGCTAATATTTATAGTTATGAGAAAATTAAGTTTTTGTATGGTATTTATTCTAGCAATAGGAATGCTAAATGCGCAGGAGCAACATAATCCTATCACCATAGGGGATGTGTTAGTATTAAGCCAGCCCTCTGGTTCTTCCTACCAGCACATAGACTTTCCTAGTCCAAATATCATTATCAAAAGAGGAGCTATTGCTAATTTTAATAACCTAGTTGGTCAAAAGCTTATCGTAAAAGAAATTATAATCGACGACGACGGTGGCAAAAGAGCGATCCTAGTAAGAAAAGATGGTCGTAATTTCTTTAGATTCTTCCCTAGTGTGACTTCAAATTTAGATAAAGCACTTACTAAAGGAGAGCTCAAAAGACTTGTGGAAATATGACAGCACAACATTAATGATTCTACTCCAAAAGTACAGGTATCTATTAAAAACAATTCCGCTATCCGTTACATATAAGAACGAAGTACCGTCGTTAACGATAAACATCTAGGTATGATTCTAGCACACATTATGGCCAATGATAAGACACAAGCCCTTGACATTATCCATCTTTTAATGGATAAAAAACTGTTATTACAGGCCGCCATCTCTGAAAAAACAATCTTTCAAAAGAAAACAGGTAGTGGGAAACTAGTGAGCGAAAAACGAACACTTATTATAGGAAAGACCAAAGCCTTATTGTTCTCCACTATAAACGAAGTTCTTAAAACAACATTTAAGGATAGCATGCCTATGCTGTATGCAGTTCCAATTATTTACATGGATGATTCATTAGCCCAGTTATTGCGAGAAAATACAGCCAAAGTTTAATTCTTGGTTTTGTTTTCAACAGCATAAACCCAACTAAAATGATCTTCTATTATCTTCTTTTTCTCCAGTTTCACATACTCTAAAAATGCAGTAGCTGCAGGAGATAACTTTTTAGCTGTAAGCCAAACCAAGTTCCACGTAGTGCTTATGGGTAAACCAGTAACTTCAATAATTTGCAAATCTTTATTACGTAGTTCGTTTTTAATACCAATTAGCGGCATTATCGAATAGCCAAGACCTGACATTACCGCTTGTTTCACTGCCTCGTTAGATGTGAGTTCTATTTTTTTTGATGTAGGCAGCTTATTACTCTTAATAAACTCCTCCATCACTACGCGTGTTGCCGAACCTTGTTCCCTATAAATAAGGGGTAGTTGAGCAAACATATCTTTGTCGATTTTCTTTTTTATTTCCTTTTTAGTGCCACCTACAAGAAATAATTTGTTCTCCATGAGCTCAACACAGCTAATCTTTAGATGATCAGGAACTACCGAAACCAATGCGAAATCTATCTCGTTATTCTCCAAAGCTTTTACAACTTTGGATTTATTGGTGACATCCATCAACAGTTCTACTCCGGTGTTGGCGTTAATAAAATCACTTAAAAAATAAGGCATCACATATTGCCCCGTAGACACAATGGAGATTTTAAGTTTACCTGACAAACTACCTTCATATGCCAAAGACTTATAGTTTATAGCATATACCTGATCAAGAATTTTTTCAGCCGCCTCAGCAATTTCATTTCCAAAATCTGTGACATACAATTTTCTCCCCACTACTTCTGTCAATGGGATAGAAAACTGATCCTGAAAGTTCTTCAACTGAATCGATACCGCTGGCTGTGTTAAAAATAGTTCTTCTGCGGCTTTCGTAATGCTCTTCTTTTCTGTCACCTTCAAAAAGACCCGCAGTTGATGTAGTGTATAATTCATAAATATGTTTAATGCTTTAGATAATAAATATAAATAAAAATTTATGATAATTGCTTCGTATCTTTAAAATAATCTTGAAGTTTAAAATAGACTGATTATGAAAATAAAAATACTTACCCTCGCATTTATCACAATTATAGGTTTCCAAGCTCATAGCCAACTAGCTTATGATGTTTTAATCATCGATAATCTCATTCACCCAAAAACAGAAAAAAACCACCTAAACGTATCCCTCGCTATGGATCTAAGTGCAACCCCTACTGCATTTAAACTCAAAAAATTAGATGAAGGACTTACAGCTCAACTGCAAGCGCAAGAACAAGCGAACCTTCCCTTATATTTGAGTTCTAGCTCATTGAAAAAGCATACTGCTCAAAAAAAGACATTCGCTAGTCCTACTTTCACAAAATCTTTGATACTACCGTTCTATAGAACACCTGAAAATATTTTTATTGAATGGTTGAAACCTGTGGATTATGACTTTCAAAACCTCCTGGGTATTCTAAATATCCCTAAAGGATTTGGACCTTTGTTTAAAATTTAAAAAAATATCTGCAAAGTATAATTTAAATTTATATGTTATATAACATATATAAATAGAAATCTATTGATAATTAATGCCAACTTAGTACCATAATTAATTTGACACTAAATACCATGAAAGTAGCAAACGCTAAAATTGATAATACAATAAAGCAAAAAATTCAGCTAGTAGAAGGTGACTTTACCGTATCGGAAGCCACGGACGTTATTGTATCACTTATAGATGAAAAGCTAAATTTTCACAAGCTACAAAGACTATCTCTAAGTGAGGGTCATTCTGGTGCAAATACAGAATATCCAGATGGGAGAATTGGAGAATTGGAACGCGAAAAAGCAACAGCGCGAGCATTTTTTGCTGAAGTGAGAAAGTCAGGCGCCAAAATTACAATAAACGGAACCTTAGAAATATCCATTAGTAAATAGACATACTATTTGCCATTATCAAGAAGCTAAAGGACACTTCTGATACATTGCCCAAGCAACATAATTAAATAGCTTTTTACCTGCTTAGGGCAATCGGCTTCTATATTCCTAGATTGACCGGTAACCAAGCGAATGTTTCCTGTGTAGCTCTTATATTAATCTTTTTACGCGTTTTAGCTGTTGCGCTTAAAAGTGATTCCATTTGGGCTTTCTCAACAAAGTTTCTATATATACCCTTCTATAAAATAGAAAATTAATATAACACTGCGAGCTCATAAATCAAAGTAGGCATAGGACTATCAGTCCCAAACGCGCATTCTCGTATCCTTTTACAAATATGCTGTGCATTCACTTTGCAAATCAATTGAACCGAAGGAATGCTTCTCTATGATTATATTGCACATGTGTTTTAACTAATGTGTTGTAAAATTAAACAAATGGAGAAAATCAGATGTGGATGGTGCAAGGGTGATGCCCTGTACGAAGCATACCACGACCAAGAATGGGGTGTTCCAGTAAAGGATGACGACACTCTTTTTGAATTTTTGATTTTGGAAACTTTTCAAGCCGGACTCAGTTGGATTACCGTACTCAAAAAAAGAGAAAATTTTAGGGCAGCGTTCGATAATTTTAATTACAAAATGATTGCGCAATACCAACCATCCAAAATTGAGAGCTTGTTACAAGATTCAGGAATTATAAGGAATCGATTAAAGGTAAAGGCAACTATTTCCAATGCAAAAGCGTTTATAGAAATACAAAAGGAATACGGAAGTTTCAGTAACTACATCTGGGCTTTCGTAAACCACAAACCGATAAAGAATAGTGTCAAAAACTATAAAGAAGCACCCGCTAATAACTTGCTATCCGACACTTTAAGTAAAGACCTAAAAAAAAGGGGATTTAAGTTTATAGGAAGCACCGTTATCTATGCCCATATGCAAGCTACTGGAATGGTAAACGACCACGAAACAAGTTGTTTTAGATATAACGAAGTATAAAACCCATTAATAAATGCGCGTAACTTTAAAGATTTTCATCACTCCAATTTTGGTTTTATGTACCTCTTTCTCTTTTGCCCAAAACAAATACGAGCGAGAATTTCGCATAAGAAAAGACCAATTTCCTACATTGGCAAAAGACCTTCTCGATACTCATGTGAAAAATGTAAAACGCTTAAAATTTTATAAGGAAACTGATAGTGCAAAAAGTAGTTATGAAGCAAAATTCAAAAAAGATAGGCTTTGGTACAGCATGGAATTTGATGTAGATGGCGCGCTTGAAGATATTGAAATAACGATTGAACCTTTAGACGTTCCTTCAGATGTGCTGGCGAATATAACAATGTATTTCAACAAAACTTTCAGCAAGCACCGTGTTAAAAAAATACAGCAACAATACCTAGTATCCAAAGAGGAAAAATTACAAAAGACGCTCAGAAATGCCTTTCAAAATCTACTATTGCCTAGCTTGAATTATGAGATTGTTGTAACAGGTAAAGAGGACAAAAGCTACTTGGAATACGAGGTTCTTTTTGATGCCCAAGGTAACTTTATAAGCAGAAGAAAACAGTTGCCACCGAACTATGACCATGTCCTTTATTAAACATAGTTTTCTATTTTAGCTTTTTTTCGATATACTTCATCTATTCTTAAAGCGCAGGGCAAACTAATATTGCCGTAAACTACAAAGCAAAGGATAACTACAAGCATGATTTCGCCCTTGCCAAACGAACGTTTATTTATCGTGATTCCAAAACAGAGTTTGCCACGCGTTAAATAGATATTGTTCATTTTTCCTATTTTAAAATAAAAGACAACCAAGGTATATAATACCGCTTATGCGAAATTTTTGATGATATTGAAAGTAATGAACTAAGGATTGTCCAACAATATAACGTCACAAAGAAAACCGCAAAGCTTAGGTTAGGCTAAAGGTTAAGAGCAGAACAACGAAAAACAGACAAGCCTACCATACATAAGTTTAGATATAGATTTGCGATAGATTTTCCGTTACAGGGAGAGACACTAGATGTTGCGGAGTCCTATGCCGTATTTTCAGCCAAATCCTTATTAAGCGTTGCAAAAGCATCATTACCTGAGTATGACCAAAGAGTTGCTGCCCAAATAGGATGTTTGTTGAACAAGGATACAAAACTTAAATTTGGGACGCAATGGCGGGCAGAAAACTATACCCATGAAAAGCGGTATATCTTTTTGCCTTTCTCCGCTTTAATTCTGTCACTTTAACAATTTAAGGAATTCTTTTCTTGGGATTTCTTCCGCTCCCAAACTAGCCAAGTGATCCGTATAGAGCTGGCAATCTATAAGCTGGTAGTTTCTTTCCTTTAGGTCCTCTGCCAGTTTTATAAAGGCAAACTTAGAGGCATTGGTTTTTAAACTAAACATACTTTCTCCACAAAAAATTGTTCCTAAATCTACTCCGTATAAGCCGCCTACCAATGTATCATCTTCCCATACTTCGTAGGATTTAGCAATTCCTCTGTCGTGAAGGCTCAAATATGCATCTCTCATTTCCTTGGTAATCCATGTGCCTTCTTGTTGTTCCCGTTTTACAGTAGCACAGTATTCCATCACCCTTTCAAAACAAGTATTCTGGGTTAATCTAAACGTTTGGTCTCGCAGTACTTTGCGCATACTTTTAGAAACCCTTATTTGTTCTGGAAACAGTACCATTCGTGGATCTGGACTCCACCAAAGAATCAACGAATCCTCATTAAACCAAGGAAAAATTCCATTTTTGTAGGCCAATAGGAGTCTTTCAGGGGAAAGATCTCCGCCAACAGCCAATAGACCTTCTTTATTTGCCTGCTCAACATCCGGAAACACCAAGCTGTCTGACAAAAACGTAATAAAATTCTGCTGCTTTTCTTCTTTCACACCGTTTTTATTTACAAATTAACCGAAAGCTAAAAAAACAAAAAACTTGTTCAACCTTTTAAGCCAAACAAGTTTCATAGTTCCAAATAAAACGAAAACTGCTGTAAACAAATTCATGTACAGCCCGATATACATTATTTTTAAAAGGGAAGGTCGTCGTGATCTTCCTCATTTAAATTATCTGCAGGTTCAAATGCTTCCATAGGAGGAACAGGTGGCATACCGGCTGCAGGAGCTTGTTGTTGCGCAGTTTCTATACGCCATCCTTGAATAGAGTTGAAATACTTCACCTCTCCTTGTGGATTGGTCCATTCTCGTCCCCTTACATTAATACCTACTTTTACATCTTGCCCTACTCCGCAACTGTTCAATAGGTCACATTTGTCCTGTACAAACTCTACCAAAATATGCTGTGGGTATTGCTCATCTGTAGTGATGACTAATTCTCTTTTTCTAAATCCGTTGTTACCAAAAGTTTTGGTCTCTCCAACTAATTTTACTTTTCCTTCTAATTCCATCTTAAACGCTCTTTTAAACAATCAAAGACCAAAAGTACATAAAATGATGCGGTAATAAAACTAACACGCTGGAATACAACACAACAATTATTTACAATTTAGGTTATCTTTAATAACAGAAAACAATTGGATGAAATTTAACCCTAAAAGCAAGACGTCAAACATTTTTCTTCTTATCGGGTCCTTTATCGTGGTTAGCCTCATTCTTTGGAATACCAATAGCTTTTTCAAAACCTTTAAAGAAGAGGAGCGACTTAAAATGGAGATATGGGCTACAGCGCAATCCGAGTTTTTACAATCTTCAGAAAACGTAGAACTAGGAAACCTTCATCTTCGCGTGTTTCAAAACAATACATCTACCCCAATGATATTAATCAACAAGGATAGTTCTATCCGTGTGAACAATATACCTAAGGAAAAGCTAACGGATTCCATCTACATTCAAAATAAATTGAAACAATTCGAAAGGGAGAACATCCCTATTTCAGTTGATCAACAAGGTGAACATTTAGCCACCTTATATTACGGAAATTCTGAGGTATTGAACAAGCTAAAATACTACCCCATTGCCCTTCTTTTGATTATTTTACTTTTTGGTACCGTCATCTATTTTCTATTTAAGACGAACAAGTCGTCCGAACAAAATAAGCTGTGGGCAGGTATGGCAAAAGAAACCGCCCACCAGATAGGGACACCCTTATCCTCCTTATTGGGCTGGAACGAATTACTAAAAATAGAACAAATAAATCCAGACATTACCAAAGAGATAGAGAAAGATATTGCTAGGCTAGAAACCATTACAGACCGCTTCTCCAAAATTGGCTCTCTACCTAAATTAGACCAAATGGATATTGTTGAAGAAACTGAGAAAGCGTACGAATATTTAAAAAGAAGGAGTTCTAAGCTTATCCATTTTTCCTTCTCTAGTAAAATACAGACCTTACCGGTATTACTAAATAGCTCCCTATATAATTGGACGATAGAAAATCTGGTGAAAAATGGAATAGATGCGATGCGCGGTAAAGGAAGTATCGCCATTGAAATTGTTCCTGATGGGAAGTTTGTTAAGATTTTGGTAGCGGACACAGGCTCTGGAATTCTAAAAAGCAACTTTACCACTATCTTTAATCCTGGGGTTACGACAAAAAAAAGAGGTTGGGGCCTAGGCCTATCTCTTGTTAAAAGAATAGTGGAAGAATACCATAACGGAAAAATAAAGGTACTTTCGTCCGGTAAAGAGGGAACCATTATGCAGATATCCCTAAAAGTAGCACCGTAATCATGGCAAAAGAAAAGTTAGTCGTTATAAAGGAAGCCAACCTGGCCAATAACTGTCCGGAATGTTTTAACCAAGACTTAAACCTTAGCTTTTATCAAAAACACACCTACGGTCGTTTTTTCCATAAAACTACGGCAGAAGTTTCCAATAAACTGGTATGTAATAAATGTAAATCTAATATCTACCCTGTAAGTTGGACGCAGGATATAGAACGAATGTTCAACTACTATCAAAAAACTGTGATACCTGAACAGAAATCTTCAAAACCCACAGTTTTCTTTTATGTATTGCTATTATTTTTGATAGCTATAGTAGCCGCTACTATTTATATTTTCTTGACCGGACCTATTGAATATTAGAACGGATACTTACTGCTACTGATTCAAACTCTTCAGGTGTCAGTTGTGTTTTATGCAGAAACGTAGCGTCTTGCATACTGTTCAAAGGAATTAAATGGACATGTGCATGTGGTACCTCCAAGCCAATAACAGTAATACCTACGCGCTTGCAATCTATAGTTTTGCCTATCGCCTTACCTACTTTTCTAGAAAAAGCCATTAATGCGGTAAAGTGATTTTCCTCCATGTCAAGAATCTTATCTACCTCTATTTTTGGGATACATAATGTATGTCCCTTAGCGTTAGGGTTAATATCCAAAAAAGCTAAAAAGTCAGCGTCCTCCGCAATTTTATAACAGGGTATTTCTCCGTTTATGATTTTTGTGAATAATGTTGGCATAATATCGACTTTAAACTAAAAAATCCCATCCGAACAGGAATGGGATTAAATATACCAAATTAAAGGTTCTTATTCTCTGGTGATTTCTATAATCTCTAATTTTAGGCTCCCATTGGGAACGACAATCTCTGCGACCTCGCCAACTTTTTTACCCAAAAGCCCTTTACCTATAGGAGAACTGACCGATATTTTACCCGTTTTGATGTCCGACTCGCTTTCAGCTACTAGTTTATATTTCATCTCCATACCGTTATTCTGGTTTTTCAGTTTTACGGTCGATAATACAAGTGCCTTAGAAGTATCCAATTGAGATTCATCTATTAATCTAGCGGTAGCCAATATGCCTTCCATCTTAGAAATTTTCATTTCCAACAAACCTTGTGCCTCTTTTGCAGCATCATATTCTGCATTTTCGGAAAGATCTCCCTTGTCACGGGCTTCCGCAATAGCCTGTGATGCATTAGGGCGCTCCACATCTCGCAATTGATTTAGCTCGTCCTTTAACTTTTTAAGTCCTTCCGCGGTGTAGTAAGATACATTACTCATAATAGCATCGTTTAATAAATAAGAAAATCCTCTGCATATGCCTTATTTACAGGCTTTTTTAGAGAGGATTTAACGCAAATATACATATTTTTTACGCATTTTTGTTTAGGATTTGTTAAAACCATAGTTAGACATGAAACGTATTTTCCTACTTCTCATAATAGGTGTTTTTTTCTCATGCGAGAGCGAAAGCACAAATAGAAACCCATTCTTACAAGAGGTAGGTTTCCGTTTTGA
>RCND010001918.1_pt1 | contig 11633 bp, 7 predicted proteins | sample 2041351 | NCBI WGS metagenome assembly RCND01 (sample SAMN09708230, study PRJNA481090) | Marine sediment metagenome, whole genome shotgun sequencing project. | biome: marine sediment; feature: ocean; material: sediment; isolation source: Sewage treatment plant 12B marine sediment (STP12B) ...
CTTCTTTTTTGCTTTTGTAGTTTCTTTCTTTGAGAAGCTTTCGATATCGTCTCAGTTGATCGACATAAAGTGGGTCGTGAATACTCAGCGTCTGGTCCATAAACCATCGGCGCCGCTCGGGTGGTCCGCCAGCAAAATGAAAGTCATCGTGAACAAATGCTATTGCTGGTATTCTCTTCAACAATTCTTTTCTGTCTGTGACATTCTTGCCGTGAAGGCGTATCTCTTTTCCACCGTCACGAACTATGACCGATAGATTGCCATCCGGTTCACCAGGAAGGACAAACTCTCCGTGGACAGCCATTTCTTTTTGTCCCCAAGATATCAAATCCCTATCGTGTCTGGTTCGAAACGAAGAGCCATAACTGAGGAGATAGAGAGCTTCGAGAAAATTTGTTTTTCCCTGACCGTTTTCACCGATCAGATAGATATCACGGGCACCCAGATCAACTTCCCTGTCTTCCAGATTCCGGAAACCATGGAAGCGGATGGATCGGAAACCCAAGATCTATTCCATCTGCATCGGCATCACGATGTGAAAATAGGTCGCTTCCGGTACCGATACCATCGTAATAGCCTTATTGGTTTCGGTAAACTTCATACTTACTTCAGCATCACCCATGACTTTAAGAGGATCTGACAAATAAACGTGGTTGAGAGCAAAATTTGATTCGGGCCCTTCATATCGACAATCGATACTTTCTTCGGCAACCCCAATTTCACTTTCTTCTGATCGTAGATTCAATTTGCCAGTGGATATAGACAGGTAAATACGTTTTGACTTTTGTTCGGCAAGAAGTGACACACGTTTAAGTGCGTCAATCAATTCAATACGATTGACCTGTACTTCATAGTCCTGATTATCCGGGATAACTCTGGAATAATTTGGAAACTGTCCATCGATCAATGTGCTGGTGACTTTTTGATTATCAAATCGGGCATAAAGAATTTTATCTGCGACTGCTAACTTTATTTCGCCTTCACCGGAAGCAAGCTTTCTTACCAGATTGAGAACTTTCGGTGGAATGATGATTCCATCGAAGTCAGGTACCTGACCATCGGGTGTGTTCGAAATGTAACTCAGACGTCGTCCATCCGTCGCAACCATGACAAGACGGTCTTCACCTTTCTCCATAAATACACCGTTCATGAAATAACGAGTTTCATCATCGCTGATGGCGAAAATTGTCTGAGCGATCATATTTATGAAATCTTTCTGTGGAATGGAAAAGAAAGTGTCATCGGCTGTCTCGGGTATTTCGGGGAACTTGTCAGCCGAAATACTATGAAGCTGAAAATTGATGTTTCTACCGTTGGTAATCTGTAGTCTGTCTCCATCATCCTGAATGAAATTAACATCACCATCAGGAAGAGTTCTCAAAATACCAAGAAGTTTGTCACAAAAAACGGTCGTATTACCTGGAGCTTCGATTACCACAGGTATTCGCGTTTCGAAACTGACCTTGAGATCTGTAGCTTTAATAGTCAGCGAATCTCCATCGGCTTCCAGAAGAACATTTGAAAGAATCGAGAGAGCATTGCGGGAAGCGATAATCTCCTGAGCGACGGAGATTTCCTTGAGAATAACGTTCTTGTCGCAGCTGAACCGCATAGTGTGCCTCCATAAGACGATACGCATTCGATAATAAGGGGAATTCACACTTGGACACAAGTGTTATCGGACTTCTAAAAAGACTCATGAGTGTTCCAGAAAGAGGTTTTCCAGAATATCCACAGGGTTCACAAATTCTGTTTTTCTAAATTTATAATCAGTAGTAGTAGTAGTAGGGCCTGTGGAAATGAGGAAAAGTCATACAATTATACTTAGCAACAGAACTTAAGCATGGGGATTATGTGTGGAGAAGTCGACGTAAAAGTACCTGTTTATCCACAGAATTCACAACCGGCTCTTTTTTCCCCGAAGAATCCACCGATACAGTCGATTTATCCACAGGTTCTATAAATCAACCATTTTCCTTGATAGTTCGAATAAGTTCCGCAGCTGCGGGTTCCAGAGTGGGATCACCTTTCATCCGATCTTCTATTCTTTGGCAGGAGTGCATAACTGTCGTATGATCCCTGCCACCGAATTCCAATCCGATTTCTGTTGTAGAAAAGTCAGTAATTTCCCGGATGATGTACATGGCAACCTGCCTGGGAAAGGTAACCTGCTTTGTCCGTTTTTTCCCTTTGAGGTCAGCTGGTGTTACGTTGAAGTACTCGGCAACGACTCTTTGAACACGATCAATAGTGATATTGGCAGACTGATTGGCTGAAAAAGAGTTCTTGAGCTGCTGCTGTGCAACTTCAACCGTTATTTCCTTTCCGACAAGATCAGCGTAAGCAGCCATCTTGGTTAACGACGCTTCTAGATCTCTTACATTGGTGGTTATATTTCTGGCGATATATTCAAGCACATCTTCTGGGATGGCTTTATGCATACTGTCCATTTTCTTTCGTAGAATAGCGTATCGCGTCTCAAAGTTAGGCGGTTGTAGATCAACGTTCAAACCTCGTTCGAATCTACTCTTCAGACGATCAGTAAAATTTCTCAATTCGGAAGGAGGGCGGTCGCAGGTAAATACAAGCTGCTTTTTTGCATCATATAAGGCATTGAAGGTGTGGAAGAGTTCTTCCTGAGTTTCTTTCTTGTTCTGGAGGTCATGAATATCGTCAATAAGAAGAACATCCACTTTACGATATTTGTTTTTGAAATGACTCTGGGTTTCGCTTTTTATGGAATGAATAAACTCGTTGATAAATGTTTCGGCGGTTATATAGACGACTTTTCTATCGGTAAGGTTGTAATGAATGTAATTACCTATCGCCTGCATCAGATGCGTTTTTCCCAAACCGACACCGCCATAAATTAGACAGGGGTTATAGGCGCCACCGGGATTGGATCCTATTGCCTGAGCTGCACTGGCAGCGAAGGAATTATTATTTCCTATGACAAAACCATCAAAATCGTAGTCCTGTCTGAGCTGAAGATGTGGAGCTCTGCCAACATCGGGTTCAAGCTCCGGTGTTCTGGTTTTGGTGTCTGGTTTTTTTGTCGTTTCTGAAACGGTTGTTATTGCCTCGACAGAAGAGTTTTTTCGGATTTCGAAAGTTATATCAAGTGTCGAACCGGTCAATTCACCAAGCTTTTTTTCAAGCAGACTCAGATATCGCTGCACAACCTGGTCATGATAAAATTTGGAAGGAACACTCAATATTATCGATTCATTATCGCCCTGAATGAATTCCATATTGCGAAACCACATATCATGTTCTTGCTGAGAAAGCTTCTCTTCTTCAATCAGCTGACGAATTGTTTCTATCCAGAAAAGGTTATAGTCGTTACCTATCATGTTTTCCTCTTATTTAAATGCCTACGTAATAAACAAATAAGATAATTTTGACCATTGCTGAAGCAGCCGTGATTCCTGTTTGTTCCTGAACTATCGATACTAATATCCGGCACCACCTTTCCACAAGGGCTCTAGAGCGCTCAGGAGACCGTTATATAGACTCTGGGGGTAGTGAGTGGTATACTTGATCGTCTCCCTTTTTCAGGACACATAAGGAAATATCATGCACAATTACGATGCCCAGCACATCCAAGTGTTGGAGGGTCTAGAACCGGTAAGAAAACGCCCAGGTATGTACATCGGGTCAACCGGACCAGAAGGCCTTCATCACCTGGTTTATGAGATTGTAGACAATTCAATAGATGAAGCACTGGCAGGATACTGTCAGCTAATTGAAGTTACAATCGAAAATAGTGGCGTTATTAAAGTAACTGATGACGGACGAGGAATACCCGTCGCAGAACATCCGGTGGAAAAGGTCAGCGCTCTTGAAGTTGTTATGACTCGTCTCCATGCGGGTGGTAAGTTTGATAAAGGTACATATAAGGTTTCCGGTGGTCTTCATGGTGTTGGAGCCGCAGTAGTCAATGCACTTTCCGACTGGTGTGAAGTTACAGTACAAAGAGAAGGTCAGTTACATTTCCAGCGCTACGAGAGGGGTATTCCCGCAGGTGGAATCGAAGTAATAGGAGTGACTGACCAGACCGGTACTCATACCCGGTTCTTCCCCGATGCCAGTATTTTTGATGAAATTGACTTCAGCTTTGATATTCTTTCCACGCGCCTGAGGGAACTTGCTTTCCTGAATAAGGGAATAGAAATCAATCTGTATGACCAAAGAACTGACAAAGAGCAGGAGCGAAAGTTCAAGTTCGAAGGTGGTCTGAAATCATTCGTAGAACACCTGAACAAAAGCAGAACACCTCTTCACGAAGAGCCCATCTGGTTTGAGACAGTAAAAGACGATGTGACAGTTGAATTATCGTTACAATACAACGATGGATATAATGAAACTCTTTTCAGTTTTGTAAACAATATCAACACTAAAGACGGTGGTACTCACCTGACAGGGTTCCGTGCCGCATTGACCCGAACGATCAACGATCTGCTGAAAGCTTCCAAGCACAGTAAGAAGATGGACGACAGTCTCTCCGGCGACGATGTCCGGGAGGGTCTTTGCTGTGTTCTTTCCGTCAAGGTTCCTGAACCCCAGTTCGAAGGACAGACAAAAGGAAAACTTGGTAACTCCGAGGTTCGGGGAATCGTAGATAAGGCCGTCGGTGAATGCCTGGCGTCTTTCTTCGAAGAGAATCCGAAAGTTGTTGATTCCATCCTCGATAAAGCTGTTACAGCCGCGAGAGCCCGGGCGGCCGCACGAAGGGCCCGGGACCTGACTCGGAGGAAGGGTTTCCTTGAAGGCGGCGGTCTTCCAGGTAAACTGGCCGACTGTGCCGACCGGAATCCGGCAAATTGCGAGGTCTATATTGTTGAGGGAGACTCGGCTGGAGGATCGGCGAAGATGGGAAGGGATAGAAAATTCCAGGCCATCCTTCCACTCTGGGGGAAGATGCTCAATGTTGAAAAGACCAGGATTGAGAAAGTTCTGGCTAACGAAAAGATGCAGCCGATTATTCAGGCATTGGGAGCCTCTGTAGGAAATGAGTTCAATGTTGAGAAGCTCAGATATCACAAAGTAATCATAATGGCGGATGCCGACGTTGATGGATCCCATATCCGTACCCTGTTACTGACATTCTTCTTCCGATATATGCTGCCGTTGATTGAAAATGGTCATGTGTATCTGGCAATGCCACCGTTGTTTAAATTATCGATAGGAAAAAAAATTACCTATGTTTACGACGAAAAAGAGCGGGATCAGGTAATGGCTGAGTGGGGTGCGGAAGAGAAAATCAATATCCAGCGCTATAAAGGCCTGGGTGAAATGAACCCGGACCAGCTCTGGGAGACGACTATGAATCCGGGCACCCGGAATATCAAACAAGTGAAAATGGAAGATTATGTTGCTGCTGATGAGATGTTCACGACTTTAATGGGTGAAGACGTTCCACCGAGGCGTAAATTCATTGAGGATAATGCTTTAGCAGTAGCGAACCTGGATGTTTAGGAGTTCTTGAATGAGTGATCAACCGACCGGACAGGTCATACCTATTGCGATAGAAGATGAAGTCAAAGAATCCTATCTGAATTACGCAATGTCGGTTATTGTCAGCCGCGCATTGCCGGATGTCAGAGATGGTTTGAAACCGGTGCACAGAAGAATACTGTATGCCATGAGCGAGATGGGACTTCGACACGACAGGGCATATAAGAAATGTGGTCGTATCGTCGGTGATGTTCTTGGTAAGTATCATCCTCACGGTGACCAGTCCATTTATGATGCCCTGGTTCGACTGGCTCAGCAATTTTCCCTAAGGGTACCTATGGTACAGGGACAGGGAAACTTCGGTTCTGTCGATGGCGATCCACCGGCAGCCATGCGTTACACCGAGGCCAGGCTGGCAAAAATGGCCGAGGCGATGCTTCGGGATATAAAGAAAGAAACCGTCGATTTCGGGCCTAACTATGACGATTCGATGACCGAACCGTTAGTCCTACCCGCGGCTTTGCCAAACCTGTTGGCTAACGGCGCGAGCGGAATTGCCGTCGGCATGGCCACCAACATGCCGCCACACAACCTCAAGGAAGTGTGTAGTGCCATCGCCGCTTATATCGAAAATCCTGAAATTGATATCGAAGGTCTTCTCGAATACGTCAAAGGACCAGACTTCCCGACAGCGGGAGTTATCTTCGGCCGGACAGGTTATCGCCTGGCAGCTCATACCGGCCGAGGTAAAGTGGTAATCAGGTCTCGATATCATCTTGAAGACATCAGTGCTGAAAAAGAAGCCATTATCGTCACCGAATTACCATATCAGGTTAATAAGGCAAATTTGATTATACGAATTGCTGACTTGGTTCGGGAAAAAAAGATAGATGGCATTTCCGACCTTCGGGATGAGTCAGACCGAGATGGAATGCGGATGGTTATAGAGCTTAAACGCGGGGCCAGCCCCACGGTTGTTCTGAACCACTTGTTTGCTCATACCTCTCTACAGGTAAACTTCAGTATCAATAATCTGGCGCTAGTCAATGGAAGACCCAAGCTTCTAAACCTGAAAGATATGATCACGGAATTTGTTCGACATCGGCAGGAAGTAATACGCCGCCGAAGTGAGTTTGATCTGGCAAAGGCCAAGGAACGGGAACATATACTCTTTGGTCTGAAGATCGCTCTAGAAAATATCGACGAAGTAGTAGAAATAATAAAGAAATCCCAGACGGTAGCCCTTGCAAGAGCCAACCTGATGACCCGGTTCGATTTATCCGAAAAACAGGCTCAGGCGATTCTGGATCTTAGGCTACAGAAACTGACCAGTCTTGAAACACAGAAGATTCTCGATGAACTGGCTGAAATACGGGCAACCATTGCTTACCTCGAAGATCTTCTCGGCGACGAGTACAAAATGCTGGGAGTTATCAAAGAAGAAACACTGGAAGTGTCCGGTGAGTATGGCACTGAGCGAGCTACCGAGATAAACCTTCAAGAAGTCATTGCCATGAATATTGAAGATCTTATAGAAGAAGAAGACATGGTGGTTGTTATCTCCAACCGTGGATTCATCAAGCGAATCGCTGCATCTCTGTATAGAGAACAGGGTCGTGGTGGAAAGGGTGCCCGAACCAGTGATCTGAAAGAAGACGATTTCATAGAACATGTCTTCCTGGCGTCGACCCATAGCTACATTCTCTTTGTAACCTCTGAAGGTAAAGCCTACTGGATTAAGGTATTCGAAATACCTGAAGGATCCAGAGTCAGTCGCGGGAAGCATCTGAGAACCGTCTTTGAGTTTGCTGCAGACGAAGAAATCACAGCCATGGTACCACTGCGGGAATTTGACGAAACAACATCCCTATTCATGGCAACCCGACAGGGCGTCGTTAAACGAGTAGCTACTTATGCTTTCAGAAATGCTCGAACAAGAGGAATTATCGCCATCAATCTAGACGAGGGTGATCGTCTGGTGAAGGCGGTATTGGTTAACGGTGACGAGGATGTTTTCCTGGCGACCCGAAACGGAAAAGGATTGAAGTTTAATGAAACGGCCGTCCGCCGAATGGGAAGAGATTCCAGGGGTGTCCGAGGAATCAGACTTGCAGCTGGTGATGAACTTATAGGTGTACTCCCGGTCAGAGAAGAGGAGAAGATGCTGTTAGTCTCCGAAAAGGGATATGGGAAGAGATCGAATTATGACGAATTCACTCCCCACGGCCGAGGCACCGGTGGCCAGAAGTCTTATACCTGCAATGCTCGGACAGGAACGCTCGTGGCAGCTAGGCCGGTTCATGCAGATGATAGTTGTATTGGAATAACAGCACACGGCAAAGCGTTGAGATTCGCCGCCGACGAGGTCAGTGAAATGGGCCGCGCAGCCTTCGGTGTGCGGGTTCTCAATATGACCGGCGATGATTTGGTTATAGGAATTGCTCGACAACCAAAAGAAGAAGACGAGTTGGATGAAGATATAGAACAAGAGTCTGTAGACCAGAATGCTGAGGTCGCGGACGTTCCTGACGCGAGCCAGGAGGCAGACGAACAGGACCTACAAACAGGTGACGACCCCCCAGAAGAAGATCACGACGACTGATACTTTTGTTGCCTATTACGGCCCCAGTGTTTCACGTGAAACATCGGGGCCTTTTTTTTCGTAAGGAGCAAAGCTCTTTAGTCTGTTTGAAAGACAGCGAAACGGAATTGTTTCACGTGAAACATCACAATATGAACACTTGTGGAAAAGCTGTGGACAATTCACATCAGGAGAAAAACTGGAAAGGGAAGTAGTAGTAGATGAATATTCGCTTGTTCATTTTGAAAGCGTAATTTTATGCTATGTATAGATTTACAAATCTGGCTAGGGATGCGATAAACTAATAAAGTCTTACAGCATAGAGGGATAGCACAATTTACGCTGTGGATAAGATGTTTATAAATAGACGTGAATTTTTGTTAAGTACTATCTGGAAGATTCGGCACAAGGAATCAAATCAGAAGTGATTTAAGCTCTTGAATCTATTGCCGTCTGAGGCACGAGAAGTTGTGGAGAAATATTCTACCTGATATCCTGGTGAGGCTAGAGGCCCATTTTGGCTTTGAAATTCGTGGCAGATACTTCATAGCTGGCACGAAGGCCGGCTTTTTCTCTATCACTCAGAAAGCAACCATCAACGGATTTGAGATTTGATTCAATCAGATCTTCGACTGTCCATCCAAAGTTCTTCACGGCTTTCTCATAATCATCGGTAAGAATAGTGTCCTGGATCGTCGGATCATCAGAAGAGATGTTTATTGGAACACCAGCTTCAGACAGCGGTTTCATCGGATGAGTTGTTTCGTCCTTCCATGCGGCAGTCTGATAGTTGCTGGTGATGCATTGCCCAAGGAATATATTTCTGTCTTTCAGTACTTTCTGAATTTCCGGATCATCGATAGCGGCGACGCCATGACCAATACGGGTTGCATGCAGCTGGTCGATGGAAATCCACATGTTTTTTGAATCTGTAACCTCGCCGGCGTGAATATCGATACCGAAGCGACCTTCTTTAGCGACATAATCGAAGAAATCGACAAATAACTCCGGCGGATAATTAGTTTCATCTCCGGCCAGGTCTATCCCGACGACACGGCTTAGATCCGAGTCATGAAGGAGTTTGTACGTATCGATCATTTCCTGAGACGTTTGGACACCGCGGTTGAATGTAAGGAGGTACCGAATATCAAGGTCTATTTCTGCAGCTGCGACATCACCGGAGTCAATTATGGTTTTGGTGACATCTCTTGGATCAAAGCCTGTCAATTCGGTAAAGTGCAGTGGGTTGAACCGAAGTTCGATGTAGTGAAGATTATCTTCTGCAAACGAAAGAACAGAATCATACGCGATGCCTGCTACATCTTCGATTGTCTTATACCAGAATTTTTTGAATTTGCTGAGGAAAAGAAGAAAATCGGATTCATGATCTTTGGGAAATTGGAACGCTTCCTTAAATTTCTGTAAATCCTGAGGAACATCGAGTTCATTCTTAGTCGCCATTTTGAAAAGAGACTCTATCGGATAGGTCCCCTCGAGGTGACGATGAATTTCAATCTTCGGTAATTCGGTCAGTATGGTCCTGTCCGGCCGTATGTTTTTGATTTGTTTGTTATCTGCGAGCCCCATGCACAACCTCTGGTTCACTTCGACGACGAGCAATTCACTCGCCCCTTTACTAATTAGTAAACCTTTTTAACCGGAAATCAACGGTTTTTCCAATTATCGGTAGAATAAAGGATAACCGTTACCGGTATAAATTCAGTCCGTATGAAGTCCAATACTACAATTATGCCTGTTCTACGACCGTCACACCAGGCACTTTTTTCACCAGGTAGGCTTCGACACCCTGCTTCAGAGTCATCAATGCCATTGGGCAGCCATCACAGGCTCCTGTGAGACGTACCAGTACTTTACCCGCGTCATCAACAGATACGAATTCGATATCTCCGCCATCAGCCTGTAGTGAGGGACGGACATCTTCTATAGCAGCTTTAATTTGATCTTCCATAGCGAGAAGGTAGTCTCGCAAAACGGGTTGGTCAAGCGGCGAGCCGGTGATATGATCGGCTCATGGGTCTTACGGTCGTCTTTGCGAACCAGAAGGGCGGGGTCGGTAAGACGACCTCGACCGTAAATATCGGTGCTTATATAGCTGAAGCCGGAAAGAAAGTCCTCCTTGTTGATTTCGATCCTCAAGGAAACCTTTCCAGCAGCGTGGGCATACGAAAACCGGAAATAGGCATATACGATGTTCTGATAGGTCAGGCTAAAGCCGCTAGCGCGGTTCTACCGACACCTCAGGAGAATCTGTTTATCATCCCTTCGGATTTGAAACTCTCGGGTGCTACCGTTGAGCTGGCCGAAGCCAGAGGCCGGGAACAGTATTTGAAAAAAGCTCTTTCATCCATTGCGGATGACTATGACTATATCTTCATTGATTGTCCGCCGTCGCTGGGTGTTCTTACTCTCAACGGATTTGTTGCGGCACAATCGGTCATCGTTCCTCTTCAGTGTGAGTTTTTTGCACTTGAGGGGTTTTTGAACATGCTGTTCCAGACAATCAAACGAATACAAAAATCGGTAAACCCCGGCCTGAAGGTCGGCGGAATCATGTTTACCATGTATGACTCTCGAACCCGATTGGCGCAGGAAGTAATTCAACAGGTAAAGGGTGTGTTCAAGAATCGACCAGAAATGCTTTTTAAAACGGTTATACCGAGAAATATTAAATTGTCCGAGGCCCCCAGCCACGGTCTGCCTATAAACAAATACGACCCCAACTGTGTCGGTGCCCGCAGCTATGCGGCATTGGCTGAAGAGGTGATGAGCCGTGGCTAAGAAGAAAGCACTGGGACAGGGACTGGATGCGTTACTTGGTGGTGATATCGGCGATATAGATATCAACATGGATATTCCCGAAGCAACATTGGGAATAGAAGGAATACGCAAGCTCCGGATCGATTCTCTCGAACCGAATCCAGATCAGCCTCGGAGTCGTTTTGACGAAGAATCCCTGAAAGAGCTCGCCGAATCTATCAGTCAGCAGGGTGTGATACAGCCGATACTTGCTGAGGAGAAGCCCAACGGTGATTACCTCATAATTGCCGGTGAGCGCCGTTGGAGGGCCAGCCAGCTTGCCGGACTTGACGAAATACCTGTCATCGTACGGGATTTCACCAAAGAGCAGAAACTTGAAATAGCTCTGGTTGAAAACATACAGAGAGAAGATCTATCTCCGATGGAGGAAGCTCGGGCATATCATCACCTGATGGATGTGTTGGACCTATCCCAGCAGGAAGTGGCAGAAAAGGTTGGTAAGAACCGATCGACGGTTGCTAATAGTCTCCGGCTTCTTAAGCTTCCGGATCCAATGAAAAAGGCTGTGGAAGACGGTAACCTTTCAGCCGGGCACGCACGGGCATTATTAGCAGTTACCAATCCCGGAGATCAGGAAATACTTTTCAACCGCATCGTTGCCCAGGCTCTATCAGTGAGAGCCGCAGAAGCCATGGCAACTGATTTGAACCGTGGTCATAAAAGTGCACCAACGACGGGAAAATCGATATCCCAGAAACCTGCCGAAAAAGATCCTGAACTGGCCGCACTCGAAGAGCGTTTTATAGAGGCCCTCGGT
>RCND010001919.1_pt1 | contig 11632 bp, 6 predicted proteins | sample 2041351 | NCBI WGS metagenome assembly RCND01 (sample SAMN09708230, study PRJNA481090) | Marine sediment metagenome, whole genome shotgun sequencing project. | biome: marine sediment; feature: ocean; material: sediment; isolation source: Sewage treatment plant 12B marine sediment (STP12B) ...
TTATCATCATTCTCAATATTAATTAGGTTCTGTATTGCCCTTCCTTTTGAAGTTTTATTTCCTTCCGGAATTTCATAGACCCGCATCCAGAATACCTTGCCTTTCTGAGTAAAGAACAACATATACTGGTGATTGGTGGCTGCAAATAAATGCTCTAAGAAATCTTCATTTCTTGTTGTCACTCCTTTTTGCCCTCTACCTCCTCTATTTTGTGTTTTGTATTCTGAAAGATCTGTACGCTTGATATAACCCGCGTGAGAAATGGTTACCACCACTTTTGAATCAGGAATCATATCCTCAATGTTCAATTCTCCACCTGCATACTCTATTACCGATCTTCTTTCGTCACCATATTTTTCTTTTACCTCTGACAATTCTTCCTTAATGATCTCCATCCTTCTTGGTTCATTAGTAAGAATATCCTTAAGATCTTCTATCAATTTCATGATCTCTTCGTATTCCGATCTTAACTTGTCTTGTTCAAGACCCGTTAATTGTCTTAAACGCATTTCTACAATGGCCTTGGCCTGAATTTCAGTCAATTCAAAGCGCTCAATTAATTTCATTCTCGCTTCGTCACCATTACTGGAAGCACGAATCAATTTAATTACCTCATCAATATTATCACTGGCAATGATTAGTCCTTCAAGGATATGTGCGCGGGCCTCTGCTTTACTAAGCTCAAATTTTGTACGTCTAACAACTACTTCATGTCTGTGATTAACAAAATGAACAATAAGATCCTTCAAATTTAACACCTCAGGTTTTCCATTTACCAAGGCAATATTATTCACACTAAAAGAGGTCTGTAAAGCGGTATATTTGTATAATTTATTAAGTACAATATTCGGAATTGCATCTCTTTTCAAAACATAAACCAATCTTCTGCCTTTTCTACTCGTTTCATCTCGAATAGAGGCGATACCATCAATTCTGTGATCATTAATTAGATCAACCGTTTTCTTTAACAGTTCAGAACCGTTTACCTGATATGGTAATTCGGTAACGATGATGCACTCTCTACCATTTACCTCCTCAAAATTTGCTTTGGCGCGCATCATTACTCTACCTCTACCGGTTAAGAATGCCTGCTTTACGCCTTCATATCCATAAATTGTTCCTCCTGTTGGAAAATCCGGAGCCTTGATATATTCAATTAATTCTTCAATTTCAATATCATTATTCTCAATATAAGCCACAGTTCCATCGACAACTTCACTCAAATTATGAGGTGCCATATTCGTTGCCATACCCACGGCAATACCAGAAGCTCCATTAACCAACAAACTTGGTATTCTGGTTGGCAATACAGTTGGCTCTTGTAAAGTATCATCAAAGTTTAACCTATGGTCAACAGTATCTTTTTCAATATCAGCGAGCATGTCTTCAGAGATCTTTTTCATTCTAACCTCCGTATAACGCATCGCCGCCGGGCTATCTCCATCAGGAGATCCAAAATTCCCTTGTCCGTCTACCATTTCATAACGCATACTCCAATCCTGAGCCATACGCACCATTGCATCGTAAACCGAAGTATCACCATGTGGATGGTATTTACCTAAAACCTCTCCAACCACCCTTGCGGATTTCTTGTGAGCACCTGTCGCTTTGATTCCCAATTCATGCATTCCAAATAATACCCTTCTATGAACAGGTTTTAAACCATCTCTCACATCTGGTAAAGCTCTTGAAACAATTACAGACATTGAATAATCAATGTATGCAGATTTCATTTCTTCCTCAATATTTATTGGAATTATTTTATCGTATTCAGCCATATTATCTAACCGTTTTTAATCGTTTTTTTTAGCAGGAGCAATATACAATTATTCTAATTTTTACGGATGTAAGGGCCTGTTTTTATTAAGATTAGTTATTAACAATACATCCGAATTATTTAGCTGAATTTTAGTAACTTAGTATCAAGTTAAGAGTTGCTAATAACTTTTGTAATGAATTAGTTAAAAAATCTACTAAATTTACATCATAAACAACAAGCATATGGACGATAATTTTTCACCAAAAGTAAAGGATGTGATTGCCTATAGTAAAGAAGAAGCTTTGAGATTAGGGCATGATTTTATAGGTACTGAACACCTGATGCTTGGTATTTTACGCAAAGGTAAAGGCGAAGCCTACGATATATTGAACACTTTTGAATTGAATTTTTCTGCCTTGCGCAAAAAGATTGAATTACTTCATGAAATTGGATCAGCATCTGCTGAGGTAAATGACAAAAAAAGTCTTCATTTGACAAAGCAAGCTGAAAAAGCACTGAAAACAACCTTTCTAGAGGCCAAACTTTATAAGAGTGATGCAATAAGTACAGCGCATCTATTGTTGTGTATTTTAAGAAATGAAAATGACCCAACAACCAAGGTGCTTCACAATTTTGATGTATTCTATGAGGATGTCAAAGAAGTATTTCAAGAATTATTTGCAGATAGCAAGGAAGAAGATATAACTGAGAGCCCAGTGGCAGAAACACCTCCCGAAGATTTTAGCGATCCTCAAAAAAACCCGTATCAAGGGTCAAAAGGAAAAGTGGTAAAAAAATCTAAAACGCCTGTTTTAGATAACTTTGGAAGAGATCTGACCTTAATGGCGGAAAACGGAAAATTGGACCCCGTAGTAGGTCGAAAACAAGAAATTGAGCGTATTTCTCAGATACTAAGTAGGAGAAAAAAGAATAACCCTATTTTAATTGGCGAACCTGGTGTGGGTAAATCTGCAATAGCTGAAGGTTTGGCATTGCGTATCATTCAGAAAAAAGTTTCCAGAATTTTATTCAATAAGAGAATTGTTTCTCTTGATCTTGCAAGCCTTGTTGCCGGAACTAAATACCGTGGTCAGTTCGAGGAGCGAATGAAAGCACTGATGAATGAATTGGAAAAGAATGATGACATCATTTTGTTTATTGATGAAATTCACACAATCGTAGGTGCAGGTGGAGCAACCGGGTCATTGGATGCGTCAAACATGTTCAAACCTGCCTTGGCAAGAGGTGAAATCCAATGTATCGGAGCGACTACTCTTGATGAGTTTAGGCAGAATATTGAAAAAGATGGTGCCTTGGAAAGGCGTTTTCAAAAGGTAATGGTCGAGCCAACAAGTGTTGAAGAGACTATTCAAATTTTAGATAATATAAAAAATAAATACGAGGACCATCACAACGTGGTATTCACTCCTGAAGCGATCAAGGCCTGTGTAATCTTGACGAATAGATATATGACTGACAGGTTTCTTCCGGACAAAGCCATCGACGCACTTGATGAAGCTGGTTCTAGAATACACATTACCAATATTGTTGTTCCAGAAACAGTTCTTGAATTGGAAAAAAAACTTGAACAGATCAGGGAACAGAAAAATGATGTGGTTAAGAGTCAGAAATATGAGGAAGCTGCAAAATTGCGTGATGATGAAAAACGTACAGAAAAAGAATTAGAAACGGCTCAGGCTGATTGGGAGGAGCATTCAAAGCTAAATAAAGAAACAGTTACTGAAGACAATGTGGCTGAGGTCGTGAGTATGATGACTGGCATCCCAGTGAATAGAATTGCAGAAGCTGAAAGTAAAAGACTCAAAGATCTTCCAAATCTAATTAAAGGAAAAATCATCGGTCAAGACGAAGCTGTTTCCAAAGTTGTTAAAGCAATTCAAAGAAACCGCGTAGGTCTTAAGGACCCTAACAAACCTATTGGTTCGTTTATTTTCTTAGGTCAAACGGGTGTTGGAAAAACACAATTAGCAAAAGTATTGGCGACCCAATTATTTGATTCTCCAGATGCTTTGGTAAGAATTGACATGAGTGAATATATGGAGAAATTCGCTATTTCAAGATTGATAGGCGCACCTCCAGGATACGTGGGCTATGAAGAAGGCGGGCAATTGACTGAAAAAATCAGACGCAAGCCATACGCTGTTGTATTGTTAGATGAAATTGAAAAAGCACATCCGGATGTTTTTAATATGTTGCTTCAAATTTTAGATGATGGATATATTACGGATAGTCTTGGGAGAAAAATTGATTTCAGGCATACCATTATTATCATGACCTCCAATATTGGCTCCAGACAATTAAAAGATTTTGGACAAGGTGTTGGTTTTGGAACGTCTTCTAAAAATGATCAAGCAGATGCAAATGCTAAAAGTGTCATTGAAAATGCTTTAAAGAAAAGTTTTGCCCCAGAATTTCTTAATAGAATTGATGATGTTATTGTATTCAATGCGTTGGAAAGGAAAGACATTCATGCTATTATTGATATTGAATTGGAAAAATTATTATCAAGAATCTCTGATCTTGGCTATCTACTGAAGTTAAGTGATGATGCGAAAGATTTTATCGTTGATAAAGGTTTTGACAGGCAATACGGTGCAAGACCATTAAAAAGGGCGATTCAAAAATATATTGAAGATGCTCTGGCTGAGGAGATCGTCAATGCCAATTTGAATGAAAATGATACTATCTATTTAGATCTCGACAAAGATAAAAACGAGCTTACAATTAAAATAGAAAAGACTAAGGAGTCTAAATAAATACTAAAAAAAGGTGGCTAAGGCCACCTTTTTTATTTACCATTATTGAATTTAACCTAATTCATCTTTTAATTCTTTCACATTTGATTTAATACTCCTCAGTCTTAGTGACAAGGCAATATTTGCAAATCCAAAAAGCAAAAGTGTAAAGGCCAGCGTGTATACCAAATAACTCGCGCCAATTAAAGGATTGATAATTGACATCATAGCAAAGATCACGATTAAAATTCCAAAAATCAGAATCCATCCCCAATTGTCATCTCCAGCACTCTTTATTTTAAATGACACAGAGATCATGTTAAAACCTCTGAAAAGGAGCCAAAAACCAATAAACATTGAAAAAAGAACTATGGTTAATCCTGGATATTTTAGAAGTATAAATCCAATGATTACATCGAATATACCTCCCGCTAAATAAAGGCCAAAATTATCAATATCCTCTTTATTAGTTAATGCAAAGAACACACTGAAAAGACCACTTACAAAAATCAGTGCACTGAAAAGATTCGCCAGGCCTATAAAACTTTCAACTGGTGTTGTGAACATCCAATAAGCGCTTATGAGTAATAAAACACCCATGATTAAAAAGACCCACCAATTTTTGACGGTTCCGGTTACTGCAGAAATAAGATTTGACATAGTTAAGTATTTAAATTTTGACTAAAGATAAGAATTGTTGGTTGATAAATTCAAAAGGCATAAAATAACGGCGCCCAAACTGAACTATTCTCCTCAAATTCCAAAATAACTTACTGCATACCATTACCGCATTGACAAACAATATTCTCGTTTAATATATATTTATCAAGTAAAATATTCGACAACAAGGTTTTATTAAAAAAAATATAATATTCTTTAACAATTAAAAAAAGTAGTATATATTTGCCTCATCATGCAAAAAATAGTTAACATATATACTTCTAAACGCTGTGACTCAACAACAACAGCTACGTTCACTATTATTACCCTATAGGGGTTATTTTATATATCACTACGTCTACAAGGATCATATTTTCGGAAAGAAATAAAAGATCTAAAAAATTTAAATTACAGTTTAGTTTTTAAAATCAATACAATGGTAGTATCAAAATTTGGCGGAACATCAGTTGGCTCTGCTGAAAACATTAAAAAAGTAATTCAAATCGTTCAAAGCAAGAATGCAAAATCTGCAGTAGTTGTTTCTGCTTTAGGAGGAATTACTAATCTTTTGATCAAAGCTTCAAGCCAAGCCTTGGCTAATAACCTTAAGTATTTAGAAGTTGTCGATGAAATTGAACACAGACATTTTGAAACGATTGAAGGTTTGTTAAACCATGACAATCAAACGGTATGCAAGGCTGAAGTAGCTAAAAAATTGAATCAATTAAAAGATGTGCTAAATGGTGTTGCACTTTTAAATGATCTCTCAGAAAAAACTTCAGCTAGAATTGTTAGTTTGGGTGAGTTACTATCTTCCTTTATTATTCATCAGACAATGATTCAGGAAAATATTGATGCAAAACTGTTGATTAGCAGCAAACTTATCAAGACCAACGATGACTTTTTGAATGCTCAAGTTGATCTTTCTACGACTTATAAAAACATAAGTGATACATTCAAAAAAAGTGAATCGAATGTTCACATATTACCTGGATTTATCGCTTCTAATAACAAAGGTGAGATTACAACACTTGGTCGGGGTGGTTCTGATTTTACCGCAGCCCTAGTGGCTAATGCTGTCTCAGCAGAGTTATTAGAGATTTGGACTGATGTGAGTGGTATGTTTACCGCAAATCCACAACTTGTAAGGCAGGCTTATCCGATTGATGAAATTTCTTATCAGGAGGCCATGGAACTTTCTCATTTTGGTGCAAAAGTACTTTACCCCCCTACTATACAACCTGTTTTAGATAAGAATATTCCTATATTGATTAAAAACACCTTATCAGCTCAAGACAAAGGGACTCTGATCACAGAAAAGTCTTTAGTTGGCGGTTCTATTATTAAAGGAATAAGTCATATTGGAGATATAGCCCTATTAACATTAGAGGGCAATGGAATGGTTGGTGTACCAGGTATTTCTAAACGATTATTTGGGGCTTTGGCCCAGAACAATATCAACGTCAAGTTTATTACTCAGGCTTCAAGTGAACACTCTATTTGTATTGCGATAGATTCAAGTGAAAGTGATACAGCTAAAGAGGCCGTTGATACAGCATTTGAATTCGAAATACTCCAACATAAAGTCAATCCATTAATTGTAGAAGATAGCCTAGCCATTATTGCTCTTGTAGGAGATCATATGAAGTCTCATCAAGGAATCAGTGGTAAAATGTTTTCTGAACTAGGGAATAATAATGTCAATATCAGAGCAATTGCCCAAGGTTCAACAGAAAAAAACATTTCTGCAGTCATCAATGAAAAAGATGTAAGAAAAGCACTTAACTCGTTACATGCTGTATTTTTTGAGGATCAAATCAAACAAATCAATTTGTTTGTTGTCGGTATAGGAAATGTCGGTAGTAAATTAATTGAGCAAATAAGGTCACAATTTAGCTACCTGCTGGAGAATCAGCATTTAAATTTAAGAGTAGTTGCTGTAGCCAATTCAAGAAAGATGCTTTTTGATCAAAACGGAATTAAACTCGATCACTGGCAAAATGAGTTGGAGGAAAATGGACTTACTTCAGACATGGTCTCTTTTTTAAAAATAATGAAGGATCTGAATTTAAGGAATAGCGTTTTTGTTGACAATACGGCTAATAATAAAGTTCCCGATATGTATGCTTCATGCCTTGAACATAGTATCGCGGTAGTAGCATGCAATAAAATAGCCTGTTCCTCGAGCTTAGATAATTACAAAAATTTAAAATATTTATCAAGAAAATACAATGCACCATTTTTGTTTGAAACTAATGTTGGTGCGGGGCTTCCGATTATTGACACCTTGAACAATTTAATTTCATCCGGCGATGAGATCACAGAAATCCAAGCTGTTTTGTCCGGTAGTCTAAATTTCATCTTTAATAATTTTGATGCTGAGCATTCTTTTTATGATATAGTTGAGCAAGCTGGAGTTGAAGGTTATACTGAACCCGATCCTCGAATTGATCTAAGCGGTGTTGATGTAATGAGAAAAATTCTCATATTAATGAGAGAGAGCGGAAAACCTTGCGAGCTAGAAGATATTAAAAATGAATCCTTCCTTCCGCAAGTATCTTTAGACGCCAAATCAGTGCCAGAATTTATGGACACATTAAAAATCGCTTCTAATCATTTTGATGAGCTCAGAAAAAAGGCTGAGGTTGAAGATTGCAGATTGAAATATGTGGCTTCTTTTAAAGACGGTGAGGCAAAAGTTGGATTACAGCATATTGCCAAAGACCATCCATTCTATAACCTTGACGGAAAAGATAATATCGTTCTCTTTTATACGAACCGCTATAAAGACCAACCTTTAATTATTAAGGGCGCTGGTGCTGGTGCAGAGGTTACAGCCTCAGGGATCTTTGGCGACATCATAAGGACTGGCAATAAATAAAAATAACGAATGGACTTACAAGAAATAGAAATTTTTGCCCCAGCAACCATCGCCAATATATCCTGTGGGTTTGATGTAATGGGTTGCTGTCTTGATGCAATTGGTGATGTAATGATCGTTAAAAAAACGGCTAATAAAGGTATCCTTATCAGTAAAATACATGGAGAGGAACTTCCCATGGAGCCTGAAAAAAATGTAGCCGGAGTTGCCATTATGGCCTTATTGGACGCCCTTGAATATGAACCGGATTTTGGATTCGATATAGAAATTGACAAAAGAATAAAGCCTGGAAGTGGTATAGGAAGTAGCGCGGCCAGTGCAGCCGGAGCAGTTTTTGCGACTAACGAACTTTTGGGAAAACCCTTTTCCAATCATGAATTGGTTCCTTTTGCAGCTGAAGGAGAAAGAGTAGCTTGTGGTGCCCCTATTGCTGATAATGTGGCTCCTGCCCTATTAGGAGGATTCACACTGGTAAAATCAACTGATCCCATTAAAATAGTTGAGCTCCCATCAATTGATGGGTTATTTGCCACTATAATTCATCCACAAATTGAAATCAAAACCTCCCTTTCAAGGGATATTCTTCCTGATCATGTGAGTTTAAAAAATGCTGTAAAACAATGGGCAAATGTCGGCGCTTTAGTGCATGCATTGCATGAGAATGATCATGACCTTTTTGCTGATTCTTTAAAAGATTATATTGTTGAACCACATCGCTCTAAACTTATTCCAAAGTTCGATAAAGTGATTGAAGAATCGATTAAAGCTGGAGCTCTTGGCGGTGGAATATCTGGCTCAGGGCCTTCAATTTTTACTTTCAGTAAGAATAATCAAATAGCTGATAATGTGAATTTAGCAATAAGTAATATTTATAAAAATACCAAAATTCCTTATCATGTGTATACTACTAAGATCAATGATATTGGAGTAAAAATATTAAATAAGAAATAATGCAATTCTATAGTTTAAATCATAACTCACCCAAGGTAAGTTTTAAAGAAGCAGTAATCAAAGGAATTGCACCTGACAAGGGGCTGTACTTTCCTGATAAGATAGGTAAAATTGATAAGAAAATTTTTCATCAGATTGATGATTATTCTAATCATGAATTGGCCTATGAAATGATCAAACAATTTGTTGGTGAAGATATACCTGAAGCTGATCTTAAATTAATTATTGAGGATACTTTAAATTTTGATTTCCCTCTAGTTCCAATAGAAAAAGATGTTTACTCTCTCGAACTTTTTCATGGCCCAACCATGGCATTCAAAGATGTTGGTGGTCGGTTTATGGCCCGCTGTCTTTCGTACTTCAATAAAAAACAAACCACTGAAGTTACTGTCTTAGTTGCGACCTCTGGAGATACGGGAGGTGCGGTGGCAAGTGGCTTTCTTGGTATTAAAGGAGTTAATGTTGTGATTCTTTATCCTAGCGGTAAAGTAAGTGAAGTTCAAGAAAAGCAACTCACCACTTTAGGTCAGAATATAAAGGCACTTGAAGTAGATGGTACTTTTGACGACTGCCAAGCTATGGTCAAAACTGCTTTTTTAGATACTGAAATTACTGATTCAATGCAGTTAACTTCAGCGAACTCAATCAATGTAGCCAGGTGGTTACCTCAAATGTTTTATTTCGCTTTTGCTTTTAAACAATTGAAGGATAAATCTAAAAAATTGATTTTCTCTATACCGAGTGGAAACTTCGGAAATATCTGTGCCGGCTTTATGGCCCAACAATTGGGTTTACCAGTAAATCATTTCATTGCGTCTACAAATGCCAATAGGGTCGTTCCGAATTTTATGACTAATGGAAAATACGAACCTTTAAAGTCTGTGGCCACGATTTCTAATGCCATGGATGTAGGAGATCCAAGTAATTTTATACGTATCCGTGAAATATTCAAAGATAGTTTTAACCGGATTCAAAAAAATCTTTCTTCGTTTTCATTTTCAGATTATCAGACCAGAGAAGCGATGAAAGAAGTTTATTCAGCGTCTAAATACATCATGGATCCCCATGGAGCTGTTGGTTATCTGGGGTTAAAAGAATATTTAAGTGAGAACGGCAAAGCTCAAGGTATTTTTCTTGAAACGGCACATCCTGTAAAATTTCTAGATGTAGTTGAGCCTGTGATTAAAAAAAGTATTCCTTTTCCTGAACAAATTAAAGGCATCATGCATAAGGAAAAAGAATCCACCTCTATCAGTACCTATGACGAATTAAAAGAATTTTTATTGAAATAAATTACCGTGTAAAGGCCTCTCCAATTCTAAAATACAAGCCCCAATCGTCTTTTCCAACGGCCACATCCATTCCAATGCTAATATTAGAGCTTGGAATTGCCAGAAATCTTATACCTCCGCCAACCGCAGGTAAAAGATTATCAAATGACAGTTCACTTGCATCATTAATAGCAGTGGCAACACCACCAAAGGCCACATAACCCCATTTTTTCGCAAACCAATGTCTATATTCAGACTGTATATTATATACCTGGTTTGCTCTATACTTTCCGTTCGAATAACCTCTTAAATCATCCCTGCCTACCACATTTTGACCTGCAAAAGGAACATCTCCAACAGCTGCTTGCCCATAGGCTCTTAACAAAATGGTATTCCGCTCACCTTGTGGAAAATACTTATTATATTCAATATTAATATTGGTGTAATTTGAACTACTGCCCAGACTTTCTAAAAAGGATAGGGTATTAAATTTCCCATTAAACCCGTTCAATGGCATAAACTGGTTGTTTCTAGTATCATACTCTGAAGCAAATCCAAAACCAAATAGATTTACTTCTTCACTAGGATCTCCAATAGCGTCAAACTCTGTTAAAGCATGTGAATATACAAGATTAGCACCGAGGTATAGTTTTTTATAAACACGTGCTAAGAAATCCAAATAAACAAATTGAAATTTTGTATTATAATCAACAAAAACACCATCACCCGGTGGAGGCACCGGAATAATCCCAGGAGGAAGCCCGCCGATGATATCACTCCAATCTATAAATGTTTGAAAATTAACAGATCCAAAGCCTCCTACTAATTTTGATCTAAATTTATCTTCTTTGATATAGAACTTGTTAGCCTGAACTACATACCAGGTGTCATTTGTTGAATAATTCCCAATCAAAGTCGAGCTCGATACCGGTGAGATAGTATCATTTGCCTTTAGTTTATAAAAACCTGTGGCCATAAATCCAAATACTGCTTTAAAACTATTGTTATAGGTAATCGTTGGGATTATAATTTTCTTAACCTTCTTGACCGGTTTTACGCCTTCAACTGAATCTTTTACAGCCTCTTGTGAAAATAGAAGAAAAGGGAAAAATAAACATATTAGGGCTAAGGATTTTAATTTATGCATAAATCAAATTTATTGAAAAGCTAGATATTCTGAAATTTTATGCCTAATTATTTTACTATCTTTATTTAAGAATTGCATCCTATGAAAAAAGCCATCTTTATTTTTTTGATTTACACATTTTTGATCAGTATAGATAGTTATGCTCAGCAATTTGAACGTAAAGACAGCCTAAGAGGAAGTATTAATAAAGAAAGAGCCTGGTGGGAT
>RCND010001922.1_pt1 | contig 11626 bp, 6 predicted proteins | sample 2041351 | NCBI WGS metagenome assembly RCND01 (sample SAMN09708230, study PRJNA481090) | Marine sediment metagenome, whole genome shotgun sequencing project. | biome: marine sediment; feature: ocean; material: sediment; isolation source: Sewage treatment plant 12B marine sediment (STP12B) ...
GATTTGAACTTACAGGTTTTGGTGGTCCTCTGCCTTGTCCTGAATACGAAAGTCAAGATGACATTCCGTTATTTTTACCAACCACGGAGTTTGTGTTAACCAAACAGTAATAACAGCAGAGCCCTATTTATATGCTATTAAAAAAGCCACTCGTTAAAGTGGCTTTTTTTAATTCTAAATTTTGGAGGCGTTTATTTCTCCATTTTGTTATTTTCTCTATAGACATCTGCCATACCTTGTTTTGGATCGATATCTACAGATTTTACAGCTTTTGAAACTTCAAAAGTATAATTTGGGTTTGCCCAAGCCCAATCTGCAATACGAGTTGCAGAAGTTGGTTTTTCACCACGCATCATTTGTAACGGAATATAAAAATCTTCGGTTGAATCATCAGCATACGTGACTGTAACATCTAAAGGCATTGGCATTAAGCCTATGCGCTCAAGTGCAATAGTTTTGTCTTCTACACTTTTTACCGCATAATCTATGGTATTAGTTGTTTGCGCAAAATCGATTAAATACCAATCTAATTCAAAGTCGGTAACTTTTTCGGCAGAACGAATAATATCAAGAGGTTTAGGATGTTTAAACGCAAAATCATTAAAATATTTTTTAATAGTTTTCTTTAAATTGTCTTCACCAATAACATAACCTAGTTGGGCTAAAAACACTTCACCTTTACTATATGCTGAAACACTGTAAGCTTGATTATATGTATAACGATCAGCATGTGTTGTTAAAGGTTGCTCATATTCAGATTTAGCAAGAGCAATATAACTGCGATAAGAGCCACTCGCTGGATTTTCTTTATTCTGTTCCATGACTTCATTCATAGCGTAATCACTAATATAACTTGTAAAACCTTCGTCCATCCACTCGTGTTTCGCTTCGTTAGTTGCTAATAAAAACTGAAACCAAGTATGTGCCATTTCATGAGCTGTAACACCTACAAGACTGCCGTACGAGCGACCACCAGTAATTAAAGTACACATTGCGTATTCCATACCACCATCGCCACCTTGAATAACCGAATATTGATCATAAGGGTATTTCCCAATATGCTCACTAAAATATTGCATTAACTCAACGGTTTTAGGTTGTAGTTTTTTCCAATTTTCTTGTTTTTCAGCATCTAATGTGCTTTTGTAATAAAAATGTAATAATGGACCATCAGGCACTTGCATTGTATCGTGAATATATTCAGGATCTGCAGCCCATGTAAAATCATGAACCATTGGCGCAACAAAGTGTAACGTTTTTTTCTTGCCTTTAGTTTTTACGTCGTCTTGTAAATAACCAGTTCCTCCAACAACATAATCTTTATCAATAGTTAACTTAACATCAAAATCGCCCCAAACACCATGAAACTCTCTACCAATATAAGGGTCTGCATGCCAGCCCTCAAAATCATATTCGGCTAATTTAGGATACCATTGTGTCATAGATAAAGCCACGCCATCCTTATTATTTCTTCCTGAACGACGAATTTGTACAGGTACTTGTGCATCGAAATCCATTTTAAAGGTTACCGACTCTCCTGGTTGAATAGGTTTTGCTAACTCAACTTCTAAAACAGTCCCAACCGTTTCATGTTTTATAGTTTTACCGTTTTGCTTCAATGAATTTACTTTGATATAGCCAATTTCATTAGGCAATAACTTACTAATCCGGTCACCAACACGACCATCAGGATCAGCAATTGTTCTAGAACGGATATCCATTTCACTTCCAGGCTGAAACGCATTTAGATATAAGTGATAATAGACCCGATTTAATACATCTGGTGAATTATTAGTATATACCAACGTCTGCTTGCCCTTGTATTGATAGGATTCGACATCCATATCAATTTCCATTTTGTAATCAACGTGTTGTTGCCAGTAATAGTTATCGTTTGAAGTTTTTGAATTTTGTGCAATAACATCGTTACTGCTGCATGCTAACACAAACGCAAGAGCTGATAATATTAAGTTTTTCATTTAATTATAGTTTAAAAAAAATCCTATCGTATTAGGATAGGATTTTTTGAATTAATTTATTATTAATTAGACATTTGACTTGCCATAATTAAGGCATTATATGCATTTACCATTTTAGTAGATTTTGTTAAATCTCCAAAAGGTCTTACATCTTCTGGATCACCACCTACAACAACATTAGTTTTAACAGCTAGGCCAGAATCTAAAATAACTTTCTTGACTTGTTCTGCAGTTAGTTTTGGATAATATGAACGAATTAAAGCTGCAACTCCAGCAACCGCAGGAGCAGCCATTGATGTTCCTCCTTTTGTGTCGTATTCATTTTCAGGAGTTGTAGAATAAACTTTGGCGCCAGGTGCAAATACATCTACATTATATTTTCCATAATTTGAGAAGGCTGCAACCATTCCAGAACCATATTTTGGCTCTAAAGCACCTACAGTAATAAATGTTTTAGATACTTCAGGACCCGTTCCAACGGCATCATTTGGAAACACATCTACTTTGTCAATATCTGCACCTTCATTACCTGCCGCGTTAATAAATAACACATCGTTATCACTAGCATAAGCAATAGCATCTCTTACCCAATCACTATGTGGCGAATAGTATTTACCAAAACTTCCGTTTATAACTTTTGCACCATTATCAACAGCATAACGAATAGCTAAAGCAATGTCTTTGTCATACTCATCACCATTTGGGACAGCACGCAAGCTCATAATTTGTACATTATTTGCTACACCATTAGCACCTAAACCGTTGTTACGCTCTGCAGCAATTATACCTGCTACGTGTGTACCATGACTTTCTGATTTTTCAGAAGGCATTACATTACCATTACCGTAACCAACATCAGATAAATCATCAGGATCATCACCTGTTGTTCTTCCTTTTAAGTCTTTATTTAAGTTTGCATTTAATTGGTCGGTATAATACTCAACACCGCTTTTAATAGCTTTAAGCGCTGCGTCTGTATCGTCAAATCCATTTCCATACATATTTTGAAGCATACCTTTAGCTTGGTTTACAGCGGCATCATCAGATTCTATAGCGGCAACGTCTTCTTTTGTATAAACCTCTTTATTTAAATGTTTGACTACTGCTTCGTCTGAACTTTCAACCATCTGATAAATTTGGTCATAACGTTCTTTATTAGCCAGTGCTTCTTTATATTTCTCATCATATTCTGCTACAGCAGCTTCATATTGTGGGTCACTTTCATCGCCTTTCACTATTGTGCGCACAAACTCTAATTGTTCATCATAAGCGTCACCTAAAAAATTCCATCCGTGAATGTCATCTACAAAACCATTATTATCATCATCTTTTCCATTTCCAGCAATCTCTTTTTTGTTTGTCCAAAGAACACCATTTAAATCTTCGTGTTCAATATCAATTCCAGAGTCAATAACGGCTACTATTACCGTCGCACCTTTTTTGTTTTTTATAATTTCTTCATAAGCCTTATCAACACTCATTCCAGGAATGGTATCTTTTATAACGTCTAAATGACCCCAAGTATGCTTTTCGTTTTCAGTTAAATCCGATACTTTTAAAGGTACATTGTCAATATTTTCAACAGGTGTCGATAATATTGCAGAACCACCACCACAGCTTGTTAGTATAGCAGCAGTAAATGTGGCAAGTAAAAATGGTTTAATTAATTTCATGTTTGTTGTTCTTTGTATTTAGTTAAAAATTTGCTTACAGGTATAAACATCATTGAGTCGCACACCTTTTTCTGTTTGTTTTACCGTAATAACTTCGTTGTGTGCATCGTGTTCCAAAAATAAGTAATAATTATTATTTGCGGCCATATCTAAGAATTTTTCTTTTTCATCTAATGTCAATAATGGTCTCGTGTCATAGCCCATTACAAATGGTATAGGCAAATGCCCTGCAGTGGGTAATAAATCGGCCATAAAGCAAATTGTTTTTTCGTTGTATGTAATCATTGGAATCATTTGTTTATCGGTATGACCATTGGCGAAGAAAATATCAAAGCCTAATTCTGATTTTTGTAATATATTACTATTTGGAACGGACGTAAATTTTAATTGTCCACTGGCCTCCATAGGCAAAATATTTTCTTTTAAAAATGACGCTTTCTCGCGATTGTTTGGTTTTGTTGCCCATGACCAGTGATCTTGATTGCTCCAAAAATGTGCATTTTTAAAGGCAGGCTCGTATCCTGTTTTATCTTTGTTCCATTGAACGCTTCCGCCACAATGATCAAAATGTAAATGCGTCATAAACACATCGGTAATATCATCGCGATGAAAACCGTGCTTTTCGAGTGATTTGTCAATGGTGTCATTTCCCCATAAATAATAGTAACCAAAGAATTTTTCACTTTGTTTATTTCCCATTCCGGTATCAATCAAGATTAATCTATTACCATCTTCAATTAGTAAACAACGTGCAGCAATATCAATCATATTGTTATTATCTGCTGGGTTTGTGCGTTGCCATAACGATTTGGGCACGACACCAAACATAGCACCACCATCGAGTTTAAAATTTCCAGAATTTATGGGATATAGTTTCATGTGAGATTATTTTAAGCTGTTAAAATCAGTGAGGGTTAAAATTACTAAAATACTTGTTAACAGCTTAATGCCTTATGAATAAATTAAGAAAAGACATGTTACCTAAAAAAGTGTTATTTTCCCAAAGAAATAGAAGGATGATTGATTGTTTTACAAAAACACGTTCTTGTTCTAAATAATCTAAATTTTTGAAAAAACTAAAACGTAGTATTTCTTTAACTTCGGCAATTGCTATTAGTATTGGCGGTATGTTGGGCAGTGGTATTTTTGTATTGCCTGGAATTGCGGCGGCTAAGACTGGATCATCAATTTGGCTAGCTTATTTATTGGCCGCCATTTGTATTCTACCAGCAGCTTTATCAAAGTCTGAATTGGCAACAGCCATGCCATCCTCGGGAGGAACGTATGTTTATATTGAGCGCACATTCGGTCCTGTGTTTGGTACCATAGCAGGTATTGGGTTGTGGCTATCATTATTACTTAAAAGTTCATTTGCACTAGTTGGATTTGGCGCCTATTTAACGGTATTAGTTAGTATTGACGAAGGTTTTACTAAATACGTAGCGTTGTTTTTTTTGATCGTCATTTTATTTCTAAACATTTTTGGGATTAAGAAAGTTGGTAAGGTGCAGATTGTTGTAGTAACTATAAGCTTAATAAGTTTAGCGCTTATTCTGATGTTTGGTATTCCACATGTTAATACGGACCTATTAGAACCTGTTTTTTCAAATGGAAATTTAGGTTTAATGTCTACGGTTGCTTTCGTTTATATCTCTTATGCAGGTGTAACTAAGATTGCCGCAATTGCTGGTGAGATAAAGAACCCGAGTGTGAATTTGCCAAGAGCTATGATGCTCTCTTTATTTATAATGGCTGTAATTTATGTGTCTGTTGCCTTTACGCTTGTAGGGAATATACCTATGGACATTTTGAAGACTGATATTAAACCAATTTATACTATTTCAAATTTATTAGGAGGCACATATATAGGATATATTGCTGCTGTAGTTGGTGTTATTACTTTAGTCTCTATGGCTAATTCTGGTGTTTTGGCAGCGTCAAGATTTCCATTTGCTATGGCAATAGATAAATTACTACCAACGTTTATGAGTAAGATTCATTCGCGATATCTTACTCCTGTGGCAACAATTATTTTGACATGTGTCATGATGGCTTTGGTAATATTATTCCTGGATGTCGAAAAAATTGCAAAATTAGCCAGTGCTTTTATGGTTATGATGTTTGTTTCGGTTAATGCCAGTGTTATTGTTTTGAGAGAAACCGCAACGCAGTGGTATAATCCACCATATAAATCACCATTTTATCCTTATGTTCAATTATTTGGTATTATTAGTGGCATCACACTTTTAATTTTATTGGGATTAATGCCATTAATAGCCATTTTGATTATAATGGTTTTGAGTATTTTGATTTATCTAAAATACGGTAAGAAGACATCACGGATAGGGGTGTTAAGGAAGTATGGACACAGACCTGCACTTTATCTTCTCTATAAAAGAAAAAACAGAAAGCGCCTCTTAAAACAAGGTGATATTAAAATTAGGGACACCTTTTTAGATGGTGAACTTATAGCTGATGCGGGAGTTGTTGTTCCGCTTCTTGGAAATGAGACATCACCCGAAATGCTTGTGGAAATAGGCGCTGCGTTAAACAAAAAAGATAAGCTTCAAGTGGCTAATATAACTGAAGTGCCTAATCAAACTTTTTTAGAAGCTCTAGTTGATGAAAACCCGAAGATAAATTCACTAGCACGACGATTTTCAAGATTATCGACGTCTAAAAATATTAATATAGATTTCGAATCTATCGTCACCCATAATGTATCAGATACTATTCATGAATTAAGTGATCAAACCCATTGCGATTGGCTTGTTTTTGGTTGGGATGGAAGAGCACGTACAGGTATTTTGATTAATAACCCTATTGGTTGGTTAATGACGCATATAAACTCAAATTTCGCATTGTTTAAAGACAATGGTGTGCGCTATATTAGTAAAGTTCTTATCGCTTTAAGACCCGGACGAAATGACGAAAATTTTATTGAAGTAGCAGATAGGATTGGTCAGTTTTACGGTGCCTCCTTTACGCTATTACGAGTTGTTCCAGAAGATATGACAGAAACAGATTTAAAATCATTAGAGGACACGTCAACACAATTGATTGATCATGCAGTTTCAGATTCGAAAGTGCGTATTGAACAGTCTAATGATTCTATTGAAACAATTTCTAGAATTTCAGCATCTTATGACTTATTAATTTTAGGCACACCGCAAAAAGACAATTGGATAAGCGTTTTGTTCGGAACAGGGAAAGATAAATTCACAGAGAAATCTGCCTGTTCTGTTTTAAGACTTACTATAAAGGATTAGGAATATGCTTAACTTTACTTTTTAATAAAAGAACTCATGTTAGAATTAGCCGGAATTATAATTTTAGGAATATTGGCGCAATGGGTTGCTTGGCGATTAAAAATCCCAGCCATTTTACCATTAATTCTTATTGGTTTGTTAGTCGGTCCAATTGCTGCTGAATTTTTAAGTGAAGATGGTACAAAATGGATTGAACCCATATGGAATGGTAAAAAAGGTTTATTTCCAGGTGATGGCTTATATTATTTTGTCTCCCTTGCTATTAGTGTTATTTTATTTGAAGGCGGACTGACTCTTAAGCGAGATGAAATTAAAAATGTTGGACCTGTTATTACGAAACTTATAACATTAGGCTCACTGATTACTTTTTTTGGTGGCGCAATTGCGACGCATTACATTTTCAATTTAAGCTGGGAATTATGCTTTTTGTTTTCTGGCTTAATCATCGTTACGGGACCCACCGTAATAACTCCTATTTTAAGAAATATACCATTAAAAACGGATCTGTCAGTTATTCTGAAATGGGAAGGTATTTTAATTGATCCTATTGGCGCATTAGTTGCTGTATTGGTTTTTGAATTTATTAGTGTAGGAGGTGATAGCGGCTTTACAAAAACAGCCTTTATGGAGTTCGGAAAAATTATATTATTCGGAACAACTTTTGGTTTCACTTTTGCTCATGCCTTGAAATTTGTAATCAATAGAAATTTAGTTCCACATTATTTATTAAATGTAGTTTCGTTATCTGCTGTTCTATTAGTGTTTGTGGAGTCCGAAATTTTTGCACATGAATCCGGGCTTTTAGCCGTTGTCGTTATGGGAATGGTTTTGGGTAATAGCAAATTACAAAACCGCAAGGAATTACTTTACTTTAAGGAGTCATTGAGCGTGTTGTTGATCTCTATTCTGTTTATTTTATTAGCGGCCAACATAAGTTTTGACGAGATGATGCTATTGTATAATTGGAAGACCCTTGTTCTCTTTTTAATCATAGTATTTGTAATTAGACCATTAGCTGTGTTTTTAAGCACTTCAGGGTCTAATTTAAATACGCGAGAAAAACTATTTATTAGTTGGGTTGGCCCTCGAGGTATTGTTGCGGCTGGTATCGCATCCTTATTTGGTAGTAAATTATTAAGACAGGGTGTTGAAGGCGCAGAATACATAACACCTTTGGTCTTTATGGTTGTCCTTGGAACCGTTTTGTTAAATGCAACAACAGCGCGTTATATAGCAAAATTTTTAGGTGTGTTTTTAACTAAAAGTGAAGGCGTTTTAATAGTAGGCGCTTCTAAATTTGCTCGAGTTATTGGGCATTATTTAGAGTCTAATAAAAGACATGTGGTATTGATTGATAATAATCAAACGAACATTAATAATGCTGAAGAATTAGGATTAGAGGCATTAAACGTGAATATTTACTCTGACACCTTATCCGATAATATCGAACTGAACGATGTTGGTTATTTAATGGCTATGACCGCTAATTCCGATATTAATGAATACACCATTAATAAGTTTAGTAAGCAATTTGGTGAAAATGGGAGTTTTAGATTGGTTTCTAGAGAAGAAATGCAAGACAACAAAAATAATCCGACAGAAGGATTGTTTTCTCATACAGATGATTTCTTAAAACTAACAGAAGTTACTAGAAAATTTCCAGTTATTCATGAGGCCCTTATTAAGAACAAGGAACATTACGACAAGCTTATTGAAATCACCAATAACGACAATGATATTGTACCTCTTTTTGTAAAAGATGAAAAAGGCGAACTACATATTATTTCATCTTACAATACAGACATTGATAAAATTAACGACAAGTGTAGCTTGGTGTATTTGGGTAAACATTTAGATATAGACCCTGAAGCTTAAACACTTAATCATTCAGTTTTAAAACTGCCATAAATGCTTGTTGAGGTATTTCAACATTACCAACTTGGCGCATACGTTTTTTACCTTTTTTCTGCTTTTCAAGTAGTTTACGTTTACGCGAAATATCACCACCATAACACTTTGCGGTTACATCTTTACGTAAAGCTTTTATAGTTTCTCGAGATATAATTTTAGCTCCGATTGCTGCTTGTATTGGAATATCGAATTGTTGACGCGGAATAAGTTCTTTTAATTTCTCACACATTTTTTTACCAATATGCTGCGCATTATCTGCATGTATTAAAGCCGAAAGCGCATCAACAGGCTGAGAATTTAATAAAATATCTAAACGAACTAATTTAGATGTTTTCATTCCAAGTGGATGATAATCAAAAGAAGCATAACCTTTTGAAACCGTCTTAAGCCGATCATAGAAATCAAATACAATTTCCGCCAATGGCATTTCAAAAGTTAATTCAACACGTTCAGTCGTTAAATAAGTTTGATTTAAAACAATACCTCTCTTTTCAATACAAAGAGACATGACATTACCAACAAAATCAGATTTAGTTATAATGGTTGCCTTTATGTAAGGTTCTTCAACTCTGTTTACTGTTGAAGGGTCAGGTAAATCAGATGGATTATTTACTATAAAAGGAGTATTTGGATTTTTGTTTGTATACGCATTATAAGATACGTTGGGTACTGTTGTTATAACCGTCATATCAAACTCGCGCTCTAAACGCTCTTGAATGATCTCCATGTGCAACATGCCCAAGAAACCACAGCGGAAGCCAAAACCTAAAGCAGCAGAGCTTTCAGGAGCAAACACTAAAGACGCATCATTAAGCTGAAGCTTTTCCATAGAGTTACGAAGTTCTTCGTAATCTTCTGTATCAACAGGATAAATACCTGCAAAAACCATAGGTTTTACATCTTCAAAACCTTCAACGATATTCGTTGTTGGGTTTGCAAAATCAGTAATAGTATCACCAACTTTTACTTCCTTGGCCGTTTTTATTCCAGTAATTAAGTAGCCAACATCACCAGCTTTTACACTTTTTCTTGCAACTTGAGTTAATTTTAAAGTTCCAACTTCATCAGCAAAATATTCTTTATCTGTGGCAACAAATTTAATTTTTTGACCTTTTTTGATTTCACCATCGAAGACTCTGAAATAAGTTTCAATACCTCTAAATGTGTTGTAAACTGAATCAAAAATTAAAGCTTGTAATGGCGCGTCAACGTTTCCTTTTGGAGCTGGAACACGTTCAATGATTGCTTTTAAAATATCACCAACACCAAAGCCTGTTTTTCCACTAGCATGAATCACTTCTTCAGGATCACAACCTAATAAATCTACAATATCGTCAGTCACTTCTTCTGGATTTGCACTTGGCAAATCAACCTTATTAAGTACAGGTATAATTTCTAAATCATTTTCTAAAGCCAGATATAAGTTTGAAATTGTTTGAGCTTGAATACTCTGAGCGGCATCAACAATCAATAAAGCACCTTCACAGGCTGCAATAGATCGAGATACTTCATATGAAAAATCTACATGACCAGGAGTATCAATAAGGTTTAACACATACTCTTGACCCTCAAAAGTATATTCCATTTGTATGGCATGCGACTTAATGGTAATACCACGCTCGCGCTCCAGATCCATAGTATCCAATAGTTGATCTTGCTTTTCACGATCAGTAACAGAACCTGTAAACTCCAATAACCTATCGGCCAAGGTGCTTTTTCCGTGATCAATATGTGCAATAATGCAAAAATTTCTAATGTGCTTCATAACCTGTAATCTAGCATAATATGACTAGTCTGCAAATATAATTGTTTTATTATGCTTTAAATATTTATAGCTAACAATAATGAACAAAATTGATTTACGGCTAAACCGTAATCATAAGTTTAAAACAATTTTTATATTGCAATTCCAAACGAACTCAATGAATCTTAATATAAAAGCCAGCATGTTTATTATCAGTGCTTTAGCGTCAGCTATGGTGTTTGGTCAAGATTTATCGGTTTCTGGTTTTATTAGTGATTCACAAAATAGTCCTATTTCTTACGCCAACATAGTTTTGCTTTCTGTAGATGATTCAACACCAATTAAGGGAACAACATCTAATGATGAGGGATTTTTCTTAATCGAAAATATTACGCCTGGCAGTTACACGTTAAGGACAAGTTTTATTGGTTTTCAAGAAACCTTTTTGAACATTGAAATTAATGAATCAAGTATGGATGTTGGTGAAATTAAATTAGAGGAGTCAGCCGAAGCTTTAGATGAAGTCTCTATAATAGCTAAAAAACCAACACTTACTAAAGAAGCAGATAGATTGGTTTTTAACGTAGCCAATACGGCATTAAGTGAAGGGAGTTTAATGGAAGTCTTGAAAAGCACGCCGAGTGTATTGGTCTTAGACGGTTCATTATCCGTTAGAAATTCAACGCCTACAGTTTATATTAATGATAGAAAAGTGCAGCTTTCAGGTAGTGAACTTATGAATCTATTAGAAGGTTCTCCAGCAAACAGTATAAAATCTATTGAAGTAATTACGAATCCATCTGCAAAATATGATGCTTCTGACGGTATAGTTATCAATATTGTTATGGGCAAGAATCTAATCACTGGTTATCGAGGCACTGTTTTTGGAAATTATACGCAAGCTGTTTTTCCGAGGTATAATGCAGGTATTACTAATTTCTACAAAACTGATAAAATTAATATTTTTGCTAGTTATAGTTATAATAATGATAAAATAGCTCGTGTTAGTGAGGAGCGGGTAAATTTTATTGATAATAATGATGCTATTTA
>RCND010002345.1_pt1 | contig 11622 bp, 9 predicted proteins | sample 2041351 | NCBI WGS metagenome assembly RCND01 (sample SAMN09708230, study PRJNA481090) | Marine sediment metagenome, whole genome shotgun sequencing project. | biome: marine sediment; feature: ocean; material: sediment; isolation source: Sewage treatment plant 12B marine sediment (STP12B) ...
GCAAAAATAGACGGAGACGAAACGGAAGAAGAAATCGCGCTCATAAAATCTAAAACCGATACCGAAACCTTTGATAAGCTATACAATGAATTTTGTTGTGACGAAGAGGACGGTTGTTTTGAAAAAATAGAATACGCTATTAATCAACACGAATATTCGCTAAAAGAATTGCATGAACTCAAACAGGAAATTTTAGGGGTATTCCATTCAGATGAGAAATTCTCAACGAAAGAACGCTATTTAGAAAAAGTATTTGATAATATTTTGTATTAAGAAATGATGTTCTTAAACTTTTAAAACCAACCACTATGAAAAAATTAATCACACTTTTTTTTACATTCGCAAGTCTCTATTCTTTTGGCCAAATTAACGCCAAACTAATGAGGTATGTTGATGTTTCTGACACTCAAATTTGCTTCGTTTATGGTGGTGATGTATGGATTGTGAATAAAAATGGGGGAGGAGCCACGCAACTAACTAATTCCCCAGGTGAAGAAACATACCCTAAATTCTCGCCAAATGGTGAGGAGATAGCTTTTACCGCCAGTTACAGGGGGAATCCTGATGTTTATGTTATGAATACCACAGGGGGAGTCCCGAAAAGAATCACCTATGGTTCACATTCAGATCGTATGGTAGAATGGCATCCTTCAGGTGATAAGATTCTTTTCGCATCACGACGTGAGACAGGTATTCCATCAGGTCGAGTGAATCAACTATTTTTAATTTCGAAAAATGGAGGTATGCCAGAAAAATTACCAATTCCATATGGTGAAATAGCCTCTTTTTCAGCTGATGGAAAGCAATTGGCATATATTACTAAGATCACCGAAACCTATCCATTCAAAAGATATCGTGGTGGTTTAACATCAGATGTTACCTTATTTGACATAGAAAACAAAACAGCCAAAAATATTACGAATAATACGGCAAACGACGGCAAACCGGCATGGGCTGGAAATAAAATTTACTTCCTGTCTGACCGCGCTGATGATATGCGTCTGAATGTGTGGAGTTATGATGTTGATACGGAAGCCCTTAATCGTGTTACTCAATTCAAGGAATTCGATATCACCTATTTATCAGCAGGTCCGTCGGACCTAGTCTTTGAAGTTGGCGGCACACTTTACCTCATGGACCTCGAGACGGAGCAATCAAAAGAAGTCAAAGTATCTGTAGTTAGTGACTGTAGTTAGTGATTTGACCTTAGAAATGTCGAAACGCCTTAGTGTTAACAAGAATATTAATAATATGACAGCGTCTCCAGGAGCAAAACGAATCGTATTTGAGGCTCGGGGTGAATTGTTCAATGTACCCGTAAAAGAGGGTTTCGCAGATAATATGACGGCAAGTTCTGGTGCTTTTGATCATAGTCCTGCCTGGTCTCCAAATGGTGACCATGTGGCTTATTGGAGTGATACATCTGGGGAGTATGAAATTTATATACAAGCGATGCGCGAAGAAAATGCTCCAAAGAAAATTACATCTAGGAATAAAGGTTATGGATATACCCTGTACTGGTCACCAGATAGCAACAAACTAGCCTTTATCGATGAAAAGAATGATATCAGCATAATCGATGTGGCTTCAGGCAAAATAGAAATTGCCGATAATTACAGATGGAATTACGGTCACGGTGGTCGCTATAGTTATCCAATTAATTGGTCGCATGATTCGAATTATCTAACCTACACAATAGGTATGGACAATACTAACGAAGCCATTTTTATTTATGATTTAAATAGCAAACAATCACGGCAAGTAACAAGTGGTTTTTATAATGATAGTAATCCTATTTTTAGTAGGGATGGCAAATACCTGTTCTTTCTTACCAATAGAAACTTTAATGCCGCTTATAGTGCTTTAGGTGATGGCACCTGGATTTATCCAAATGCGACGCAATTGGCAGCAATTAGTTTAAGTGATGATTCTCCATATCTCCTCCAAGCAAAAAATGATGCCCTAGAAGCTGAAAAAAAAGAAGAAACTTCCGGAAATAGCGATAAGAGCAAAGACAAAAACGAAAAGTTTAAAGGGGCGAAAGCGGTTGACAAACTGATTAAAATTGATTGGAATGGACTTGAAAATAGACTGGTTATATTACCAGTTAAACCCGGTAATTTAGATCAACTGATGGCATTCGATGGCAAAGTGGCCTATATGCGTTTTCCTAATACAGGATCTGAAGGAGGTGATCCTACGCTAATGTTCTATGACCTGAAAGAGAGAGAAGAGAAATCGATTATGTCGAAGGTTAATGACGTAGTTCAAACAGCCGAAGGCGAATCACTATTAGTTCAAAGTGGTCCACGATTTGCGATAATTAAACCCAATCCAAATCAAAAAATAAAAGATGCCATCCCTACAGACGGTTTGGTTATGGAGCTTAATCCTAGGGAAGAATGGCGCCAAATTTTTAACGATACTTGGAGAAGATACCGTGACTTCTTTTATGATGAAGATATGCAGCAGGTGGATTGGGAAGCGATGCGGAAACGTTATGGTGCTCTGATAGAAGATGCAAGATCGCGCTGGGATGTTTCTTATCTACAGTCAAATATGTTGGCCGAATTAAGTGCAGGGCATACCTATACACGCGGAGGAGATAATGAAAGTGTTGATCGGGTAAGTACAGGCTATTTAGGTATTGACTGGGGCATGGATTCCAAGGGGTATAAAATCAAAAGAATAGTGAAACCCGCACCTTGGGATGCAGAAAACCGATCGCCTTTTGATCGTCCTGGAGTCGGAGTTTCTGAGGGTGATTATATTCATTCGGTGAATGGAATGACTCTACCATTGGATAAGGAACCTTATGCGGCCTTTGAAGGTTTTAACGGTAAGACTGTCGCTTTAAAAATAAGTAAGACCGGCAAATTGAGTGACGCCAAAGACGTCGTTGTTACATGCTTAACAGCTAATGAGGAAGGGAATGTTCGCTATTTAGATTGGATTGAAAAAAATCGTTTGATGGTCGAAAAACTTTCAAATGGGAAACTGGGATATGTTTACATGACAAATACATCTGGAAGAGGACAGCTCGACTTGGTGAAAATGTACTACGGCCAACTGGATAAAGAAGGGTTTATAATTGATGAACGATTTAATGGTGGCGGGCAGCTAGCAGATAGATTTCTTGAGTTGATGACAAGGCCTATAATTTATAATTTGTATTGGCGACATGGAAAAAAACACACGCAACCTACAAAGGCCAATACAGGCCCGATGGGAATGCTAATCAACGGTTGGGCAGGTTCAGGAGGTGATGGACTCCCTTGGGCATTCAGAGAACTTGATACAGGCCCGATTGTAGGTGAACGAACGATAGGAATACTAGTAGGTCCCGCAACTGGACATCAGCTGATTGATGGAGGTGGAATAACAGTTCCCGGTGCCAGACTATATTACAATTCTGGTCGATGGTTTGATGAAGGTGTGGGTGTTAAACCAGATTTTCCTATATGGGATGATCCGAACATGTTAATAAACGGACGTGATCCTCAAATGGAAAAGGTGGTAGATGAAGTTATGAAACTCGTAAAGATCAAGCCGAGTATTGCCACACCACCACCGGCAAAACAGGATCGTACTGCAAAGGGATTAAAGAAAAATTAACACAAGTGCACTAGGGATATACTAATATAAAAACAGTTTACAAACCAATGAAGAAACGCGTCAACTTCCATAATAAATTGATTTTTAGTGTTGTAATTTTTACGATTTTTTCATTGAGTTTTTTAATCCGAAATTTTAAACAAGAGGATAAAGGTGCAACAAAGGATAATGAAAAAGAGACCATCATTGAAAATGAAACACCAGATTATTTTATGCTGCGTCCAGAAGTAGAAAAAGCCTATGGCTACTCTCATGCAGTGAAAATTGGCAATTCCATTAAAATTTCAGGTGCCGTAAGTATGGATGATGAAGGTAACCCAACCGCAATAGGTGATTTTGAGCAGCAAATGAAAAATTGCTATTCAGATTTAGATAAAATTTTAAAACACTATGGCTGCACGTTTGACGATGTCGTTGTAGAAAATGTGTTTACAACTAATATGCCTAAATTTTTAGAATTTGCTGGCTATAGAACCGAAATCTATAAAAAACAATTCCCAACAGGATCTTGGCTTGGAGTTAAGGAATTGGCTATACCAGAGTTTATGATAGAGATTGAATTAGAAGTGCATAAATCAAATTAACAAAAAACATAAATCATGGAAAATATTCAAATCATTGACAATCTTTACAACGCTTTCGGAACGGGCGATATGCCCACGGTTCTCGGGTCTATGCATCCTGATATTGAATGGAACGAAGCCGAAGGCAATTCTCTAGCAGATGGCAATCCATACATTGGTCCAGATGCTATATTAAATGGTGTTTTTGCCCGTCTTGGTGCTAATCACGAGTATTTTAATTTGAAAGACATTAAACTTCACAACATGAGTGATCATAAGGTTTTAGTAACCTTACGTTATGACGCTAAAGTAATAGAAACAGGAAAGGCCTATAATGCGCAAGCAGCACATTTGTGGACACTCAATGCTGATGGTAAAATTATTGCTTTTCAGCAATATACGGATACTAAGAAGTTGGCAGATGCTGAGAAACAATAATAAGTAGATCTAATGATTCATTATTAAAGATATAGCATAATCTTAAAATAAAAACACATGAAACGAGCATGTTCAAAATTTTATCTCCCAAGGGAATCATTAATAGCGAACAGCATGTGACCATTGAAAAATAATAAATATAAACACATGAATACAGTACTAATTACAGGAACAAGTAAAGGCATTGGCCTTGAAACCGCATTGACTTTTGGCCGTGCTGGTTATAAAGTGTTTGCTACCATGCGTAGCCCAGATTCGGCGATAGATTTTAAACAAAAAATAAAAACGGAAGATCTTGACATTACCATATCTAAAATGGATGTTGATTCTGATGCTTCTGTAAAGCAGTGTATGGATGCCATCATCCAAAAAGAAGGTATAGATATATTAATTAATAACGCTGGTATTGAACGTCATGGCTCTGTGGAAGAAATGCCTATAGAAGATTTTCAGGCAGTTATGAACACCAATTATCTCGGAGTATTGCGCTGTACCAAAGCGGTATTGCCTCAAATGAGACAAAACAAAAAAGGCTGTATTATTAATGTAGCTTCTGTTGCTGGTCATATTTCTAACAGCCCTTTGGGAGCTTATGCAGCTAGTAAATTTGCCCTTGAAGCGATTAGTGAAGCCTTGGCACAAGAAGTAAAACCTTTTAATGTTAAGGTGGCCATTATAGAACCTGGTATCATTAACACCGAAATGGCAGCTGATATTTCTGTAGATGATACGTCTATCTATCCGCACTCAAAACGTCAAGCCGGTCTATTTGCTGCATCGCTCAAAAATCCAACACCACCAGCCTTAGTGGCAGAGAAGATCTTGGAAGTAGCCAAGAACAACAACTGGATATTAAGACATCCTGTTGGGCCAGATGCAGAACCATTTATAGCATGGCGCGCCTCTATGACCGATGAACAATGGGTGGATTGGAATGCGGCAAGTGATGACGATTGGTACAAATCTGTAGAACAAGATTTTGGACTTGACGCCAGATAACTACCCATATAGTTTTCGATATCAGTACTTCTAAAGACGTTTACACTAAATTTAAAGCTTGTTTTTAGAACGTTAAATACCGAAATAAGAAGCCAATCACCACTGAGATCAATAAAAATAAAATAAATAAAAACAGATGAAAACAGTTCTTCTTACAAGTATTGCATTCCTTTTTTCTATAGTAATTTACTCACAGACTTATGTTACTAACGTCACGATTACTGATGTTGAAAACCAAAAAATGATTCCGAATCAAACCGTGGTCATTACGAATGATTTGATTAGTAATATCCAATCAAGTAAAAAGATTAAAATTCCAGAAAATGCTACAATTATTGATGGCACAGGAAAATATTTGACACCAGGTATGACCGACGCACATATTCACTTTTCGCAAAACGGTGGATTATATACACGACCAGATGCCATTGACTTGCAAAAATTTGTTCCTTATGATGAAGAAATCGCATTTTCAAAAACTAATATGGAAGACAAACTGCGTCGCTATTTAAAAAACGGGATCACCACTGTCTTTGATGTTGGGTCTACGCTGTACTTTCTAGAAAAAAGTAAAGCGTTTAAAGGCAAGAGCTTTGCACCAACGATATATATGACTGGACCGTTATCAACCACTTATAGACCTAAAGTTTATGAAAACTTTCCTGATGACACCCCATTTGCATTAACCCAAACCATTGAAGAAGGCATAAAATCCGTACAAGATCAATTGCCATACAAACCAGATTTTATCAAAATCTGGTACATCGTTGGCGCGGATGGATTATCAGTAGAAGAAAGCGCTCGAAAAAATTTACCAATTGTGAAAGCTATTATTGATGAAGCGCATAAAAACAATTTAAAAATAGCTGTTCATGCGACTCAGCGAATCACAGCCCAATTAGCCGTAGAAAATGGAGCCGATTTTTTGGTGCATAGTGTTGACGACGAAATCCTGAAACCAGATTTTGTGCAATTAATGAAAAAGAATAAGGTGGTGCTATGTCCGACTTTAATTGTTTATGGTGGCTATGTGAACACTTTTGGGCAGAATCTTAATTTTTCATCGCAGGAACTAAATACTGCAGAACCAGATCAATTGGGAACACTATTGGATTTAAAGCATTTATCAGACACGTTATTAGTGAATGGCTATAAAGCACAAGGCAATTCTAAACAAATGTTAGCCAGTTTAAAAATAGCGGATTCTATAAGTATGGCTAACTTAAAAATCCTATCAGATGCAGGCGTGACGATTGCAACAGGAACAGATGCTGGAAATATAGGCACTTTGCATGTCTCTTCTTATCAAGCGGAACTTAAAGCCATGAAAGCAAGCGGCATGAATAATTGGCAAATTCTTGTGGCCTCTACGATAAATGGAGCAAAGATTTTAAATAAAGAAAAAGAATTTGGAAGTGTCAATGTGGGTAAAAAAGCGAATCTAATTTTATTAGATGCCAGCCCAATCGACAATCTTGAAAATCTAACCAAAATCAATAAAGTTATCAATAATGGTATAGTGTTTAATCCTGAGGACCTGTTATCAGATACACCAGAAGATTTGGCGCAACGTCAATTGAATGCCTACAATTTCAGAAACATTGAAGCCTTTTTAGAACCTTATGCAGATGATGTTGAAGTCTATAATTTTCCAGATCAGCTGCAATTCACAGGAAAAGAGGCCATGAGAAAAGGGTATGCTCAAATGTTTGCAAACACACCAGACCTGCATTGTGAATTGGTCAACCGGATCGTTCAAGGTAACACCGTCATTGATCAGGAACGTGTGCGATTTGGTAATCGTATTTTAGAAGCCATTGCCATCTATCATATTGAAAACGGCAAAATCAAAAAGGTCTATTTTATGCAATAGTAGAAGCAAGCTATGGCCCTTTATTGACGCTTTTGAACGACTACGAATTTTTAAACACGATACTATGAAAACCAAAATTTTACTGCTCATCCCTTTCATTTGGATACTTTTCGCCTGTAATGACAAAACCAACACAGAAACTGTTGAAAAAGAAACTAAACCTTCCTATTTCGATTATTCCAACAGCGATGATCAAAAAACAGGAGGCATTAAAATGATTCCTATTGAAACGTCTAAAGGCACATTCAACGTCTGGACAAAACGGATGGGCAATAATCCGAAAATGAAAGTTTTATTACTTCACGGAGGACCTGGAGGTACGCACGAAGCTTTTGAAAATTTTGATGGCTATCTGCCAAACGAAGAAATAGAGTACATCTATTATGATCAATTGGATAGCTATTATAGTGACAAACCGAACGATTCAACGCTTTGGACCATAGAGCATTTTGTAGAAGAAGTGGAACAGGTTCGAAAAGCCTTAAATCTCGACAAAGATAATTTTTACCTTCTTGGACAATCTTGGGGTGGTATTTTAGCGATGGAATATGCCCTGAAATATCAGGATAATTTAAAAGGTCTGGTCATTTCTAATATGATGGCAAGCATTCCTGAATATGAAAAATATGCAGCGGAAGTTTTGGGGCCTCAGTTGCCACCAGAAATTTATAAAGAAATTAAGGCTATGGAGGCTAAGGAAGATTTTAGCAACCCACGCTATACGGAACTCGTTATGCAACATTATTATACCAAACACGTCTTGCACAAACCATTGGAAGAATGGCCAGAATTTGTCAATCGTAGTTTCTCACACCTCAATCCTAACATTTACATCTATATGCAAGGCTATAGTGAATTTGGGGTCACTGGAAATGCAACTTTAAAAGGTTGGGATGTTTCTGGCAGGTTAAATGAATTGAAAACCCCAACCTTAATGATTGGTGGCAAATACGATACCATGGATCCAAAATATATGGAATGGATGAGTACACAAGTGGAAAACGGTCGAAGTTTAACCACAAACGCCGCACATGTATCACAATATGATGACCCTGAAGCCTATTTCTCTGGATTGATACAATTTATAAAAGATGTGGATGATGGCTCATTTTAAAAGAGGTCATTAAATACAAGGCCAAATAAAGTCTTCGAGTGAGAGAAAATAAAAACCAACTAAAATCAAAACACAACCACACAAAACTTAAAAACATGATCAAAAAAAAACGCACTTGGAAATTCTGGATTTCAAGAACCTTATTAGTTGTTTTCGTCCTTGGAGGGTTATGGCTTGCCAATCTTATATGGTTTAAGCCATTCAATATCAAGCATTTTTATGACAAACTATTTGTTGAATTAGCTCTTGATAGTCCAGAAATTACAACCGCTTTGGGAATACCAGTTATTTATGATTGGTACAAAACCGATCTGGATGATATTTCGCCTGCTAAACAATTGGAATCCTTTGATAAGTTGAAGGATGATTATGCCACATTATTGAGTTATAATTTTGAAAATCAATCACCCGAAAATCAGCTTAATACTAAGATTTTGTCGTTTTATTTAAAGAGTCAAGTTGATGGTGAACCGTTTTTAGATTACGGTTATCCTGTTAACCAAATGTTCGGGATACAAAGTGGCTTACCAAGTATGATGGAAAGTGCCCATAAACTTGAAGATAAAAGTGATATCGAAGCGTACATCGCTCGACTTTCAAAATTCGACATCAAGTTTGACCAACTCATAGAGAATCTTAAAATAAGTGAATCCAAAGGAATCATTCCGCCAAAATTCATTATCAAAATCTTATTGGACGAGATGAAAGGCTTTGTAGGAACTGCTGCTAATAACACAAAAGCTACAGACAAAAAAGCTACAGACAAAAAAGCAACTGCGGTAAAGTCAAATATTCTCTACACCAATTTTGAAATAAAGGTTAATAAACTGACTGAAATTGACGAAGAAGGTAAAACCAATTTCAAAAAACAAGTTGAAAACGAAATTGAAATTACTGTTTTTCCAGCTTATAAAAAGTTAATTACATATTTTGAAAAGCTCAATGAAAAAGCGACTAACGACGCTGGGGTTTGGAAGTTTCCCAATGGTGGCGCCTACTACCGTTACCAGTTAAAACAAATGACCACATTAGATCTCGATCCAGAAGAAGTACATCAATTAGGACTTTCTGAAGTCTCAAGAATAAAAAAAGAGATGAATGCCATTCTCGATTCGGAAGGCTATGCAGATTCCACTAAAACGCTTGGTGAAATTGTACAAAAGTTAAATACCGAAGAGCGTTTTCTATATCCCAATACTGATGAAGGACGAGAAATGATCATTAAAGAATTTGAACGAATTTTATCAGAAGCAAGCGCTAACCTAGACGATGCATTTAACGTTAGACCTAAAGCAAAATTGGAAGTACAGCGCGTGCCAGAGTTTAAGCAAGATGGCCAAGTGGCTGCTTATTATAATGGACCAGCTATGGATGGATCGCGTGGAGGTGTGTTTTATGCTAACTTAAGAAACACGCACGAAACGGTAAAATACGGAATGAAAACATTGGCTTATCATGAAGGTATTCCTGGTCATCATTTTCAAATCGCCATTCAAAGCGAACTGAAAGATGTCCCTATGTTTAGAACAGTTATTCCATTTACTGCATATGCAGAAGGGTGGGCTTTATATTCAGAACAAGTGGCTTGGGAATTAGGTTTTTATGAAAACGACCCTTTTGGAAATCTGGGCAGATTACAAGCCGAGATGTTTAGGGCAGTACGTCTGGTTGTGGACACTGGTATCCATCATAAAAAATGGACGCGTGAGGTTGCCATTGACTATATGGTTGCAAATACCGGTAGAAATACATCAGAAGTTGTTTCAGAAATTGAACGCTATATCGTTATGCCTGGACAAGCTTGTGCTTATAAGATAGGAATGATGAAAATTTTAGAACTACGAGAACATGCTAAAACACAATTAGGAGATCGCTTTGACCTAAGAGATTTTCATGATGCGGTATTAAAAAATGGATCAGTGCCATTGGGTATTTTAGAAGAGATTGTACAAAATTATATTGATGATCATAAGTAATGATTAAATTTTTCAGACCTATCAGAAAATCTATGATTAAAGAAAATAAAGCTTCTAAATATTTACTTTATGCCATTGGTGAAATCCTCCTCGTGGTTATTGGGATTTTAATTGCGCTTTCCATTAATAATGGTAATGAAGATAGAAAGGCTAGAAAACAAGAAATAAAGTATCTGAAAAACCTGCAAACAGATATTGCGCTAGAAATTAAAAACAACGATAGTATCATTAATTATAGAGCGATAACAGCAAAAGCAGCTGCTCGTATTCTCGTTTTTAAAACACTCGAAACGGCACCGGATGTTATAGCATTAGAACACGCTATTCAACAAGTTTTTGGTAGACAACCCTTTATCCCTACAAACAATACATACAAGGAGCTTTTGAGTTCGGGTAATTTAAATTACATCATCAATGATTCTATTAAAGATTACTTATTAGAACTCGATAAAATGTATGTGTCTATTAATAATAAAGAGCATCATATGTATCGCGAGTATGAGGAGTATCTTTATGATGTTGTCGTGAAAAATGGAGAGGCACTTAATTTATTGGATATTCAGAAAACAGCAGCTACTGGATTATTGTCTTTTGTAGATCCATCACAAATTCATATAACTGCAGTAATCCCTGAATACAAAAGATTACTAGAGAAAAATGAATTTAGAAATGGACTAAAGCTTGCTGTAATGAATAATATAGGACTTAAATATACTCATAGCATAATGACCAATCATCTTAAAAAATTGAACGCATTGATATTAGAGGATATAATTACAGATTCAAAAGAAGATTAAATTCTTTCATAAGCTAAGTTTTTTACGAAATCAAAGGACTAATAGAGTCCTCATGTAAGTGGGGAATAGCTATCGCAAATGTTCATAACGAAGCGTATTAAAGAGGTTCTGAATTTTCGAGTGCATGAAGAAAATTTAGCTCAACCGAATTTAAGCCATGCTCGACATGGTATCTCTAAATAATTATATAACAAAAACCAGCTCAAAAGCTGGTTTTTGTTATATAATTATTTGATGTACATTAGCT
>RCND010001924.1_pt1 | contig 11619 bp, 8 predicted proteins | sample 2041351 | NCBI WGS metagenome assembly RCND01 (sample SAMN09708230, study PRJNA481090) | Marine sediment metagenome, whole genome shotgun sequencing project. | biome: marine sediment; feature: ocean; material: sediment; isolation source: Sewage treatment plant 12B marine sediment (STP12B) ...
ACGATGATTAATCGTGTTATATCCATTAAATATCCCCATCTATATATAATTTTTATGCTTTGGCTGCGTTGAAGAATGAGCTTTCAACTCTTTTTCAGCGGTGTAATGGCATTCTCCGGGCAAATCTGAGCGCATACCGCGCATCCCACACAACTATCCGCATTGATACGTACCTTTTCATCTTCGACGTAAAATGCCGGACAGGCGATATCATCAAGACAGTTACGATGATTCTTGCATCGATCCGTCACCTCGAAGGCGCGTTCTTTGAGCCGCTTGAGACTCTTGGCATAAAGGGTGCATTCCTCCTGGGAGATCACCACCGATACGCCTTTATGGTCTATCGCCTCACGGATAGCCGCAATGCTCTTTTTCACTTTAAAGGGTTTGATCAAAGTGACATGATCCACCCCGATCCCCCTGACCACCGATTCAATGGAAACCCGGCCATACCCCTGGAGTTTGAAGTCCTCCATATCCACTCCGGGATTGGGTTGGTGACCGGTCATAGCCGTGGTACTATTGTCCAGAATGACCAAGGTCAAGTCGTGATTGTTATAGACCGCATTGACCAAGCCGGTCATGCCGGAGTGAAAAAAGGTGGAATCCCCGATAAAGGCGATCACCTTTTGGTTAGTCGCTTTGGCAAATCCGCAAGCAGTGCTTATTGATGAGCCCATGCAGATCACAAAATCACCCATGGAGATGGGTGGTAAAAACCCCAGCGTATAACAGCCGATATCCGTGGGAAAAACCGTATCCAGACCCTCGGACGCCTTTTTAACCGCATAAAATGTCGCCCGATGGGAGCAACCGGCACACAAGTTAGGCGGCCGCATGGGAGCGTCCGGCAGACCGGAAGCATCCGGCCTCTGGGCCGGCGTGTAAGGAACTTCAAAGTAGGTGGCAATTACCTGACGCGCCAGCGCCGGGTCCAATTCATAGAGCCTGGAGAAGAGCGTCTCATCTTTGCCCTTAATCGGCAGGGTCAATCCCGCCTCCTGGGCGATGGACCGCACCTCTTCTTCCAGAACCGGTTCACCCTCTTCAGCCACCAATACTTTGGTGCAGCCCTTAAGAAAATCTTTGACCATTTCTACAGGTAGTGGGTGGGAAAAGCCGATCCGGAATATCTTCACCTTGTCGGAAATCCCCAGTTCCGTTACGGCATCAGACACATAATTATAGCTGACACCGTTACAGATGATACCCCATTCGCCTTGGCCCTCAACAAAATTATAGGGTGAACTCTCCGTCAGTTCGGCCGCCCGGGCCATATTTTCCAGCAACTTCACATGTAAATTGCGGGATACAGCCGGTACTGTAACGTAGTTGAAAGGATCTTTGTTAAAGTGGCCCTCGGTAACGCACTTCTTCACTTCGCCCAGTTGTACGAAAGCGCTGGAGTGATTGATTCGGGTGGTGGTTCGCAACAACACCGGTTCTTGGAGCTGCTCGGACAAGTCAAAAGCGTATTTGACCATCTCCTTGGCCTCTTCCACTGATGAAGGCTCCACTACGGGCAGGCATGCCAGCTTGCCATAGTAACGGTTGTCCTGTTCGTTCTGGCTGGAAAACATAGATGGATCGTCGGCAGTCAGGATTACCAGACCGCCCTTAACACCCACATAGGCCAGGGTCATTAATGGATCGGCAGCCACGTTCAATCCCACGTGTTTCATCATACACATGGTGCGCAGGCCTGAGTTGGCCGCACCGGCCGCCACTTCCAGGGCAACTTTCTCATTGGTGCTGTATTCGAAGTAGAGATCACTTTCCTGGGACATCTGAAAAAGATTTAATGAGATTTCCGACGATGGCGTCCCTGGGTAAGTTGAGGCAAAGGCAACACCGGCTTCAATGGCACCGCGTGCAATTGCTTCGTTCCCTAGAAGCCATAGTTTCTCACCGGGGGTATCACTGAGTAACTTGTGCATTTTTCCTTCTTTCTTACTCCGATGACAGGTCACCGGGTGATGGCGTCGTAAAAAGTCTCATCTACGGCGTTGTTGTGGTTTGCCAGGCCCTTGACATACTACCTGTATAGTCTCAGCCCTGACAAACCACAACGCCTTGTATATGAACCCTTTTACTTAGCCATCCTGGCACCTTTTTACGAGTGCGTTATAGGTTAAACTCCAGATTCAAGAACGGCCCACCGGGACCACACCTGTTTTTCCAACCCCTTTATTCAAATCCCATCATTCTGGGTAGCCATAACATCAAATTCGGGAAATAGGTGATGAGCATCAGGACGGCTAATTGAATAATGAGGAACGGGATGACCGCCTTGGAGACGTAGATCAAGCTCCGGTTGGCAATCGCGCCAGCGATATAGAGGCTCACTCCCATGGGTGGAGTACAATAACCGATGGCCAGGTTAACGGTCATAATAAGTCCGAAATGCATCCAATCGATACCGAAAGCATCCAACATGGGCAAAAACACCGGCCCTAAAATCATCGTGGCGGAGATGATATCCATAAACATACCGACCACCAAAAGAAGGATATTCATGGCAAACAGGAAAACCATGGGTGAGCTGATGGTTTCCAATACCATTTCGGTAATTCGGCTGGGAATGCTCTCCAAGGTCAGCAAGCGGCCAAAACAGGTCGCCCCGGCCACGATAATCAGCAGGGTCGACGAAGTGACGGCTGAACTAACGACAATATCCTTGACCTGATTGAATTTCAGGGATTTGTAAATAAACAGTTCCACGATAAAGGCATAAACACAGGCCACAACAGCGGCCTCGTTGGCTGTGAAAAAACCGCTAAAGATACCACCGAAGATAATGACCGGCAGTAGCAAAGCCCAAATCCCTTCCTTCATTACCTCCATGGTTTTTTTGATAGTTGGCATTGGCAGGCGCACGATCTCTTTCTTTTTCCGGAAGTAGAAATAGGTATAGAGACACGTACTCAACATAATCAGCACGCCGGGTAGAAACCCGGTTAAAAACAGTCCTTCAAGGGAAACATTGGAGATCATACTGTAAAGAATCATCCCGATACTGGGCGGTATGATGACGCCTAAATTGGGAGAGGTCGTCATCAATCCCACGGAGTATTTTTCAGGATAACCATTGGCTAATAGGGCCGGGATCATGAAGCCGCCCAAGGCCACCACCGTGGCCACGGTGGAACCGGAAATGGCGCCGAACAATCCGCAGGCCAGAACACCGGCCATACCCAATCCGCCGGGAAGCCAGCTCAGCAATACATTGGCAACTTCGATCAGTTTTCTAACAATTGACCCGGCAGTCATGATATTGCCGCACAGGATAAAAAAGAGCACTACCACCAGGGCGAAGTTGTCCAGGCTGCGATACATGGTCTGAGCAAAGAGGAGCAGCGGTATATCGGTAAAAATTAAAAATCCCAGAACCGATGTAAAGAACAGGCATAAAAACACCGGGACGTACGAAGCCATGCACCCAAGCAGAATCGAAAGGATGACAAAATCACTGAACTGCATATACAGGTTCTCCTAGAAGGGGAGTAAGGTTGTTGCGTTTAGAGTGCGGCATCATCTGGCTTTTGCCAGCAAGTTGGTGGTATCTTCGTAGAAGATCTGGATGATGCGTATAAACATCAATACCCCCATGAGAGGCAACAGGCAATAAAGGTAGACGTAGGGGATCTCCATGATGATGGTTTTTTGAAAGGTCTGAGCCTGCATCTTGGCCATGAGAAAGCCATAGTAAATCATCCATATGGAAAAAATCAGAATAGTGAAATTACTGAAATAGGTCAGAAAAGTCTTCAGCCGCGGTAAAAGTTGAATCGAGGCATCGATTTTGATCGTCATCCGCCTTTTAACCGCCAGAGAGCAGCCGATCAAGGTGGTGTAGATAATCACATGCCTGACAAGTTCATCCGGCCAGGCCAGAGTGTAGCTGAACGCGTACCGCAGGAAAACGCTGACAAATAATGATATGAGGGCGACGAACACGGCAACAAACAGAGTCCACTCCTCGAAAAACGTCAGGATCTTATCCAAGCGGGCAAGTATTTTCCCAAACATGTGCAGATCGTTCCTTAAATGAGGTAGAAAGGCCAGAAAATTTCCTGGCCTTTGTTATTTTTACCATCCAAACGGCCGGCGCGATGGCGCACGGTAAGGATCAATATACCTGCACCGACCGTCGAGATCTCGATTCAATGATGGCTAATAGTCCATGAAATCCTGAACTTCTTTCAGAAAATCAGCTGGTTTATAGGTGTCACCATCGTAAAGCTTGTTGATTTCATCCGCATACTTCACATGGACACCGTTCCCCTTTTGTTTCAACCACTCTAAATCTGCATCCGGAAGGGTGTAGAACTGAACGCCGTTGGCAGTGGCCTTTTCGATCTGTTCCATCTCCTGAGCTTTGGATTCCTCCCTGATTTTTGCACTAACATCGTGCAACACTTCTTTAAAGGTCGTTTGCAGGTCAGCGGGCAACTTGTTGAACCAGGCTTTGTTGAAAACCCAGATAAAGAGGCCCTGGGCATAGTTCACGTAAGTATAGTGCTTGGCCACCTCGAATTTTTTGGTGATGTTGCACACCGTGGGAGTATGATCTAAACCAGTGATAACCCCTTGCTTTAGAGCCACTGGCACATCCGGCCAAGGCATAACCACGGGGTGGAGACCTGCTTCGTTATAGAAAAGCTGGTTTACCGCCGCTTCGGCGGTCCTGAATTTTATCTTTTTGGCATCGTCGATATTGAGCACCGGTTTGGTGGTGGCCCAGCCATAGTTACCGTAACCGGTAATATCCAGGCCGATGATACCCTGATGATCCATAGCCATCATGAAATGATCAAACAACTGTTTATTGCCGACGAATTTATCCAATTTGTCGAAAGAGTTGATCAAAAAGGGCAGGTTGACCAGTCCAAAACGGGGACCCAGGTTGGTGGCCGCCACTGAACTCACACCCATACCCTGAATGGCGCCCATTTGAAGCTGGTTGAGTACTTCCACTTCGCCACCCAGTACAGATAATGGTTTGTAATCAATAAAGATTTTACCCCCGGTCCGCTTCCACAATTCATCACGAAATGCAAATCCTGTATAGACTCCTTTGATAACAGGGTGAGACACATTTGAAACGATGCAACGGTATTCGGCGCCTGACGGATCAAAATCCGGCTTCCAGGCATCCAAAGATGGTTTTTTCTTAGCCATCACTGGCGACACTAAAAACATCATGCCCAGCACACCGATCATCAAGATTAAAAATAACTTTCTGTTACACATGGTAGCCTCCCTTAATAAGGTTAAATAGTTATACGAACAGGCCATTAGTCAAGCTTCTGGACAGCTTGTCGCCGTCCAGTATATTTCTCCCGTAAAACAGGTTTCATCAATTTGCCGGTTGGGTTTCGAGGAACAACATCAAAGGTGACTTTGCGCGGCACCTTATAAAGCGCCAGCTTGGATTTGGCAAAGGTAATCAGCTCTTCTTCCGTCATGGTTTTGCCTTCTTTTAACTGGACAATCGCCATGACAATCTCAACCAGTCGTTCGTCAGGATACCCGATGCAAGCCACATCATCAATATCCGGGTGATCCATCAAGGAATCCTCAATCTCCACCGGATAAATATTTTCACCCCCGCTGGTCACCATGTCCTTCATCCGATCGACGATATAGAAATAGCCTTCCTCATCTGTTTTCAACAAATCACCCGTATAGAGCCATCCGTCTTTCAAGGTTTTTTCCGTCATTTCGGGATTTTCATGATATCCCCGCATCATCCGGTCTGTGCTAAAAGCAAGTTCACCCACCTCCCCTGCCGGAAGCTCGGTGCCCTCGAAATCGACAATCTTAGCTTCGACACCAAAGGTCGGTTTCCCGATTGAACCCGGTTTTCTGAGTACGTCTTCCGGATAAAGGTTGAGCAGACCGCCGCCGCCGCCCTCTGTAATACCATAGATATTCGATACGGCGCAGGGTAGTGTATCGACCAGTTTTTTCATAATATCAAACGGGACTGGCTGGGCGCCGATCTCCATATATCGCCACGCAGATAGGTCATAATCGGCTAATGAAATCACGCCGGAGTCGATGGCATTGAGGACCATGATGCCGATGGGAACGACAAACAAGGTGTCTGTACACTTCTCTTCGGCCAGGGCATCGATAATGTATTTGGGATCGTTGAATTCGCGCAGGATCGTTCCGGTAGCCCCCGTTGCATAAAAGGGCGCCCATAAAAACATCGTCCCGCTGTGGTAGAGGGGCAGAAAGAACAAGTAGTTGTCGTCTTTCTGAACAAAATAGGACATTCCATTGCCGACAGCAGTACTTTTCAAGGAAAAATGGGTATGGATCACGGGTTTGGGCTGACCCGTTGTCCCGGATGTAAACATCATGGCCAAAGCATGATGGTCATCCACATCATCCATCGCATCCGAGACGTCGTCATAGGCCATGACCTCCTTGAAATCGATCATGTCTTCCGGGACATCGTCACCGATGCAGATAAAGTTGTTGATGGTTTGACAATCCCCTCGAATCGGCTCCACGACCTTGAGGAATTCCGAACCAATAATGAATACATTGGGGCGGCATACGTCTGCTGAAAACTTGATATCCGGACCTTCAAACCTGAAATTAAGGGGCACCACAATGGCCCCCAGGCGGATAATGGCATAATAGGAGATGAGCCATTCCAGGGAGTTGTTCTGAAGATGCATGACATAATCGCCATTTTCAACGCCCATCTCCTTGGCCAGATAATTGGCCGTTCGATTGATGGCGTCATTGAACTGCTTCCAGGTCAGTGTCCTTCTTTCCCCGGTTGAGGGGGTTCTTTCAATAAGACAAATTTTCTCTGGCAGATGGCGGGCATGTATGGCCGCGTATTTCGAGTAGTTCACGAACAAGCCTCCTCTATTGATGTCTGGATATGGTGCTGAAGGTTCCTTTACCCGACAATGAACACCTGTCTGCCGGGGTGTCGATGATGGCCCTCCTTACTTGGCAAATTTTTCCCTGAGCTTACGATGCAAGATTTTGCCGGTGGGCGTGCGCGGCATCTCACCTTGCTTGATAAAAACAACTTCCTTGGGCCGCTTATAACCGGCCAGACCTTCACAGCAACACTCTTTAATCGCCTGTTCATTCTGGTCGTCCGCACTCTCGCCCTTTTTAAGCGCGACCACCGCAACAACTTTTTCCCCCCATTTCTCATCCGGCACCCCAATGCAGGCGCAGTCAAACACGCACTCATTGTTGCCGACCACTTCCTCGATTTCACTGGGATAGACGTTCTCGCCCCCTGTGATTATCATATTGTCTTTTCGGTCCACAATGTAAAAATAGCCGTCTCCATCCTTTACACCCATATCGCCGGCGGAAAACCAGCCGTCACAAAACGATTCAGTCGTTTTCTCGGGTAGTTTGTAATATTCGTCAAAGAGCATGGGACCACGGGAGTAGATCTCTCCAACTTCTCCTGCGGGCACTTCATTGCCGTCCGGATCCAACAACTTAATAAATTCCGTGCCCAGACTTTCAAATCCAATGGAACCGGGCTTGCGCATCTGGTCTTGGGGTTTGAGCACCGTCACAATGCCGGCCTCGGTGGAGCCATAGCCTTCGTACAATTCGGCGTTGGGGAAAAATGCCATAACGTCTTGTTTCATTTTTTCCCGAACCGGTGCCGACGAGCAGAGCAGCGTACGAATGGAGCTGACGTCCGGTTTGCACTCACCGTCGTTCTGATTCAATATCAGGTTGTAGTGGGTAGGAATCAGAGAGATAAAGGATATTTTTTTCTTCTCTACAATATCTAGAACCTCCGGCGGTTTAAACGATTGGGATGGATGAATATACACCGACCCGCCAATGTAGGTAAAGATAAATGAATAAAAAGTAGTATTAATATGACAAAGCGGCATGACGTTCATGCAAACGTCGTCTTCGTTAAATCTGAAATCCACTGCATTGAGCACGTAAAAGGCGATATGGGATTCGTGGGAGCGGATGACCCCTTTGGGTTTTCCGGTCGTACCCGAAGTATAAATCAAGATCCATGTATCCTGCGGGTTAACCGTCACCAACGGCTCCGCAATAGGGGCATCAACAATAAAGGTGTCGTACGGTTGATAGCCTTCACGGGCGTCGCCCACGACCACGTAGTGATCTGCGGGGATCTGATGAAGCTCATTTTTAATCGGATCCACTGTGGCGGCAAGCTGGTCTTCAACGAACATCACCTTGGCATCTGAGTTATTGACAATATATTTCACTTCCCGGCTCACCAAGCGAAAGTTGATCGGAACGATCACAATACCGGTTTTGGCCGTAGCCAGATAGAGTTCCACGATTTCGATGCAGTTGTCCATCAAGACCGCTACTTTGTCACCCTTGGCCAATCCAAGACCCATAAGACCCTGGGCCAGTTGGTTGACACGTTGGTTTGTCTCCGGAAAAGTGAAGCTACGGGCATGGTCCATCAGCGCCACCTTATGGGGAAACTTCTTGGCGTTCACTTTTAAGTTTTGGCCTAAATTCATCCAATGTGCCACGGCAAGCCTTCCTCTCTTACGTTAACTCCTCAAGTTGTTCGATAAACGCCTCGATGTTTGTTTTGGTCTGCTCGTCGGACAGACACCGCAAGTCGTTCAAATCGCCGTCGATGCTCACGAAGGGAATACCTGTCTCCTTTACGAGCCGCTGGGGCATTCCATATAGACAGTTGGTGTTGTTGGGACAGGTGCGGGCATTGTGATAGATCATGCCGTCGCAATCGAAAAATCTCAGTTTGTCGGTGATATATTTTTCCTTATATTGATCGTCCCGGGCGATAAACAGCTCCGTATAGGCGCGGGCCATACTTTCAAAGGGTTTGTCGGGATCCAGGGAAGAAAAGATCCAACTGCTACAGTAGGTGGACGCAATGACAGTCGCATTGAGCTCGGCAAAAAGCTGTGAATGGTTGCTCAAGCGGCCCCATATCGGCATGCCTTCCCAGTAGATCCGGTACTTTTCTTGCCCTTCTAACACCCCGACCTTTTTGGCCACCCGTTCTTCAAGCTCTTCCAGAAGTTGAATATAGGCGTCAACGGCCCCTTGGGTGCCGCGTCCCACCACCGCCGGTCCCATAAGTGTTGTGGCATCAAAAAAGGTGAGCGGCGCCGGCCGGGCCGATGCCGTGGCCAGACATTTTGCCCACAGGTCCGAGCATTGTCGTGAAAGCGCCACCACGTTTTTAAAGGCATCCATGTCGAGTTTGTGACCGGCAATTTTTTCCAGCGGGTCCACCAGATTCTCAATCTGTGCGGCAATGGAGGCCACGTGTGAATCGGGTATGTCGCCGATACTCCGATGGGTTTGCACGCCGATAACGGGTACACCGAAGTGATCCCCGTACCAATTAAACCAATCCTGTACATCCCGGCACTGGTTCGTATTATAAACGAGAACATCGGGTTTGGGGACACCTTTGATCCCTTTAAATATCCGAGGCAAAGGGGATGCATTCTTCACAAAGGCGCCGATATCGGCAGTCAGGTACGAACAAATTTCAGGAGAATACCCCAGAGCGTTGGCCGCCGGAATCAGATCAGTGGCGACCCGGGTGGCTCCCAGCATGGCCGCGTGATTTTCCGGAAAATAGGGGAGAAACCCCATACCGCGTAGCAGCTCCACCGGCCCTACACTGGAACACCAAGCAATTTTAGGATTGCCCGATTGGGCGGCCGCATCCAACTCGTAATAATGATCGGCCATGAATTGGTTAAAATCTTTCCCCGATTTTAGCCGTTTCAACAGCTTTCTTTTTGTCTCAGCCATGATCTACTCCCATCTTGGCGTAGAGGGCTGCGCCAATGGCACCGGTGAGTTGGGGATGCGGTGGGGTCAGTATCTTCCGGCCGATATCCACTGCCGCCAATTCCACCAAAAACGGGTTATGGGCCACAACCCCACCGGTCATGACCACCTGTTCGGTGAGTGAATCCATCTCCAGGACCCGTTTGATCACCGACGAAAAAAGACCTTTGACGATGTCCGTCACCTTTTTTCCATTGCGAATGTGCTCCAGCACCTCGGTGGCGCCAAATACCGTGCAGTAGCTCCCAATCTTGACCATATCAGTGGACTGCCGGGCCAAAGCGTCCATGTCGGACAGCGGGATATCGAGCCGCATGGACATCTCTTCTAGAAACGCGCCCGTACCCGCCGCACATTTTCGGTTCATTTTGAAGTTAATGCGACGGCCTTTCTCATCAAGCTTGATGATCTTATTATCTTGGCCGCCGATATCGATAATCGTAATGGGCTCTGGGAAGTAATGGTAGCACCCCTTGGCGTGGCATCCGATTTCGGTGCGGTTGGCGGTGGCAAAGGCAACATTGTGGCGACCATACCCGGTGGAGACAACCGCCGCCATTTGATCCGGAACGCATTGGGCCATCTCCAGAGCGGTCGCCAAGCATTCGTTGGCCGTAGCCGTAAAATCAACGCCGGACTTCTTTAGACCGTGGCCGATGAGCCGCTCGTCGCGGTCCATCACGGCCACTTTGGTGTGGGAGGCGCCCACATCTACCCCCACAAACACCTGCGTTTCAGTTGTCCGGGCATCTTGCATGGTTATTTCCCTGTCCGCCCTTGATCCTTCATGTCGTTTATCCGATTTTGAGAACCAGTGCTCCGCCCGTATCTCCTGCCGCGCAACCCGCCCACAGTAGATATCCACCACCGCCTTTGGCAACGGCCTCGATCCCTTCAATGATGCTTCGTCCGGCAGTGGGCGCCTGGGGATGCCCATAAACCAGAGAGCAACCGTAATTGTTCATGTTATCTACTTCGACACCGGTTTGCTGCGAAAAATAGAGATCGTTCACCGCAAACGGGTTATGCGTTTTGATCTCTTTGATCTGATCCATTGATACCTGTGCCTTTTCAAGGGCCATTTCCGCCGCCGGCACAACCGCTTTGGCCATGTATCCCTTGGCCGCTCTGGAAAACCCGTAGGAGACCACCTGGATTTCAATGGACGGATCACTGCTCAGCGCCTTGGCCTTTTCCCGTGTGGTGACGGCAACCGCACAATGACCGTCCGCCGGATGGGTTTGGGAACCAAAAGTATGAACCCCATTGGGTATCACCGGTTTCAACCGCGCCAGCCCCTCGACGGTGGTGGGCATGATGCCTTCATCGGCGTCAAGGGTGATGGTTTTCTTTTTGGACAGGGCGACTTCAATCGGGAACATATAACGCTTCTGGAAAGCGCGGTCATCGGCCAGTGAATCCTGATATTGCTCATAGCGCCGCAGCATCAGCTCGTCGCATTGCGCTTTGGTGATCCCGGCTTCACGGGCCACATTTTCGGCTGTTTCGATCATGGCACCTTTCGCCCAAGGGTCCCGGCCGAAGTTATCCATCAGCCAGTTTTCCGAAATGACCTCACCTCCGGGCCCTTTGGGATTGGGCCAGATGGTGTGCGGGCCGTTGGAGCATCGATCGGTCATGAGGCAGTAGGTATTGGAATAGAGACCGGTTTCAACACCGACACTCGCTTGAAAAATACAGGTGGCGGATGTGGTGCACGCCTGGCTGGTGATCACACCGGGAGCGCCTTCGGCACCCAGCAGGGCCGCTGCCAGAGGGCCG
>RCND010011507.1_pt1 | contig 11619 bp, 8 predicted proteins | sample 2041351 | NCBI WGS metagenome assembly RCND01 (sample SAMN09708230, study PRJNA481090) | Marine sediment metagenome, whole genome shotgun sequencing project. | biome: marine sediment; feature: ocean; material: sediment; isolation source: Sewage treatment plant 12B marine sediment (STP12B) ...
TGAAACATAATTTCCCTAATGGTGATTCCCACCTAAGAAACTTTTGGTTTCTATGCTTTCAGAAGATGGATAATCACAGCATCACAATTGAAAAGATTGATCATAAGCTGTATCATGAAGTTTACACGTTCAAAGACAAAGATGGAAATCGAGCTGGCATAAAGTTCCATTTCAACGGACAAAACAAATTCACGAAGCACCAATTTCAGCCAAAGTCTCCTTTTGCCGAAAAAATTATGGAGCTTTTGAATTCCGAAGCTGTAGAAGTTGCCATTTCCATCGATGATTTTGAAAAACCCTTTTTACAGGAGTTATACCAACGCCTCGCAGAAAAAACAAGTTCTATCGGGATTAGAATAGCTCAATTGGAACATTCTGAGTATCATGAGAAATACACTTTTCAGCGCGAAACGTGCGAAGCGAGATTACATTTCTATTTTGATGATGCAGGTTTCATTACTTCGGTAGTGCCAGTGAAATATAACTCAGAAGAACTAATAGAAGAATTGAAGGAGGTAGTTCTAAATCGGATCAGGTTTGCCCATGCATGACATTGAAAGCTATACACGTTACATACAGGAGCTTGTCGAGCAAGAGAAGTATACCAATGCGTTGATTCAATTTGATGAAACTCATTCTAAATTCTCTCATGACGAAATTGCCGAAAGTCCGTATTTGATCAAGAGCTTATTGAAGGCTTATAAGAAAGTTGATCGCCCGTTGGACGGATTGGCGTTTGTAGATAATTTCAATGTTGATATTATCGCCTTCAATGATAAATATGTACTAAGCGCTTTCGGCTGGCTGTTATATGCGGCACTTAAAGCTTCACACGACCAGTCAGAGGAAGAAAGTGAGAAACTTGTACAGCGTGTAGTGGAATTTCTCCCAGCTATAAATATTAAGGAGGGCTTTAATACGCGCCTTTTTCAATTCTTGTTTCAACAGATCATCAAATTAGAACGAAAAAAAACACCCCCTAAGGTCGATAGGGTGTTCCAGATATTGAAAGCAATCAATATTCGGGAAATTGACGAAGCTAAAGAATTAGTTAAAGATGATCCTTTTTTGGTGTCAGGCATTTTGACAATCCTCCGAAAGTCTAACCAATTGTCAAGAGCATTTAGTTTTCTGAACTTTCTACAAATCCAAATTAGTCAGGATACTCCAGCGCATATTATATATGCCTACGGATGGATGGTCTATGCCAAAGTCAAAATTGAAAATCAGGATATTGATGAAGGGCATCCAGAAGAATCTTTTGATTCATTGCTATATGATTTGGATCATGATCACAAAGTCGTTTCTGAAAATGATAACCGAACAGAAACCATTAAGTTAGTTCTTGATGTAATTCCACTGCTTGATCCGAAGTCAGAATATGGTGCTTTTTCAAGACTATTTCGATTAGTGTTAAAATCTGAAAAACTAAGGCAGAATACAAACTGGCAATACTTATCAGATTTATTGAATTTGGTAAACCCTGATACTCTCAGCCGAGAGTGTGAAACTGTGGAGTTCAACCTGAGGGGAAAACGAAAACAGATGGAATTGGCATCTGATTGTGAATCTTGGTACGCGGCATACACACAAGTATTGATGCAGCTTGGGAAATTCGAGGAATGTATCGAACTAAGCAAATTCTCATTGGATATGTTTGATCGGTTTCATTATGGAAATGACGTTTGGTTCGCTCGCAAGATTGCCAAATGCCAAAAAGAGTTGGGCAATGTTGAAGATTCAATACAAGCAATGGAGGAAGTTGAACGAAGAAAAAGTGAATGGTTTGTTCAAAAAGAATTAGCAGAATTTTACTTTGAACAAAACGAAGTGGCGAAAGCAAAAAGGATGGCAATTAAAGCTGCTTTGAATTATGGTGATAAGGAGAAAAAAGATGGTGTTTATTTCTTGCTCGGGCAAATTCATAAACGACAAAACGAAAAGGAAATCGCATACAAACATTTCTTGCTTTCACGCATAATCAGAGAGGAAGAGGATTGGAAAATACCACACAGATTAAAAGTGGAATTAGAAGAAACCAAGCCCGAAGAATTTCAGAATCAATATGAATCTTCCAGCGCGCTATTTAAGGAGCTGTTGAAATTGTGGAAGGGAAATAGCCCTGCAGCTCAAGATCAACATCCAAAAAGAAAACCAAGTTCAAAGGAAATTCAAGGGAAAATAAGTCATATTAGATATGATAAGGGTTTTGGATTTATCGTTGGTGATTCTGAGCAGGAGTATTTCTTTAGATCAAATGCGGTTAAAACCAATTTTGGTGATTTGCAAAAAGGATTGAAGGTGAAATTCAAATGTAAGCCACCTAGAGTAGCTGGAGAAGATAAGAAATGGAGCGCTTATGACATTGTAGTCATCAAATAGACAAAACCAGTTTTTGTTACATAAGTTTTAGTTCTGATATATGTCTACCATAAGTACTGTATCGCTTTCAGGGTCATTGATATGCCCCTGATATGCCTTCCTGATGCTGTCCAGGCGGATACTGGTGGAGGTTTAGCTAAAATTTAATCTATAAATTTACTGAACCTATGACAAAACAATCAAGACGCAAATTCAGTTCGGAATTCAAGGCCAAGGTTGCCTTAGAAGCGATAAAGAACGAGAAGACGATGGCCGAGCTGGGTCATCAATTTGAGATTAATCCTGTGACCATTTCTAAATGGAAGAATGAGTTTTTAGAGCGGATGTCGGTGGTTTTTGAGAATGGCACAAGCAAGAAATCACAAGAAAGCGCTCCAGATCTTGATCTCCTTTATGCTCAGATCGGGCAATTAAAAGTGGAGAATGACTTTTTAAAAAAAAGTGCCAAGAGACTGGGGATATCAGACAAAGAATGGAAATGATCCGGTCAAATCACAAAACTCTGTCGATACGAAAGCAATGCGATATTCTATCAGTCCCCAGGAGTTCCTTATACTATCAACCTGTTCCGGAAAAACCGGAGAATATAAAGATGATGCAAATAATGGATAGGCATCTGCTCAACCATCCTACCGAGGGAGTGGTATCAATGGTTGATATGCTACAGGAAATGGGATATCCCGTGGGTCCAAAGCGAATCAGACGCCTCTTTAAGCTCATGGGGCATCAGACCCTTTATCGCAAAAAGAACCTTACCAAAGGAGCCTTAAAGGAATTTATTAAACCTTATCTGCTTCGTGGTTTAAAGATCACTCACGCTAACCAGGTATGGTGTACTGACATCACCTACATCCCTATGGCCAAGGGCTTTATGTACTTGACTGCTATTATTGATGTTTACAGTCGCAAAATAGTTGGCTGGGGCATCAGCAACAGCATGAGTAAACAATGGTGTCTGGATGTTTTAGCAGATGCCATAGCCCGACATGGCAAGCCTGAGATTATCAACTCTGACCAGGGATCTCAGTACACTAGTTTTGCCTGGATCCATTACCTAGAAGAACAAGGGATACAAATATCTATGGATAGCAAGGGAAGAGCATCAAGTACAACTATATTTATTTAAATCCTTGTGATAATGGAAGAAACGGAAGCATTGACCACCTCGCGCCAGTAAGATTGAATTTGACTCACTTAGTTTAATAACAGGTACTTAACATTGATTTGAGATTGTCAATCAACTCTGGCTACAGGTGGTCAAGGGCATCGGTTTTTCCACATATACACGTTTCGAATCATTTAAGTTCAAACCAAAAAAATTCCTTTCGGGAATCAGAACATAATTTTACATTTGTTAAATATCACTAACTTCAAGGCCGCAAGCCAGTTGATTGAATGCTAAATATTAAATCTTTAATTCTCTTAGCCTTTGGGATTCCTGCCGGGCATTCATGCTTGTGTCAGAACGACATGGATCTGATATATGCTGAGATTATCCTCAAAAATAATAAGAAGTATGAGGGTCATTTACGCTGGGGAAAAGATAAGGTTATGTGGAATGATCTGCTCTATACTTCAAAAAGTCGGAATACGCTTCGATACTTTTTGAGTGGTGAAGAGATAGACAGGCTTAATATGAGGCCGGAAAAAAAGTACAGCTGGAATTTCCTGGATCTTTGGGACCCGGAATTTGCTGCAAATAGTGGTGCCCATTTCAAAGTGAACTTTGGATCTATCCGTCAGATTGAGTATAACAAAGACAGGGGCGCAAGGATGGAACTAAAGAATGGTATCTGGATAGAAATTTCAGATGACTTGGATATGAATGATGACATTTATATGTATGACAGACAGATTGGGAGAGTCAAACTAAGGCTCAGGGACATGAAACGTATAAGTTTTTACACATCGCCCGCACAACTACCTTATAAACATGGAGATCCTATATACGGAACTGTTCGCACCAATCAGGATACATATACCGGGTTCATATTGTGGAACAATGAATGTTGTCTCACAGACTTTTTGAGGGGGAGAGCCAATAATAGGATTGAGAAACATTTATATGGCGACATTATATCTGTAGAAAAAATGGAGAAGGGATTCCTTGTAACATTCCGGGACGGGAAAGAGAAAAAATTATGGGGCACTGATGACCTTAACAGGAGCAAACTAAAAATCATTGTTAAAAACAAAGAATTTGGCCACATGGTGATTGAAATGGATGATATTGAATCTGTATCTTTTGAGGAGGCCCCTGACCAGGGACCGGACTACTCTCAATTTGGCCCTGCTTCCCGGCTTGCCGGAAGGATCACCACAACTGAGAAGGATCACCTTCGAGGGAAAATCATTTATGATCTGGATGAAGCATTTGATTGTGAGGTACTGGATGGAGAAATGGGTGACTGTGACTACCTCATACCATTTAATCTCATAAAGAAGATCCGACCACTAAATGAGAACATGACTGAGATCACTTTAAATATAGGTACTGTGGTACGTCTTTCAGGCCATGGTGATGTAAATGATCATAATCGAGGCTGCCTGGTTGAGACAGCAAAGGGAGAAAACATATATATTCCGTGGAAAAATATTCTGGAGATTAATTTCTAGTGTTTACCCAGCCCATCATTAAAAGAAGAATCATCCTCCTGGCCATCTCTGTGGCTATTCTGGGGGTCATATTCATTCTGTACAGCATATTTCGCTTTATGGAAGATCTTTTCATATATGTTGCGATATTATGGATTATCCTTGTGATCCTCATACTCTGGACAGGCAACAGATTCCTTGACAGCTGGCTCAATCAAAAATTTCCCTGGGAAACTTATTTTACCAGGAGGTTCTACCTTCAACTGGCAATCAGCATTTTATTTTCTCTGCTGATTGTAAATCTGACCTATTTTATATTAAAAACTGTCCTGCTTGGATCACCGTCCGAACCCAGGCAGTATCTAATACTTAACATTTACGGACTGTTGCTGATACTTCCGATAATCACTATTAATTTCGGAATGCATTTTCTTACCCGCTGGAAAATATCCCTGGATTATTCTGAGAAACTTGAACAAGAAAACCTGCAGAGCAAATTTGCCTCCCTCAGGAGTCATACTGATCCGCATTTCCTGTTCAACAGCCTGAACATCCTTTCCGCCCTAATCGAGAAAGACAGCAAGTCAGCCCTTGAGTTCCTGGAGAAATTTTCAGACATATTCAGGTATATCCTGGATTATAAGGGATCAGAGCTGGTATCCCTGGGGACAGAATTGAAGGCACTCAGATCCTATTTCTATATATTGGAAACAAGATATGCCGCCGGACTGATAATCGATGTAAATATACTGGATGATCAGCTTAAGAAGCAAATTCTCCCACTGAGCTTGCAGATGCTCGTTGAGAATGCAGTTAAACATAATAGAACTTCTGAGAAAGAACCTCTCACCATTGAAATTAAAGACGTCAATAAGGATTACCTGGAGGTTAAAAACAACTTACAGGTCAGGGAAATAGGGGTCAAATCCATAGAACAAACCGGATTGAGAAACATTATTTCCCGCTACGGATACCTTACCGAAAACCCGGTCAGGGTTGAGACAAATGATGATTTTTTTACTGTGCAGATCCCCCTTTTAGAGTTTGCAGAATGATGAAAGTACTGATTATAGAAGACGAATCCCTGTCGGCCGAAAAGATCGCTGCTTACCTTGCCAGGTATAATGAGAACATTGAAGTCCTGGCACAGCTTGATTCGGTCGAGGCTTCTGTTCAGTGGTTCCGGGAACATGATCATCCGGATTTGGTTTTTCTTGACATTTATCTGTCTGACGGAATTTGTTTCAGCATATTTAAGGAAGTTGAGGTGGATGCTCCGGTCATTTTTACAACCGCACATGATAAATATGCGCTGAAAGCATTTGAGCTTAACAGCATTGATTACCTGCTAAAGCCACTTAAGTATGATTCTTTTGTGGCGGCACTTAATAAATTTAAGAAACTGACCGGAGGGGCATACATCAAAGATATCGACACAAGGATACAGGGACTCATTGAGTCCATGAATAGCAGGCAGGTTCAATACAAATCCAGGTTCCTTGTCAAAAGTGGCAACAAGATCCGTTATATTAACTCTATGCAAATCGCATATATCTATTCAGATGATAAAATGAGTTTTCTGGTTACCGGCGAGGATTCTAAATATGCTATTGATTCCTCTTTAGATCTGCTTCAACATCAAATGGACCCAAATTATTTTTTCCGCATAAACAGGAAATTTCTCATACATATAAACTCTCTGAAAGCAATCCACCCCTTTTTCAAGGGCAGGTTAAAGGTTGAATTGAATCCCCGATTTCAGGAGAGTATCATCATCAGCAGCAAGAAATCACAGCTCTTCAAGGATTGGCTGGACCAGTAATTACATCTTTTCATCCATCCCATCACAGGACCAGACCGGTTCATCCTGAAAATATCCTGACTCAGAGGAATAATCTTTGATCAGAACATCTTCGTCCCCAATTTCGCATTTGATTAAACACACTAGTGATCATGAATATATTGTTTACAAATACTGCATCAGTTGAATTTGCCCGGAAAAAGATTTTTCTATTCATTTCTCTAACTGTATTGCTATTCTCTGGCATTCTCAAAACTGGACATGCCGCAGCCCAGGATATAAAAGTCCTGCCCGGAGAAAACGACCTTATTTCAGTATTTCTTGATTTTTCCTTCCATCAGCAGTATATACGTGAAACGATAACATTTGTCAACTATGTTCGTGACAGGGAGTTATCTCATGTACATATTATGATGACACTACACCGCTCCGGATCAGGAGGGGATAACTTTGTAATATCGTTCATTGGTAGAGGAAGTTACGAGGGGATGAATAATGTCATAACCTATTGGGATCAGGGAACAAATACCGATGATGAAACGCGTCAGGGACTGGTGAAAATGATTAGTATGGGACTGTCTCCTTACGTGGCAAATACGAATATGGCAAACCAGATAACGATAAATACTAACAATAATCTCTCGGTGGAAAGGGTCCCGGTTGAAGATCCATGGAATAACTGGATTGTTGAAATATATGGAGGTGCCAATTTCAAAAAAGAGAGCAGTAAAAGCAGTTTTGATTCACGATGGGGTTTCTATGTCGATAAACTATCGGAAGATTGGAAAATAAGAATGAGACCCTATTTTAACGTGAACAAACGAACATTTATCTATGATGATGATGCTATTGTAAGTCTTTCACACAGGAATGGATTTGATGGTTACCTCATTAGAAGCATTAGCCAGCACTGGTCGGCTGGTTTATTTGTAAATATGATATCGAGTACATTTCATAATATGAAGTTTAATATTGAAGCTGCTCCCGGTGTAGAATATAGCTTATACCCTTATACTGAGGCTTCCCGAAAGGCAGTTACTTTAGTTTATCGAATGGGAGTTGGTTATCATAATTATATAGAAGAAACTATGTTCTTTAAGCAGGAAGAATATCTTGCAAATCAAACCCTAAATCTATCAGTCCGTATACAGCAACCCTGGGGTTCCTTTAGGGCCGATATTTCCGGCTCACATTATTTTCATGATTTCAAAGCCAACAGAGCATCTCTATCTTCAAGCCTGGACTTCCGGATTTTCAAGGGCCTATCGCTAAACATAAGAGGAGATTTTGACCTTATTAACGACCTGGTATCCCTTCCGGCAAGTGATCTTTCGCTTGAAGAGATACTGCTTCAGCAGCGTCGTCAGGCTACCAACTATCAGATGTCCGGATCCATTGGCTTTACATATAAATTTGGATCCCAGTATTCCAATGTGGTAAATACAAGATTTTAATCTCAAAGAGAAAATAACTGGTCTTGAGAAAGGTATGTTACCAAGATGAGAAAAACAGAATCGGCGGCCCGAAATGGTCATCGTACTCGTTTTTTCCATCTGCTTGAGAGGACCACTATTTTGATGGAGATATTGTCAGAATCAGACATAACCTAGCGTAAACCTAGCACAAAACAAAAAACACCTACACGAATAAATGTGTAAGTGTTTGATTGTCATTGTAGCGAGAGGGTGACTTGAACACCCGACCTCATGATTATGAACGAAGAATATCTGATATATAGACTATTACAGGTTTTCCTCCGTTTTCATAATGAGTACTTTACATATACTGGTTTTCCTCTATTATCTCACATTTTCCCTATACCTTCCTCAAAAAGATATTTTTGTCGCAGTATTTTCAAATTGCACTTGCAAAAATCCACGTAAAATAGCTATTAAATTAGCACAACTGGTACTTAACGATTAAACAAGACACAACACTGTACAAGCGGCATTAAAACGACCACTTATACTAACAGTAGAGTCTACTCATACAGGCGCCAGGTTTTGTACCAGGATTTCTACAAAACCATGTAAACCAGTGTAATACTTTACTTTTAATGTATTGTAACTTATACTGGTACAAAGGGATACAAATCTGTGTAAGCCAGTGGAAATCCCGAGTTAAAACTCATAATCAGGGGGTCTCTGGTTCGAGCCCAGGTGGGCCCACATTGAAAATCAACCACTTACAATTAATTTTGTAGGTGGTTTTTTCTTTGGTGCCAGGTTTACGCCAGGATTTGATTGCTTAGGTTGGTGGGAATGGACACTTAACATGGTTTTATTCCGAGAGTATACGATACAATTCAAGGTTTAGGTAGTAATGATGCCCTCCTAATTCTTTCTTTTCAAGCACTTGCAGATCACACAATTTATTCAAATAATCTCTTGCTGTATTTTCTGCATATATCTTATTGTCAGTAAGGTGTTTTACTTTGGTTAAAGGTTGAGTAAATATAACTCCAATCAAATCTTCAGGATTTCGCAACCTGGGATCTTCTTTCTTTATGTAGTCCAGAATAGAGTCTTTTGCAGAAACAATATCATTAATTTTGTTAAAGGTCTGATTTGAGGTGTTCTCAATTGCTCTTAACATAAATAATAACCAATTCTTCCAGTCTCCTCTTTGTGAAACGCCCATCAACCCAGAATAGTAATCATTCTTATGATCCAGAATATATTTGCTTAGAAATAATATCGGAACATCTAATAGACCTTTGTTTGTCAGATAATTAATATTGAATATTCTTCCTGTCCTGCCGTTTCCATCTCTAAATGGGTGAATAGCCTCAAATTGAAAATGAGCAATCGCTATTTTAAGTAAATGATCAATTTTAAATTGCTCATCATCATTCACGAAATTTATCAAATTTTCCAACCGGTCTTGAATTACTGCCTGGTTTCTTGGTGGAGTATATATTACTTGACCAGCATTGGGGCCTGAGCCTCCTTGCTTTATAGTTAGTTGAACAAAACTGGGCCGAATCGTATCTGTTGTTTGCTTTATTTCTTGAAATATTCTAATGAAGTATTGCTGATCAAACTCTTTTGTATTTTGTAAATAGTTGTAGCCAGACCAGAGAGCCTCTCTATATCTTAATACCTCCTTTGAGGTTCCGCTTGATTCAGTGTTTTTATCACTAAATGCTTTATACAGCTCATCATCTGTTGTAAATATATTCTCAATCTCACTAGAAATTTTAGCTTCTTGCAGGCTAATTGTATTAATTAGCAGCCCTTGATTAGGAATCACAGCGCTACGCCCGTTTAGCCTTCCTAAGGCTGCCTTTGCATCTCCAAGCTTTCGTAATATTTCTATTGTATCATGGAGTTCCTCTCTAATTGGTAATGGCGGAAGGTTATCCCATGGCTCATTCCTGTTTGGATTTATTGAATAAAGTAATTCTGGCATGGCTCAATAATTATTTAATGCTATATATTCTTTCTCGAAATTACGAATTTTTTAGCCGCCAAACATTAAAAAGGCCAAAATTTAATGTTTACTCGGTTTCTGGCCTTAAAAAATGGCCTAACAACCCCATAGACATTAAAACAACCATAATTTAATGTATAGTCAAATTTCGACATTAAAAATCATGCCTAATATCCTGAAAACAGGTGCCAGTTTGGTGCCAGGATTTGATTGAAAAGTTTGGTGGGAATTGCCACTTTTCATGGTCCTATTCCGATAATTACAAGAGGAACAGCAGGGACTCCTCTTCCTTGTCTTTCAATATCATAAATAGATAGTGAAATCCTCTAGATAACAATCTTAATTCTAGCTAAAAAATAGCTTTCTTAACATAGGTCAATTTTTATTCAAAACAACTGCTTTACTTTTGTGTTAAGGTATTAGTTATAAATAAATAAACACAAAAATGAAAGCATTACAATTAGTAAAATTTGGTGACATTAAAGATAGCTTGGCCATTAATGAAGTAAGTAAGCCAGGCGTTCAAGCTAAGGATGTACTTATCGAAACTAAGGCAGCAGCTATTAATCCAATAGACAATTACATTATCCAAGGAAACCTACAAGCCATGCTTCCAATTTCACTTCCGAGTGTTTTAGCTTATGATGTGAGTGGAATTGTAGTCGAGAAAGGAGATGAAGTACGCGATTTTGAAATTGGAGACTCTGTTTATGCAAGAGTGCCTCAGGAGCAAATGGGTACATTGGCAGAGTATGTTGCTGTAAATGGTAACGCAGTATCAAAAAAACCTGAAAACATTTCTTTTGAAGAGGCAGCAAGTATACCATTAGCAGGACTTACCGCATTGCAATCCTTGGACTATGTTGGAATAAAAGAAAATGACAAGGTTCTTATTCATGCAGGTTCAGGTGGTGTGGGTAGTTTCGCTATTCAGTACGCCAAAGCTAAAGGAGCCTATGTGTATACTACCACTAGTACAGACAATGTAAAATGGGTTAAAGAGCTTGGAGCAGACAGAGTAATTGATTACAAAACAGAGGACTATAAATCCATCGTAGCAGATGCAGATATAGTGTTTGACACACTTGGGCAAAACTATACTTTGGAAGCTTTCCAGGTTATCAGGCAAGGTGGAAAAGTAGTTAGCGTTGTCGGTCCTTTAGATGAAGAGATTGCTAAAATGTTTGGGATGGCTGACTACAAATTACCAGAAGAATTATCTAAACTAATTAGTGGTAAAGTGGCATCTTACAAGTATATTTTCATGCACCCAAATGGCGCTCACTTAGGTGAAATTAAATCATTGATTGAAGATGAAATAATTAAACCAATCATTGATAAAGTTTACTCCTTCTCTGAGAGTATTGAGGCATTCACACACCTTGCATCAGGCAGAGCAAAAGGTAAAA
>RCND010005810.1_pt1 | contig 11618 bp, 9 predicted proteins | sample 2041351 | NCBI WGS metagenome assembly RCND01 (sample SAMN09708230, study PRJNA481090) | Marine sediment metagenome, whole genome shotgun sequencing project. | biome: marine sediment; feature: ocean; material: sediment; isolation source: Sewage treatment plant 12B marine sediment (STP12B) ...
AAAAGTACCTCGCATCATTACTTCATGGTTCCCACGCCTTGAACCATAGGAGTTAAACTGAATCGGTTCCACCCCTTTGGTTTCTAAGTAAGCACCTGCTGGTGATCTTTTGCCAATGGCACCTGCTGGGGATATATGATCTGTTGTGACAGAATCTCCAAGATAAGCCAACACTCGCGCCTCTTCAATATCAGAAATCACTTGAACCGGTTCTGTAATACTATGGAAGAATTCAGGTTCTTGTATGTAGGTGGATTCATCTGACCACTGATACAAGTCTCCTGTTGGCACTTGAATCTCATTAAATAGTTGATTGGCTGATGCCACATTTTTATAACGTTTAATAAAATCATCCTTCTTAACAGAAGTAGACAAGACTTCATTGATTTCACCCAAAGATGGCCAAATATCTTTTAACCACACGGCTTCCCCTTGATCATTATAACCGATTGGTTCTCTTGTAATATCAAGGGTCACTTTTCCAGCCAATGCATAAGCAACCACCAGCATGGGTGATGCTAAATAATTGGCTTTAATCTTTGCATGGATTCTTCCTTCAAAGTTTCTATTACCACTTAGAACCGAGGCGACTGTCATATTGTTTTTATCAATAGCTTTGGCTACGGGCTCAGGCAAAGGTCCGCTATTGCCAATACATGTTGCACAACCGTAGCCGGCAATATTAAACCCTAACTTTTCCAGGTAGGAAAGAACCCCTGATTTGGATAAATAATCTGTCACAACCTGTGATCCGGGTGTTAAAGAAGTTTTCACGTAACTTGGTACCTTCAGCCCCTTCTCAACGGCTTTTTTCGCCACAAGTCCCGCCCCTACCATAACACTTGGGTTAGATGTATTGGTACAGCTGGTAATTGCCGCTAGAACAACTGACCCGGTTTCTAAAACTTCCGTGTTATCATGGTATTTCACATGAGCTTTGACTGCCATCTGTTCATCATTCAACCCAAAACCGCCTTGATCAACAGGTTTTCTACAAGTTGAATCAAACATATCCTTCATTGCTGTTAACGCCACTCTATCTTGAGGTCGCTTCGGACCAGCCAAGCTTGGCACAACCCTGCTTAAATCTAAGGTTAATGTTTTTGTGTAGGTTGGACTATTGGTCATGCCTACTCGATACATGCCAGCCGTTTCTAGATAGGATTTAGTTCTCTCTATATCTTTTTCATCTCTACCTGTCAGCTTCAAATAAGCCAGTGTTTGTTCATCTACAGGAAAATACCCCATTGTGGCACCATACTCCGGAGACATGTTAGCTACCGTAGCTCTGTCCGCTAAAGGCATAGTACTCACACCTTTACCGAAATACTCCACAAATTTACCAACAACATTTTCAGCCCTAAGTAACTCTGTTACCGTTAAAGCAATGTCTGTTGCTGTTGCCCCTTCCGCCAAACACCCTGTCAATTCAACACCGACCACTTCCGGTTTGGTCATATAGATAGGTTGACCCATCATAGCCGCTTCAGCTTCAATGCCACCAACACCCCATCCTAATACACCAAGACCATTAATCATGGTTGTATGGGAGTCTGTCCCAACCAAAGAATCTGGGTGCAGAAACAATCGACCATCTGACTCTGTTGCAGATACAACGGTTGCCAAATACTCTAAATTCACTTGATGAATAATCCCCGTGCCTGGTGGTATGACTTGAAAATTATTGAATGCACTGCTTGCCCACTTTAAGAATCTATAGCGTTCACCATTACGTTCAAATTCTTTTTTCATGTTATAGGCCAAGGCCTCAGGAGTTCCATAGGCGTCCACCATCACAGAATGATCGATGACAAGGTCCACAGGAATCACAGGATTAATGGTTGATGGTGAAAGCCCTGCCTTTGCTACAGCTTCACGCATAGCAGCTAAATCAACCACTGCTGGTACCCCTGTAAAATCTTGAAGTAGCACCCTAGAAGGCATAAAAGGTACCTCAGCTGTTCTTTCTGCTTCATGCCAATTAGCCAGTGTTTCAATATGCGACAGTGTAATCGTTCTATTGTCATACTGTCGCAGTGCACTTTCAAGCAACACTCGAATGCTATAAGGCAACTCACTTATTCTGTTGTACCCGTATTTCTCAAGTACAAAAATATCTATATAGTGATAGGTAACACCCATAATGTCCATGGACTTTAAACAGGCATCGATGATTTTTTTTGTCATAATAACCTCCCTTTTCAACTAATAATAATTATCAATTAGAATAAGTATATCACAGCTACCTGTTGGACGCAAACCTACCAACCATCTATTACGTTCACTTAGCACCGACCTAAAGAACAAATAATTCTGATCGTTGATCATATGCCACCTATTTCACTTGCAAACAACACTATTCCCCATAATACGACTATAGTCATTGACGTATGCACATGTGTATACTATATTTGAATAATACCAGTTAAAAGATATTTTCTATAAATCTAGTACTGAATTGGTACATTTCTTATAAGGAGGACTTTATGAAATTACTGCAAGTAAGGTTATTGGTTATACTTGGTGTTCTTTCTGTATCTTTTGCAGCCATATTGGTAAAGATGTCCGGCGCTACCGCTCTACATAACGCCTTCTTTCGCATGTTTTTTTCTACATTATTACTGGTCCCCTTTGTATGGAATGCTCGGAGAGAGTTCTTCCATATAGACTTAAAAAGTTTCTTGTTAATGATTTTAAGTGGTATTGCACTTGGCCTTCATTTCTTTACTTGGTTCATTTCTCTCGACCACACTTCCATAGCCAATTCAATGGTTTTGATTTGCATGAGTCCAATATTCACCGTGTCTGGAGGCGCCTTACTCTTTGGCACCAAGTTTAAGAAACAAGAAGTTCTCATGATCTTTACTGCCATCGTTGGTAGCATAATAATGGCACTACATAGTGGTCAATTAGAAATGGGTGAACTATATGGTAATGCTATGGCACTTCTTGGCGCTTTTCTTATTGCTGTCTATCTTTTGATTGGACGTTATGTAAGAAGAACAGCTTCAACAACCATCTATACATTTATGGTCTATGGCTTTGCAAGTTTATCTTTAGGCTTAATTGCTCTATTCGAGGGAACATCGTTACTACAGCAGCAACCAAAAGACTGGGGCATATTCATCTTATTGGCTTTATTCCCTACGCTCATGGGTCACAGCCTCTTCTCATATGCTTTAAAATATGTCAAAGCAGCGTTCATATCCACCGCCGTCTTATTCGAACCTGTCTTAACCATTATTTTAGCTATGATCATCTTTGGTATCTACCCTGACCTGATCCAGATTTTAGGTGGTGGGATTATACTGATTTCTTTGATTGTGTATACCGTTAATGGTAAAGATAGTGTCAATGGCGGGTTGAGCGAGTAGGGCAAGGGGTGTAAAAGATAGAAGGAAATACGCCCTTCTCGCATTCCACTACAAATCATCCTTTTACTCACAGTACAATTTTTTTTTAAACAAATAAGGGACCAGCGAAAGCTGGTCCCTTATTTGTAACTATGTGATGATGCATTAATAATCTGTCTATATGTCCAATGGCTACCCCTCAAGAATCATCAGTGTATAAAACTCAACACATTTCTCTAAATTCTCTATGGATATTTTTTCATTGGTGTTATGGATTGTATCTAGTGCTTCTTTTGTGGCTACATATGGGGCAAATCTATAAATGTCTTCACAGACCTCTTGATATTTAACTGAATCTGTGGCCGCCATCATGACATATGGGGCTACCAGCACACCATTAAATACATGGTTGATCACACCCTCCATAGACTTGTAAGCGTCTGATGTAATACTTGAAACTTTGGATGGTTCTGTTGCTTGCAATACTTCAATCTCTATAGGTTGATTGCTACTAACCGATTTAATATGCGCAACCACCTTCTCAACACTGTCCGCCGGGTTGATTCTAAAATTAAAGGTCACTGATGCTGATTGTGGTAAAACATTGCTTGCATTGCTTGCTTTTGACATTGTTGCTGCTGTGGTGGTTCGTAGCATTGCATTGCCTGTTGGTGCATTGCTGAAGACTTTCATGAACAATGGCTTAAATAACCATAAGTTTGAAAGAATCATGCGATTAGCAAAACCCATACTCGGCCCTATGGTTAGCATGAAATTCTGGACGGCATCCGTCATTACCATTGGCATCTGATGTTTCTCCAAGTGATTGACCACTTGACTCATTTGCCCAAGGGCTGTTGATTTAGGGGGCATTGATGCATGCCCTCCCTCACCTTTCAGGGATACTTTAATGTCTGCATAACCCTTCTCGCAAATGCCCACAACCGCTACCGGAGAATCAACACCAGGAATTGAACCAATGTTAACCACACCACCTTCATCCAATATGTACCTTAGGTGAATGCCTTCTGCCTTCAAATATTCTGCAACCTTTGTAGCACCCTGTGCGCCTTGAATCTCTTCATCATGTCCAAATGCAAGGTAGATATCATTGGGTGGTTGGTGGTTTTGTTTTAACAATAGTTCAACTGCCTCCAATGAAGTGATCATTGTTACCTTGGTGTCTAGTGCACCTCGCCCCCAGACAATCCCATCTTCAATCTTTCCAGAAAATGGTGGTTGTTGCCAGTCTCCCTCGGTGCCCTCTGCAATGGGAACAACATCTATATGGGCCATAAAAAGTATGGGTTCTTTTTTATTTGCTGTCCCATGCCATTTATAAAGCAGACTATATTGGTTAATAACTTTCCTTTCAAGCCTCTCATGAATCAGTGGAAATTTGTCTTTTAGCATTTCATGGTAATCCGTAAACTTACTAGTGTCAATTTCGTTACGGTTCATAAAACTAACCGTTGGAATTTGAATGGCTGCTGATAGTTTTTCAGCTACCTTCATACCATCAACTTCAATCGACCTTAGATTCTTTTCTGTCGTTGGCTTATTTGTAAATGTCACTAAGCGATAGATGATTAGTGCAACCACAATAAGCATCAAACCAATAATGAAATAACCCATACACACACCTACCCTTTCATGGAAGTAATCCACCCTTTTTTATACATCTGCCTAGCTGAAAGCACTGAAAGCAACCCCATAACCGGGATGAATAATCCTTCCACGCCATCCGGTATAGTAAAGATTATAAAAATCAGTAAAATCAGTGTCACTGGCACAACGGCTAACTTCCACTGCTTGAAAATCCAATAGGCGCCTAAGGCACCAAAAAGTGCTGGGATTATCTGTGTAAACGCAGGCTGTAGAACATCCGATTCCAACACCGGTGTTAATGGTACCAGTGCAATCAATCCAATGATAATAATCAACGTGGTTACTAAGGAAGAAACCGCCACAGCAATGGTTGCTATGACTTCTGCTTCTTCGGACTGGGGTTTGACATCTGCATTCTCTATACAAGTTAATGCACATGGTATTTTGAGATTGGACAGATTCCCCGTTACAAAAACCAAATAGGAAGCACTGCTCCCAAGCATTGGTGTAAAGGTCATAAATTCAGCAATAGCTATTGGTAGATATACCATGCTGACAGTCCCTATACCTATCAGTAGATTTTTAACCGGCGGAAATATATTGTAATAAAGGCTAATAAACAAAGGCGGCAAAAACAACAAAACTAATGCCACTGCTGCTGTGGTTCTTCCAAGTCTGTGTACTTTATCTTGATAAGTCATAACACCCTCCTATACCAATCCGATTTGGGTAAACAGTACCGCAAAAGCCATACCAGCTACCATGCTCACAGATAAGGCAAAATCATTGATCCACTGTTGTTTTGTTTTCAAGGCAATCCAAGTTAATAGTGCCATAACCAATCCGCTGGCCACTAACACATAAAGACTAATTCCTCCTGCAACAATAGGTTTTCCGAGAAAAACAGAGAGCATACCAAAAAATAGGGCATTAACCATAATCTCCGCCCAAGCCGAATCTTTTTTTTGTACATTTTTCATGCTGTTTTGATAACGTTTAAGAACAAAGATACACATGACGAGTCCCCATATAATCCCTACGCTCATGACCCACATGGAGTTCGAAAAAACTTCTGCTGTATATCCGGGGTCCCCTAAATTCTCAACCCCCATACTGGAAGCGCCAATACCAGCTGCGATTAATTCATAACTTTGTGATCCAATGACCGAAAGGCGCATCCATGAAAAAGGCACACCAAGTATGGGTGCAATGGCAATCAGTGAAATGACAATTGGTATGGAGGGTATAATAGCAAAAACACCACTAGTTCTAACTGCCTCCATCATCTTATTTTTTGTTAAGCCAATTTCAATCCCTCTATACCAAGCCATTCTCAAAAATACAACTGACTGAATAACAACAAAAAGTATGACAATGCTGGCTAATAGGTAGAGCAAGCCACCATTAGCTATTTTCATATAGTCCATAACAATCCCTCTCTTTCTTTTTCTAAATTTCAGTATATCACATCGACGTAATAAAGTGATATTTTTATGTCAATTTTGATACTTATTAGGAATTGAAGGACAAAAAATAGCCACAAAAACACAAAATAGCACAAAACTAAATAAGTCATAATCTGATGACATGTGATGTGGACTGTAACTACGCAGTGGCTGTATTCCAGTGAGAATGATCATAAGTTTCGTCATTCTGTCTGAGGTATAACCTGACAGGTGATTGTTTCGTGATCACCGATAAGGCGGTGTATTTTGCCAACGTGAGAATCTTCTTTGTTGTTTGCCGGAATCCGAAGCCAAAAAAAGTAGCTGGCCCATTGACCAACTACTTAATTAAATAAACTTAAGAGGACACTAACAGCACAGGCAATTGTTGGTGTTGCGAACCATCCTAATAAGACATTTCTTAACATTCTAATGTTAATGGTGTCGATGCCTGCGTTTAGACCAATACCTATAATCGCGCCGATCACTGCTTGAGAGGTAGATACCGGAATCCCTATCACAGCATATATATAGACGGTTAAGGAGGCACTAACAACAACAATAAGTCCTGCAACAGAGGTCATCGGGACAATTCTTTCACCGACAGTTGACATGACCGGTCTGCTATAGGTCACAACACCTATAGCGATTGATATGCCACCAATCAATACAGCCTGCTCTGTTGTTAGAACACCCATCTTTCCCGCGAAGATCCCTGTCACATTTGCAACATTGTTGGCACCCAGAGAATAGGCACCAAAAGCACCTGCCATCAAATACCCTGTTTTCACAAAACTATTATAAAACCTAAATTCAGTCAGCCGCTTCTCTATTGTGATTTTTACAATTCGATATACAACAAAGGCAATAACTAAACCACCAATCGGTGTAAGAAACCATGCACCAAAGAATTTCAATGTTGCACCAAAGTCTGCCTGACCCTCAAGCAAGCCACCACCAATAATGGCACCGATAACAGCCTGAGATGTGGATACTGGTAATTTTAGAATGGTCATAACCATAACAGTTACTGCTGCTGCAAACATCACCAGGAAAGCCGCTCTTTGTGTGGTAATGCCACCCTCATAAGCATAATCGCCTATATGAGCAATACCATTACCACCATTCAATACAGCGCCTAATACCACAAATACGGCTGTTATAATAACTGCTGTGCTATATTTAACCACTTTTGTATAAACAGCTGTTCCAAAGATATTAGCAGAATCATTTGCACCAAGTCCCCATCCCAAAAATGCACCTGCAAGTACAATAGGATTGATCATAGGCTACACCGTCCTTGCCATCATAATGATTTCTATTTCATCGGATATATCTTCAATAACATCTGACATCTTGCCAACCATATTAATGATTTCTCTTAATTGCATTTTTTTTGCTAAGGCAAGCTCAGTTTCAAACAATTGTTTAACCAAGTCTTGTTGTATATCGTCAACCTCTGATTCCAACCCTTCAATTTGAAGAATTGTTTGTGTCATTTCTTTCGCCTTGTACTTGTCTACAACATCTTTAACCAAGCCAATCAACAAATCTAACTGACGTCCAGTCACTTCAACCATTGACCTTAAAGCAGCATGGGTAAAACCAGGAAGTTCAATGCCTTGAATATAAATCTCTTGAATGATGTCTTCTGCTAAATCTGCCACTTCATCAACGGCTTCTATGACATGCATAATGGACTTCCTGGAGTCTACAATAAGACCACCCTCAAGTAATTGTCTAATAATCTTTCTTCTTATCTCATCCGCAAAGGATTCCTGACGCCTGAGCTCACTCGTAAATCCAGCAATAACCTGGGTTGTTGTTCCATTTAATATGGCATTCAAGCTATCACTATAGATTGAATAACAGAGAACAACCGCATCCGTATGACCACCAACCATTTCTTTCATTTTGTCACTTTTTGAAAAAAGCATGAAGCACCTCCTATAGTGTGATTGTTGCTTATCCTTAATTATAACATAATTGAAGCTTTGGGCGATAAATTAGAAGTTATAGAACTGTTTATTGGCCTAAAACCGCAAAACATCAACCGCGGAAAAAGGCATACACGCTGAAAGTTATTCCAAAATTGATTTAAACGTTACCTAAGCCAATAACAGCTTTACCCCTGGCAATGTTTGGTGTTAGTTTAGGAGAATTTCAAGTCCTTTTAGAAAAGACTTGACCTGTGTGCGTATTTTTTCACGGTTGATTTTTTGTGCCTTTTCGTATTTTTAGCAGCCATTTAATTGTGCATCAAATCAGAATTTGTTGCATCAAAAAAGGCCACTGCTTTTACAGTCACCTTTTTTTCATCTTACACTTCTATTCAAATATTTTCTTTATGTCTTGTATGTGGTCTTTGTGTGCTATTAGAATCTTTCCTTCTGACTTCACCACAACCAGATTTTCTACACCTATAAGTGCGATTTCATCGCCTTCTAGGTAGACAATGTTGTTCATAGCATCAATTTCTTTTGCTTTTGCTTTTAGAATGATTGAACCATTGTCGTTCTTTTCCATGACATCTTCAAACGCAGTGAAACTACCTATATCATTCCAACCTATTTCGCATGGGATGACTTTAATCTTCTCGGACTTTTCCATGATACCGAAGTCAATAGAAATTCTTTCAAAATGTTCAAAATGTGGCTTCGTTGCATCTGATAGTGCCTCACCTGCAATGCCTGTATCAATATGTTTTCTGATCTCAGAAAGAACTATAGCATGGTTTGGCATGTGCACATCTATCTCATCCAGTATCGTCTTGATACTGAATACGAACATACCGCTGTTCCAAAGGAAGTTACCATCAGCAACATAGTTCTTAGCCGTTTTAAGGTCTGGCTTTTCACAGAATCGTTTCACACCAGTCACAACACCTAATTGGCCGCACTCATCTGCCTCAATATAACCATACCCTGTTTCTGGACGTTCTGGCTTTAAACCTAATGTCACAATAGAACCATTTTTTCTAGCTTCTTCAACTCCGGTCTGAAGAACACCCAGAAAAGTCTTTACATCACCAACCAGATGATCTGAAGCCAAAACCACTAGCTCTGCACCTTCATAACGATGCTTAATAAATGATGCACCATAACCTACAGCCGCTGCCGTATCTTTAAAAGCTGGTTCAATGATGATATTATCTTCAGGCAACATAGGCAACTGTTCTTTAATAGCTTTTGCCTGAACGATGTTGGTACCAATAAAAATCTGTTCAGCAGGAATCATTGGTAGAATACGGTCCACCGTCTCTCGAATCATCGATTTCTCTGAAAATAGACTAAGGAGCTGTTTAGGTCTTTCGCTAGTAGACAGTGGCCAGAAACGCTGACCGGAACCTCCAGCCATAATTAGTGCACAAATAGTGTTTGACATGGTTTAAAGCTCTCTTTCTATAGTTGATTAAAGCATCGTCAATATCTCTAATCGTATTTCAACTTTTCTTCAGGATCTTTCATGAAATCTATCAAGTATTCCATAACATCTTCTTTAAGATCATCTCTTCTGAGAGCAAACTCTAAGGTTGCTGAGATATACCCTAACTTACTACCCACATCATATCTATGACCTTTGAAATCATAAGTATACATCGATTCTTCTTGTGCCAGCTTCATCAAAGAGTCTGTTAACTGAATCTCGCCATTTGCTCCTGGTGTTTGTGTTTCAAGGTAGTGGAAAATTCTAGGGGTAATAATATACCTTCCAAGAAGTGCCAAGTTGCTAGGTGCTTCATCCAAACTCGGTTTCTCTACAAGGCCTTTCACTTTAGCAATTCTATCCATCATAGGTTCAATATCTGCAATACCATACTTGCTTACATCTCTGTCAGCTACTGTCTGGCAGCCCATAACGCTACCACCATAGTCATTATACACATCCATTAACTGACCAATGCATGGTTCTTGTGATGCCACTAGGTCATCCCCTAACAGAACCGCAAATGGTTCATCACCGATGAAACTTTTACCAACTAAAATCGCGTGCCCAAGACCTTTTGGGTATTTCTGCCTGACATAAAATATATTAGCAAGATTACTAGATTCACGGGCAATTGCCAATAAATCATATTTGCCATTTTCTTCAAGATTCTGTTCCAATTCAATGTTTCTATCAAAATGATTCTCAAGTGGTGTTTTACTTCTTCCAGTGATAATAAGGATATCTTCAATCCCTGCGGCAACAGCCTCTTCAATGATGTATTGAATGTTTGGTTTATCCACTATAGGTAACATCTCTTTTGGTGTTGCTTTTGTTACTGGTAGGAAACGTGTGCCAAGACCTGCGGCAGGAATAATTGCTTTACGTATTTTTTGCATATGACTCTCCTCTTTCGTACAATTTCTTTCTATATGCATAACTGAACTATTGATGTCTAATAAGACTTCAGTCAAACAGACTAATATGTCCCCTCGTGACCATTATATAGTAGCAGACGGGTTTATCAGTGTCAATGTATTGATGTGGTGTAGCGTCGGTGGTGGGTGGTAGGTCGTAGGTCGAAGATTGGAAATGTTCCACTGGAAATCTTCACTCCTTCATGCTATAGTGTAATTGGAATTTTCACTTACTTTTATGGAGGAATATATGGAAAAGAATACGATTATTAAGGATACTACTGCAAATCCGGCACCACTTGGACTTATGGCCTTTGGTATGACAACGGTTCTACTCAATCTCCACAACGCTGGTTTCTTTGGCCTTGGCACTATGATTATGGCAATGGGTATATTTTATGGTGGTCTAGCTCAAGTCATTGCAGGCATCATGGAATGGAAAAAAGGTAACACATTTGCTACAGTTGCTTTCACCTCTTATGGCTTCTTCTGGCTCACGCTTGTTGGCATCTGGGTATTCCCTAAATTAGGCTTTGGTGCTGCACCTAGTAACGGTGCTATGATTGCTTACTTAATCCTATGGGGGATCTTCACTTCAGGCATGTTTGTTGGAACACTTCAAGGTGACTTTGCTCACAAATTCATCTTCGGTTCATTGGCGGTCCTGTTCTTCCTTTTAGCCATTAGAGACATCACTGGTTCTAAAGTTATTGGAACAATTACTGGTTTTGAAGGGATCATCTGTGGTGCATCAGCCATGTACACTAGTTTTGCCCTCATACTCAATGAAAAATACGGCAAAGTCATCCTACCATTAGGCTAATATCTTAAAACAGCTCTCTTAGGGCTGTTTTTTTATTGCTCCAATT
>RCND010001927.1_pt1 | contig 11603 bp, 8 predicted proteins | sample 2041351 | NCBI WGS metagenome assembly RCND01 (sample SAMN09708230, study PRJNA481090) | Marine sediment metagenome, whole genome shotgun sequencing project. | biome: marine sediment; feature: ocean; material: sediment; isolation source: Sewage treatment plant 12B marine sediment (STP12B) ...
TCGAGAATCTCATTACAGGCCTATCAATCAGGATGGGATTCCTCTCCCAAAGTCTCGGGTTTGGAATGACAGGATTTGTCATTTCGAAAGAGGTACGATTGAGAAATCACATAACGTTGAGCACAAAAATCGAGAATCTCAATACAGGCCTATCAATCAGGATGTGATTCCTCATATACATTCGGAATGACTAAATATATTTTCTGAATAATTTGCTCATCAAAACAACAACAATAAATTTACTGAGATATGCTACTTTTAACCTAATAAAAAAAAGTTCATGATTATCCTGACTAGTCTACAAAAAGAAGAAATTACTCCTACAATTAAAGATCAGATAAGCGATTTGTTTAATACGTTAAATTCTGATATCAATCAGAGAGATATCGAAGAAATTCTTGCCCAGGGAAATGAATTTATCTGTGCCTGTTGCTGGGATAATGAAAAGTTGGTTGGAATGGCTTCATTAGCGACCTATAAAGTAATTTCTGGCCACAAAGGTATGGTAGAAGATGTAGTAGTGTCCGAAGAATTGCGTGGAAAAGGCATTGGTAGAAAACTAATGGAAATGCTTATCTCAGAAGGCCAAAAATTAAACCTATCAGAAATATTGTTATTCAGTGGGCATCATAGAAAACCAGCCATTGCATTATACAATAGTCTAGGATTCAACCTAAAGAATAGTGGCATGTATACCTTAAAATTGTGACCTTGTGATAAGTTAAGCCAAAACCTACGCATGATTCAATTCAACTTTAACTTAACACTAGCTTTTACCTTGACTAAATTGACTTTTTAATTCCTCCATAGATTCCTGAAGTTGTCGTAACAATCCCTTTTCGGTAGTGGCATCAATTCCAAAGGTAATCTTACTATTCACCTGCCAAATTTCCTGAATCTGATGTGGTTCAATTTCATAGGGTGGATAAGTTTCATTCAAGGAAATCAAGGATATATTATTCGAAGTAGGTGCCTTTTCAATTTTTTTGACCAGAACGGCATCCTGTAAAACAATTACATAAATTTTATTGGGACTCACATCCGTAATATCCTCTACGGCTTTGGCCAGGACCCACTCCCCTGGCTTCAAATTCGGTAACATACTATCACCTTCCACCTGAAAACCTCGATATGACGCATTTCTGAATTCTGGAAGCGGTAAATCAAAAGCAGGCAATTGTTTGTACCAGCTTGTATCCTGAATGTTTTGGGGATAACCGGCGGCAGCTTTGGCGTTTACCAAGACCATATTCTCATTATCAGCGGAATCTACGGTAACTACCTTTGGAATTACGCTGGTGTTGGATGGTTCTAAATACTGTAACTCACTTTCGGCAAATAACCATAACGGATTTATCTTGAATTGTTTTAAAAGTTCCACAACTACTTTGCCCGATAATTTGGTTCGCCCTCTTTCAATATCCGCAGTAGTATTTGATATGCCTAAAACCTTTGCAAATTCTACCTGCGTATAACCAAGTTCTCTTCGAACATCGATAAAACGCTTTAGTGTGATCTCATTTTCCATAATCCCTGTACGGTCGAGCGCAGTCGAGACCTAGATATTTAAAGATTAGTACAACCTCTCGACTGCGCTCGAGGGGACATTTAGTTTTTACTAGTCAAAGATACACAATTTGGAATATTTCCAAAATAATTATGGAATATTTCCATATTTAGGAATATATCCATATATTTGGATTATATACCAATAACGAAATGACAAATAATACAATTCAGGATAAACTCAGCTTTTTTGCTTTGGCAGGTACAAGAGATGTTATATATGAAAATAGGATGGTTAACAATAAAAGGAGAAAACTTTCAACGCCCATTATTGTAGACAATATAGAGGTCAATGATGGCCTAGTATCTAATAATACTATACAGTTAAGTTTATTTTAAGGGTTATGGAAAATTCTAAAGTTTTAGTTTATGATGGAAGTTTTAATGGATTTCTAACGGCGGTATTTACTGCTTTTGAAAATAATTTCAATGTCTTGGGATTCAAACGGGAGACAGCAGCACAAAAAGGGTTGTTTTCAGATACTGATAGTATTACAACACAAAAATCAAAAGCCAAAATAGTTTGGGAAAGTATTGAAAATAAAAATCATAGCGCAGTCAGAAAGATTTACTTTGCCTTTTTAAGTGAAGTAGATGGCGTTGATTTCATGCTCTATCGATATATCAAAAAGCTTTATGGATTGTTAGACCATATTGAAATTGAACAACTTGCCAAGGTTGAAATAAAGATTTCCAAATTGGCATTAAGTGTAGGTCGTGAAAAGGCACAAATTGAAAATTTGGTTGATTTTGAGTCAACCAAGGATGATGTGTATATTTCCGAAATAGAACCTGGTTTTAATGTACTTCCTTTAATATCAAGGCATTTTCGTTATCGCTACTCAAAGCATAAATGGATTATTTTTGATAGAAAACGAAATTATGGCATGTATTATAATGGTAAATCCGTTGAATTAATTTCAAAGGAAACCAAGAATATGTATTTAAATGCCAATATGGGCTTTAATCCATACATCCAAAATACGTATAGACTGGCCATTTGACTTCAGTGATTATTTTGTTTTCTCGCCTATAAAATGATCGCCCTTATTTTGGAAGAGTACATTGAAAGTTGTGAGACTACCATAGATACGGGTAATATACTGTTGCAAATCCACCTTTTCTTGATCATCAAGGTTCTTACTTGAATTTATCTTTTGTTCCATAACACGAATGCGATCGCGAACCATGACAATCTTATGGAAAAAAGAATTTATGGGCACTTCCTTATCAGAAAGGCTTGGATCGGCAGGTGACATTATAAGAGACCCTCCTTTCCATTTACTAGCTATGGCCGATGCGTTATTGGTATCACTCCATCTTCTTAAAATAGAGATCAATGACATTTCAACATCAGAAAAGCTAACCGTATCAACTTCATCTGTAACGGCTTCAATTACTTCAAAATCCGTATCAATGGCTATGGTTTCAAGTCCGCCATCAATAAATGTGACCCAATATTGCTTTGAGGTCAAATTTGTTACTACTCCTTTTCCAAACTCTGGATGTTGAATACGAGAACCTATACCTAATAATTTCATATGAGCTATTCTATAATTTCTGTCAAAATTAACTTACGAAAATGAAAAATCAAAACTCAGTCAGCTTCCTTTTTATGGGTCAAAATCGTAACTTTGCAACTTTGCTTTGAAAAGATGATAAACTACGAGGAAAATATTGAGGTTAAAGGGGCTCGTGTCCATAATCTCAAAAACATAGATGTTACGATTCCACGGGAAAAACTGGTGGTAATCACCGGTTTATCTGGGAGTGGTAAATCATCCCTCGCATTTGATACCATTTATGCAGAAGGACAGCGTAGGTATATAGAAACCTTCTCTGCTTATGCACGTCAATTTTTAGGGGGCCTTGAACGCCCTGATGTTGATAAAATTGATGGCCTATCCCCTGTTATTGCAATAGAACAGAAAACCACTTCAAAATCACCCAGATCTACTGTAGGCACGATTACGGAGATTTATGACTTTCTCAGATTGTTATTTGCTCGTGCGGGTGATGCATATAGCTACAATACTGGCGAAAAAATGGTCAGTTATAGCGATGATCAAATAAAGGAACTCATTATAACCGATTATAAGGACAAGAAAATCAACATTCTATCCCCTATCATAAAATCGAGAAAGGGCCATTATAGGGAACTATTTGAACAAATAGCAAAACAAGGTTTTGTAAAAGTCAGAGTGGATGGCGAGGTCAAAGATATTGTTAAAGGAATGAAAGTTGACCGCTACAAGACACATGACATAGAAATCGTAGTTGATCGCCTAAAAATCAGCGAAAATACCGATTTGGATAAGCGAATGTCCGAAACCATAAATACTGCGATGTATAGCGGTAACAATGTATTAATGGTATTAGAAGAAGGCGGTGCAGATCCTCGATATTTTAGTCGTGATCTTATGTGCCCATCTACGGGTATCTCCTACCCCACACCTGAACCCAATACATTTTCTTTTAATTCGCCCAAAGGTATGTGTAAAAAATGTAACGGTTTGGGGCATGTATACGAGGTTAATGAAGTAAAGATTTTCCCTAATAAAAAACTCTCGATTCAAGGCGGAGGAATAGCGCCTTTGGGAGAATACAAAAAATCGTGGGCTTTTAAACAGATTGAAACCATTGCACAACGCTATGAATTTCAACTTTCCGACCCTATAAACAGGATTCCAGCCGAAGCAATCGGCATACTGCTCAATGGCGGACAGGAAAGTTTTGAAATCGAATCAAAGACCCTCGGTGTAAAGCGCAATTATAAAATTGATTACGAGGGGATATCCAATTTCATCAAGAATCAGTTCGAGGAAGCCAACTCCACTTCAATAAAAAGATGGGCTAAGGAATATATGGATAGGATTACCTGCCCTTCTTGTAATGGATCAAGACTACGTCAAGAATCATTGAATTTCAAGATTGGTGAAAGCAATATTGCTGAACTTTCTAATATGGATATTGCCCAAGTAGCCTATTTTTTCAATGGTTTAGAAAGTAAGTTGGAAGGTAATCAACTAAAAATTGCTGAGGAAATCATCAAGGAAATAAAGACCCGTATTCAATTTTTATTGGATGTTGGGCTGGACTATCTATCACTGGATCGAAGCTCAAAATCACTTTCAGGTGGTGAGGCCCAACGAATTCGTTTGGCAACCCAAATAGGCACTCAATTGGTCGGTGTTCTATATATCTTGGATGAGCCTAGCATAGGTCTGCACCAAAGGGACAATAATCGCCTCATCAGCTCCCTAGAAGCACTACGCGACTTAGGAAATTCCATAATTGTCGTAGAACATGATCGGGATATGATTGAACGAGCTGATCACGTAATTGACATGGGACCTAGAGCCGGCCATCATGGCGGTGAAATCATCTCTGAAGGGACCCCTGATGAACTAAAAGCACACCACACTTTAACAGCTGACTATATTACCGGAATTAAAAAAATAGCTATCCCAAAAAAGCGTAGAAAAGGCAATGGTAAAAAATTAACATTATCAGGATGTACTGGTAACAATTTAAAAAATGTCTCTATTGATATTCCATTAGGTCAAATGATAGGGGTGACAGGTGTTTCTGGTAGTGGTAAATCAACATTGATCAATGACACCCTCTACCCTATAATGAATGCCCATTATTTTAATGGTGTTCGTAAACCTATGCCCTATAAATCGATAAAAGGGTTGGAAAATATTGACAAGGTAATCGATATAAACCAATCCCCAATTGGCAGAACACCTAGATCAAATCCAGCAACATACACAGGTGTTTTCAGTGAGATACGCTCATTATTCACTAAAACACCAGAAGCGGCCATTAGAGGGTATAAACCAGGCCGTTTTAGTTTTAATGTTAAAGGTGGAAGATGTGAAACCTGCCAAGGAGGTGGATTGCGTGTAATAGAAATGAATTTCTTACCTGATGTCTATGTCGAATGCGAAACATGTTATGGCAAACGTTTTAATAGGGAGACGCTCGAAATTAGATATAAAGGAAAGTCAATTTCAGATGTCTTGGAAATGACCATTGATGATGCCGTATCATTTTTTGAATTGATTCCTAAAATACATCGAAAGTTAAAGACCATTCAAGATGTAGGGTTGGGTTATATCTCTTTGGGACAACAATCAACAACCCTATCTGGTGGAGAGGCCCAACGAATTAAATTGGCTACCGAACTATCTAAACGCGATACTGGCAATACTTTTTATATCTTGGATGAACCTACGACTGGGCTTCATTTTGAGGATATTAGAGTACTTATGGAAGTTCTGAATATACTGGTTGATAAAGGAAATACGGTTCTTGTCATTGAACATAATTTAGATGTGATCAAGATTGTAGATTACATCATTGATATCGGATATGAAGGTGGTCGAGGTGGAGGAATGATAGTTGCAAAAGGCACACCTGAGCAAGTTAGTAAAGACAATAAAAGCTATACCGCTAAATTTCTAAGGAAGGAGTTGAACTTATTGGATAAGCCGAAAATGAAGGTAGGCAAAAAGTAATAAATTAAGAGGTCTAATTGGCCTTAAAGGAAAATAACAATATGAGAAAAGAACAGCATCACAAAGGTTGGAATGAAATTAAAATCAATGACTCATGGGCCATTTTTAAGATAATGGGCGAATTCGTTTCTGGATTTGAAAAAATGAGTGCCATTGGTCCATGCGTATCTATATTTGGTTCTGCGCGTACCAGAGAAAATATGGATTTTTATAAACTTGCTGTAAGTATTTCCAAAAGTATTTCTGAAGCTGGTTATGGTATTATAACTGGCGGCGGACCTGGGATCATGGAAGCTGGTAACCGTGGTGCCCATTTGGCGGGTGGTACTTCTGTGGGTCTAAATATTGATTTGCCTTTTGAACAACATGACAATCCTTATATTGATCGTGATAAAAGTTTGGATTTTGATTACTTTTTCGTTCGTAAGGTCATGTTCGTTAAGTATTCTCAAGGTTTTGTGGTAATGCCAGGAGGCTTTGGAACCTTGGATGAACTTTTTGAGGCAATTACACTTATACAGACCAATAAAATTGAGAAATTCCCAATTATTCTTGTTGGTAGCAAGTTTTGGGGTGGCCTTCTTGATTGGGTAAGGGGTACAATGCTTGAAGCAGGCAATATCAGTCCAAAAGATTTGGACTTGATTAAAATTGCAGATAATGAAAAAGAGGTTGTGGATATTTTAGATACTTTCTACAAGGGTCGTTCATTAAGCCCTAATTTCTAAAACAGTTCTTTGAAACTAAAAATATATTCTTATTATTCTTTATTAATATTCACCATTTTATTTGGTGGGCAACAGTTATGTGCCCAGCACATGAACACCCTTACCGTAAAATTAAACGGAGAGACCAAAGAATTGAATATACAACAAGAGTTTATCTACAAGAATGCTTCTAGATTTCCTTTAGAAGTTTTATATTTTAATGACTGGCCCCATGCTTATTCAAATAAGAATACTGGTTTGGCAGAGCGTTTTGCTGAAGAATTCAAAAAAAGTCTTCATCTCGCTAAAGAGCATGAACGAGGAAGAACCAATATAATCAGCGCTGTCGATGATGAATATAGAGGATTGCATTATGAAAGGACTTCAGAAAAAGACATTATAAAGGTTGAACTTAACAAAACCTTATTACCTGGTAATAGTGTACAACTATTTATTACCTATTCGGTAAAGTTGCCTCCGGATAAATACACGCCATACGGTTACAATAATAAAAATGAGTATTACTTGAAAGATTGGTATTTAACCCCTGCTGTTTTTGATGGTAAATGGCATTTATATTCCAATAAAGATCTCGAGGATTTATATACTGGTATTACCCGAACAACAGTGAATTTCATATATCCTGAAAATCTGTATTTGGCAACCAATTACAGAAACCTCAGTAACTCCACGTTTCCAGGTGGTCAACAGGCACAGTTGGAAGCCGTGCAACAGAAGAGTTGCGAAATTCTTCTAAGCCCGTTTAAGAAGTTTACCACACACGTTACCCCTCATATGACAATGGTGACTGATATTGATGCTTCCAAATATGATAAAATTGCACAAGGAATCACCATTAATAAAGTAGCAAAATTCATATTTGAAAACCTTGGTGCATATCCTCATACACAGCTACTGGTGAGCCAGAAAGATTATGACAAAAGTCCTTTATATGGCATTAATCAATTACCCTCTTTTATAAGACCTTATGAGGAACAATTTCAATTTGAAATGAAATTCCTTAAAACGGCATTGAATAAATTCTTGGAAGAAACATTATATCTAGACCCACGAAAAGAACAATGGCTTAAAGATGCCATCGCCAACTATTTAATGATTGCCTATGTAGAGCGGTATCACCCCAATCAGAAGCTATTAGGTAAATTATCCAAAATTTGGGGTATTCGAGGTTTTAATCTTGCGAAGATGGATTTTAATGAGCAGTATCCCTTTTTATATATGTTTACAGCGAGGAAAAACTTAGATCAAGCCTTGCGAACACCGAATGATTCATTGATTAAGTTCAATCAAAAAATTGCGAACAAATATAAAGCCGGCATGGGGCTCGCGTACCTGGCTAGCTATATAGGCAAAGATAAAATTGACAAAAGTATAAAGACATATTACAAACACTATTCATTGAATTCGGCCAAAGTAATTGATTTTGAATCTATATTAAAAAGATCTACGGATATAGATATTGATTGGTTTTTTAATGACTATCTATCCACTGCCAGGAAGATAGATTTCAAAATAAAGCGAATTGAAAAGTTGGATGATTCCCTAAAGGTTACCATTAAAAATAAGGAGGGTACCAATGTACCCATTTCACTTTTTGGACTAAAAAAGGATTCTGTAGTTTCCAAATATTGGTTTTCAAATATTTCAACTGAAAACACATTCACAATTGCTAGAGGGCAAGAAGATAGAATGGTCCTAAATTATGATCAAAAAATTCCTGAATTCAATCAAAGGGATAACTGGAAATCATTAAAAGGCTTTTTCTCAAGTAATAAAAAACTTCAGTTCCGTTTTTTCAAGGATGCAGAAAACCCGTATTATAATCAAGTATTCTTTATTCCCGTGCTCGGATTCAATATCTATGATGGCTGGACCCCAGGATTGCGCATCTACAATAAGACCTTATTAGAAAAACCTTTTATCTATGACTTTGCACCCTCTTATGCACTTAGGGAAAAAGCTTTTGTTGGCTATGGCAAATTAAATTATCGTAAATACTTAAGTAAAAGCGGACTTTATGTAGCTAATTATAGTTTAAGGGGATCTTCATTCCATTATCAAGTAAATTCGAGATATTCCACCATTACACCTTCCATTGGCTTTGGTTGGCGGCCTGAAAATCTTCGCTCCAATAAACGTGATTTTGTTAGTCTACGCTATGTTAACGTGTTTCGGGACCAGGATCCAAATTTGGGAAATATTGAAACTGATCCTGATTATAGCGTCCTAAATGCCAGGTATACCCATAGTAATAATGGAATTATTGATTATCTTAGTTGGTTTGCCGATGCGCAATATAGCGGGAATTTTAGCAAACTTTCTTTTGAACTTGAGTATCGGAAATTATTTGAGAACAATAGGCAATTTAATTTTAGGTTCTTCGCTGGCAAATTCTTAAGAAATAATATAGACCCTAATATCACTTTCTTTGACTTTGCGCTTGATAGACCGAATGATTATCTTTTTGATTATAATTATTTAGGAAGGTCAGAGGAAACAGGAATATTTAGTCAACAGATAATAATTGCGGAAGGTGGTTTTAAATCAAAATTACCAAATCCGTTTTCCAATGATTGGATGGTCACCACGAATTCAAGTATTAATATTTGGAGGTGGATTGAATTCTATGGTGATTTTGGATTCATGAAAAGAAAAGGTGAAAAAGAACGTCTTGTTTATGATTCGGGTATTCGACTAAATTTGGTTACAGATTATTTTGAATTGTATTTCCCGTTGTACTCCAACAATGGTTGGGAGGTTTCTCAACCCAACTACGAAGAAAAGATAAGGTTCATTGTTACTTTAAGTCCAAAAACATTGACAGGGTTATTTACAAGAAAATGGTTCTGACCCATTGTCATATTCTCAATTAATAGTGCTCAATTTTAATTTTTACTAAGTTTTAAATATTAAATTAATGTATATTTTAACAATAACTAAATATTTTAACTAATTTCTGCATTGCAAAATCCCTTGGGGTGTGGTATTTTTGTAAAACCAAACAATGCTAAATGGATATTTCCCTGAAGACCAGTAACGACATTTCTTTTGATGACTTTAAAGCTCAAATTCTACGTGACTATGAAATAGCAGTGGTTAGTCGAGTCTGCAGCCTAATGGGAAGAAAAGAAGTTCTTACGGGAAAGGCTAAGTTCGGGATATTTGGTGATGGAAAGGAATTGCCACAATTGGCTTTGGCAAGGTCATTCAGAAAAGGTGATTTTAGAAGTGGTTATTATAGAGATCAGACATTCATGATGGCTTTAGGTTTTTTGAGTCCAAAAGAATTTTTCCATGGTCTTTACGCTACAGCTGATATAAAGAAGGAGCCAATGAGTGCCGGAAGACAAATGGGAGGGCATTTTATTACCCACAGTCTCAATGAGGATGGTACATGGAAGGATCTAACCCAACTAAAAAACAGTAGTGCGGATATTTCTTGTACTGCGGGCCAAATGCCACGGTTATTGGGGCTAGCACAGGCATCAAAAGTATATCGAAATTTACCAGATTTAGACGCATCCAAATTCTCAGATAAAGGGAACGAGGTCGCTTGGGGCACAATTGGTAACGCCAGCACAAGTGAAGGATTATTTTTAGAAACCATAAATGCGGGAGGTGTTCTTCAAGTTCCCATGGTCGTAAGTGTTTGGGACGATGAATATGGTATATCTGTGCCTGCAAAGTATCATACAACTAAAGAAGATATTTCAAAAATTCTAAGTGGTTTTCAAAGAGATGAAAAGCACGAAGGTTACGAAATTTTAAAAGTTAAAGGTTGGGATTATACCGCCTTGATGCATACCTATGAAAATGCATCTGATATTGCCAGGGAACAGCATGTGCCTGTTTTGATACATGTGACCGAACTTACGCAGCCACAAGGGCACTCCTCTTCCGGATCCCATGAACGATATAAAAGTGCGGAACGCTTACAATGGGAAAAAGAGAATGATTGCAATACAAGGTTCAAAGAATGGATTTTAGAATTGGGCATTTCGACAGAAGAAGAGCTCTCTCAACTTGAACGTGAGATTCGCCAAAGGGTTAGAATTGCCAAAAAAGAGGCATGGTCAGAGTTTTTAGCTGAACATAAGACAATGAAGAGAACTTTGGTCGGACTTTTAGACAGTGCCGCTAGCAAGAGCACAAATAGTAGATTTATCACCAAATTAAAAAACGACTTAATTGCCATTGAAGAACCTTTAAAGAAAGATTTAGGGATTATTTCACGTAACGCATTGCGTTATGTATTGGGGGAGGAATCAAATGAAAAAAATGCATTGATAAATTGGGTAAACCAATTTTTAGAGGACATGCAACCAAAATTCAGCAGTCATTTATATAGTGAAAAACCTAATAGGGCCACTAATATTCAGGAAGTGAAACCTATATTCGACTCACATTCGGAACAGGTTGATGGTCGTGTCATACTTAGGGATAATTTTGACAAACTTTTTGAAAAGTATCCGGAAGCATTGGTTTTTGGTGAGGATAGTGGTGCTATTGGAGATGTAAACCAAGGGTTAGAAGGGCTTCAAAAGAAGTATGGTGAAATACGCGTTGCTGACACCGGAATTCGTGAAGCAACCATAATAGGCCAAGGTATTGGGATGGCACTTAGAGGGTTACGTCCTATAGCAGAAATTCAATATCTTGATTATATATTCTATGCCATGGCACCGCTTACAGATGATCTGGCAACCTTGCGCTATAGAACTTTAGGGAAACAAAAAGCCCCGTTGATTGTTAGAACGCGCGGCCACAGACTTGAAGGTATTTGGCA